>ENA-OSJC01001228-OSJC01001228.1-marine-metagenome-genome-assembly--contig:-NODE-1228-length-21768-cov-3.766908_pt1 | contig 21768 bp, 17 predicted proteins | sample MGYA00237885_ERZ534234 | MGnify/ENA primary metagenome ERZ534234 (study PRJEB26413, sample SAMN06343907) | marine metagenome | isolation source: coastal waters | place: Atlantic Ocean: West Antarctic... | reverse complement strand
CAAAATGTAGCTTTTTCAGGAGAAGTTTGGATGGGACATTTGCGTTATGGAACGCATGGAAAAAACAATATTGAGAATTGTCATCCTTTTCTGAGGCAGAATAACTGGAGGAGTCGTAATCTGGTTGTGGCAGGTAATTTTAATATGACCAATGTTGATGAACTTTTTGAAAAACTGATCGAATTGGGTCAACACCCCAAGGAAAAAGTGGATACCGTGACGGCTATGGAGAAAATAGGACATTTTCTTGATGAGGAAAATGAGCTCATTTTCCAAAAACATAAAAACACACACAGTAAAGCAGAGCTCACGCAGCTGATAGAAGAGAAAATAGATTTGCAAAGGGTTTTGAATAGATCTTGTAAAGATTTTGACGGAGGATATGCCATCACCGGTATGGTAGGTTACGGAGCTGCTTTCGTGGCAAGAGATCCTGTAGGGATTCGGCCAGCCTATTATTATGCCGATGATGAAGTAATCGTGGTGGCATCAGAAAAACCAGCCATTAAAACAGCTTTTGAATGTAATTATGAGGATATTAAGGAAGTCAGTCCAGGCCATGCTTTAATTATTGATAAGCAGGGCAATTATGAACACAAACAGTTCCTTGAGCCACAAAAGAAAAAGGCCTGTAGTTTTGAGCGTATTTATTTTTCTAGGGGAACAGATCCAGATATTTATCGGGAGCGCAAAGAACTAGGTAGGTTGATGGTTCCTCAAGTCTTGAAATCGATCAATTTTGATTTAAAAAATACTGTTTTTTCTTATATACCCAATACCGCCGAAATTTCATTTTTGGGCATGATGTCAGGAGTTGAAGATTACTTAATAAGTAAGCGCAAGGAGATTATTATCGATCATAAGCCCAGTGCGGATTCATTGGAAGATTTATTGACGTTCAAACCAAGGATAGAAAAATTAGTATTGAAAGATGCCAAGTTAAGAACTTTCATAGCGGATGCGTCACACAGGGATGAATTGGTAGCGCATGTCTATGATACCACTTTTGAAGTCATCCAAAAGGATAGAGATTCATTGGTTATTATTGACGACAGTATTGTCCGGGGCACCACCCTCGAGAAAAGCATTTTGACCTTACTAGACAACTTGAACCCTAAAAAAATTGTGATCATTTCATCTGCTCCACAGATTAGATTTCCTGATTGTTATGGTATTGATATGAGTAAAATGAATGATTTTGTAGCCTTTAGGGCGGTATTGGCCTTACTCATTGATGAGGGCAAAGAATATTTATTGGAAGACGTATTGGAAAAATGCTTAGCGGATCAAAACAAGGTAAACGAGGTCAATTATGTGAAGGAACTCTATGCGCCTTTTTCTTATGATCAAGTATCTCAAAAGATTGGAGAGATTGTTAAACCTAAAAAAATGAAAGCCGTGCTCGAAGTGGTTTTTCAAACGGTCGAGGGTTTACACAAAGCATGTCCTGATCATCTTGGAGATTGGTATTTCACAGGTAATTATCCTACCAAAGGAGGAAATAGCGTTGTAAATACAGCCTTTATTAATTTCATGAAGGGAGTAGAGGTCAGGGCTTACTAAAAGCGCTGAGTGTCCAAGTGATCTTAAGACCTCAGATTGAGAAACTTTCGCCACATCCACAGGTACGGCTTGCATTGGGATTTACAAATTGAAAACCTTTACCATTCAATCCATCAGAAAATTCAAGTGTGGTACCTAATAAATATAACAAACTTTTTCTATCGACGATTACCTTAACTCCTTGATCTTCAAAAACGTCATCTTGTTCTGTAACGGTATCATCAAAAGCAATGTCATACATGAGACCAGAGCAGCCACCACCTTTTACTGAAACACGCAAGTTATGCGCTTCACTGTAGCCTTCAGTGGCTCGTAAAACGGTTATTTGTCGCTTGGCTTTGTCACTCACTTTAATCATAAATGTAAAACTAGTGTATAATCTGTCATTAAAAATTATAAAACTGAGAAAAGTTCTTGTTTCTTTGTGAAAATAAATACTTGGATTAAGATGATAAAAGTAGAGCATATAGGCATTGCAGTAAAAAATATTGAGCAAGTAAATGCACTTTATACCAAGCTATTTAATCAAGAGCCATATAAGGAAGAACGAGTGGATCAGGAGTCTGTGGACACCTCTTTTTTTCAGGTGGGACAAACAAAAATCGAATTTTTAGCATCTGAAAACCCTGAAAGTGCCATTGGCAAGTATGTAAAAAAAAATGGGACAGGTATTCATCATATTGCTTTTGAAGTGGATGACATTCAATCAGAGATCAATCGATTGGAAGCAAAAGGATTTGATATGATATACAATCCAGCACGAAGTGGCGCTGACAACAAACTGGTGACCTTTATCCACCCAAAGGGCACAGATGGCATACTTATTGAGCTTTGCCAAGAAATTCATAACTCCAATTGATCTTCTTAAAATAGCTACTCCTATCTTCATTCACTAGTGATAGTGAACGTGTCGACTACTATTACTAGTGAGTAATTTGACTAAAAATAGTCATTCAGAATGGGTAGTATCATTTCTAGATTTGCAATATTATTAAAAATTAAAACATAGAATGAATTTATTAAAACAAATATTTATTTACGGAGGAACCGTAAGCCTAATTTTTCTTCTTAGTTGTGAGGAAGAAACAGTTACATTAATTGAGGAAGTTATTGTTACAGATACTGTAACAGTAATAGAGACAGATACTGTAACAGTAATAGAGACAGATACTGTAACAGTAATAGACATTGATACTGTCTTAATTGGATTTGCCGTTCCGGAAACATATCTTTTCACTCGTGATGGAGACACGACGGTATCGTATTCAGGTCAAACCACAAGATTGAAAATGGCCAAAGAAATGGTAAGCGCTCTTAAAGATGAGACAAAGACAATAGCTCAATTGTTAGCAATGTTTGATCATCAGGAAGGAGCAAGTGATTTTAGTGATGCTGATTTGAACGCATCTTCGAAGCAAGTAAAGAATAAAACAGGAAATAACGGAACGGCTACTAACGCTGCAGCGATAAGAGCAGATTTAGAGGCCTGGATGACAAATCAAGTTGATTCTGTGTTTCCTGCGTGGTCTAACGAAGCTTCAAAAGGCTTAGCAGGGTATATTCAAGAGGCTGGTGGAGGATCCACTCGGTACGTAAATCAGAATGGATTGGAGAATAACCAAGCTGTTAACAAAGCGCTGATTGGGGCCCTAGTTGCTGATCAAGTTTTAAATGGTTATTTGACTCCAGCGAAACTTAATAGTGGCACAAATGAGGCAGATCAAGCCGCACAAACGAAAGTTGATGGAAAAAGCTACACGAATATGGAACATTATTGGGATGAAGGTTATGGTTACATATACGGATTAGCAGCAGATGGCATAGACCCCGTTACTACTCCCGGAAGTAATGATATATTTATGTTGAAATATATAGGTAAGGTCGATAGTGATCCTGACTTTGCCGAGACTGCGGATGAGTTACATCGTGCGTTTAGAGAAGGTAGAGCTGCAGTTGTCGAGGCAGAGTTTGAGGCACGGGATGCTGCTGCACAGCATATCGCAAAGACAGCTTCTTTGGTAATAGGCGTTAGAGCGGCACATTACTTGAAAGCAGGTCAAACTGGATTAGCAGCGACGACCCCAGATATGGCTGGCGTTTTTCATGATCTTTCAGAAGGTTTTGGATTTGTCTATAGCCTTCAATTTACTTTAAATCCAGAAACAGGTGCACCGTATTTTTCAAGAGAAGAAGTAATGGAAATGTTGAGTAAAATTTATCCAACTTCTGGTGGAATGCGAGGCTTTTGGGATGTCACCCAATCTGATTTACAAGAAGCAGCAACAACAATTGCAACAGCTTTTGGTTTTACTTATGAAAATGCCTAATAACATAGAACTAACATATATTATTTTCTGTTAGAAAAAAAAAGAAGGGGCTTCTCTACTGAGAAGCCCTCTTTTAATAAAAAATTAAAATGAAAAACAATTTATTAACTCTTTGCTGTTTTACTGCTCTATTTGGCGCTGCTCTTTTTCTCTCTTGCTCAGAGGATGATAATGTCAAGCTAGATGAAGGAAGTCAAATAGACCAAAATGATTCTACTGATGATCAAATCGATGGAGATACTTCTGATTCTGTTGATACAACTGCCAATGAGGCTGTAGTAGGAGAAGCATTTACCAGAGGTGCTATGCTTACTAACTGGGCAGATAATATAATTATACCTTCTTTCGAAGCTTTAGTAGACAATATGGATTCACTTTCTTTTGCAGCCAATAAATTCACGGAGACTCCAAATCAAGAAAACTTCATCAATTTGAAGCAATCTTGGTTAAATGCTTATTTAACGTGGCAGACGGTAGCTATGTTTGATATAGGAAAGGCGGAAGAAATTACTTTAAGAAATTTTATCAATGTTTATCCATTAGATGCGCAAGGAATGACAACTACGCTCTTGGCAGGTGACTATGATCTGACCTCCGTTAATAGGCAAGATGAACAAGGTTTTTCAGCTTTAGATTACCTTCTACATGGATTAGGAAATTCAGACGAAGAAATAATAGCTTTTTATACAGATGATACGAATGGATTGAAGTATAAGACCTTCTTAACTGATATTGTTGATAGAATGCATTCTTTAACTTCTATTGTTCTCGCAGATTGGAAAGAGAGTTATAGAGATGAGTTTATCGAACGCGATGGAAATGCTGCTACGGAGTCTGTTAACTCAATGGTTAATGATTATATATATTATTATGAAAAGTTTTTGCGAGCAGGAAAAGTAGGAATACCGGCAGGTGTATTTTCAAATTCTTCCTTAAGCGATCGAGTTGAAGCTAGATATAGAGGAGATGTTTCAAAAGAATTATTAATAAAATCCTTAATTTCAGCTCAAGATTTTTTCAATGGGGTACACTTTAGTCAAGAAGATGCAGGTATGAGTCTTAAAGGATGGATTAATCACCTAGAAGCTTCGGGAGAGACTAATAACATCGATTCACTCATCAATAATCAATTCGGATTGATACATTTACAGTTAGAAAATTTAAATTCGGATTTAGGACAACAAGTGGAGGCTGATAATATTAAAATGCTTGAGACTTATGATTTCTTACAAAAGAATGTAATTTTCATGAAAGTAGATATGTTACAATTATTAGATATTACTGTTGACTATGTGGACGCCGATGGTGACTAATGTTGATAAATTCTTCATATTTCTCGAAAACGACATCTAGTGCTCCTTTAGTCATTTTTAGAGTCGCTTTTGGTCTTCTGATGTTCATCAGTATCATTAGATTTTGGGCATTGGGTTGGATAGATAAGCTATATATTCAGCCCCATTTCTTTTTCTCGTATTACGGATTTGATTGGATTAAGCCTTTGGGCGATCTGACTTATCTTTTATTTTTTGTTTGTGGACTTTCGGCGCTATTCGTTGCCTTAGGGTTAAAGTACACATGGGCGATCATCACTTTTTTTCTCTCTTTCACCTACATCGAACTGATGGACAAAACTACCTATCTCAATCATTATTATTTTGTCAGTGTCTTAAGTTTTTTATTAATTTTTTTACCTGCCGGTAACTATTTTTCTTGGGATACCTTCAAAAATTCTAGGCTATCATTTTCTCAGATTCCTCAGTGGAATATTGACGTAATTAAATTGTTGCTTTGCATAGTCTATTTATATGCCGGATTGGCTAAACTAAATTCAGAATGGTTGCTGCAAGGGATGCCACTAAAAATTTGGTTGCCTACGAAAGACTATTTACCAATGATTGGATTTTTATTTCGCTATGATTGGATGATCTATTTGTTTGCATGGGGGGGAGCGTTGTATGATTTAATTATTCCTTTTTTACTTTTAAATAGAAAAACTAGAGCTTTTGGCTTTATTATGGTTGTTTTTTTTCATTTATTAACAGCGATTCTTTTTCCCATTGGGATGTTCCCTTATCTGATGATCTTTAGTGCGTTGATCTTTTTTAATTATCAATTTCATCAAAAAGTCATTGATGGATTGTATCGGATGTTGAGGATTAAAAAATATAAAGGTCATCAAATTCAAAATGTACCACTTCAATATCGATTGTTAAATAAAGTTAAAATTGGTATTTTAGCACTGTTTTTTTTAATTCAAATAGGGTTACCTTTTCGTTATCTACTTTATCCAGATAATCTTTTTTGGACTGAGGAAGGTTACCGATGGTCTTGGAGAGTAATGCTCATGGAGAAGGCGGGTAACGCACAGTTTAAGATTGTCGATAATTCATCCAGAAATTGGTTTTATGTTAATAATGAAGATTTTTTGACCTCTTTTCAGGAGAAACAAATGGCAACACAGCCAGATTTCATACTCCAGTATGCACATTTTTTAAATGAACATTTTTCTCAACAGGGTATGACAGATCTTAGCATATTTGTGGATTGCTTTGTGGCTTTGAATGGCAGAAAAAGTACGAGGTACATAGATCCCAAATTTGATTTAACGAAAGGATACGAGTCTTTTGCACACAAGTCATGGATATTGCCTTTCAATGAATAGTTTTCTGCGTATCAAGTTGATATTTTTTTTATGTTGCGCGGGTCATTTCAGTTGGTCGCAAATTGCAGTTTCCGGTATCATATATGATGAAAAAAGAAATCCCAAAGAGGCAGTAGAAATACAAATTGAAGACACTAATTTGAACGAAAGGGCCGATGCTTCAGGTCGGTATAGACTTGAGGTCACAGAAAAGGGAATCTACAAGTTGATAGCTTTTGCTTATGGTTATCAAATCTATGAAAAAGTAATACAAATTTCTCGTGATACTCTTATTGATATCTCACTGGTTAAATTAAGTCGAGACTTGTCCGAGGTAGTAATTTTGGATCAAAAACAACGCATATTCAATTTGGTTAGATTAAATACTGTTGAGGGTACCCGAATTTATGCGGGTAAAAAGAATGAAGTTATTTTGGTTGATCAAATGGTGGGAAATAAGGCAAGCAATAATGCCAGACAAGTTTATTCACAAATTGTAGGACTCAATATATATGAAAGTGGTGATGGTGGATTACAATTGAGTATCGGTGGTCGCGGTTTAGATCCCAATAGGTCTGCGAATTTTAATACCCGACAGAATGGATATGACATCAGTCCAGATGTACTGGGATATCCTGAGAGTTATTATACGCCGCCTGCAGAGGCTTTGTCACAAATTCAAGTAGTTCGAGGTGCCGCAGCCCTACAGTATGGGACTCAGTTCGGGGGATTGATTAATTTCAAAATGCATCAACCTGTCCCTGATAAAAAAATAGAACTTATCTCCCGTCAGTCCGTGGGGAGCTTTAATTTTTTCTCTTCTTTCAATAGTTTGAGTGGTACCATAGACAAGCTAAGCTATTATACCTATTATCACCATAAGCAGAGCGATGGATTTAGACCCAATTCGGGTTACAATTCAAATAATACTTTCACTTATTTGAACTACCAATTTAATCCGGAAACTAGCTTATCTTTTGAGTATACCTACCTCAATTATTTGGCCCAGCAGTCAGGAGGATTGACCGATACGCAGTTTGACTTAGATCCGATCTACAGTAATCGTACTAGAAATTGGTTCGAAATAGATTGGAATTTAGCCGCGTTTAATTTTAATCATAATTTTTCTTCCAAAACGAAGTTATCTGCGATGATTTTTGGCTTGGTCGCGGAGAGAAACTCACTAGGCTACAGAGGAAACCCCATCAACTTGAATAGCAATCCTGTGGCTGAAGATGATTATACAGATCAAAATGGAGAATTTATTTACAATAGGGACTTAATTGCAGGAGTTTTTCGGAATTACGGTACCGAACTTAGATTGTTATCTAGATATAAAATAAAAGGAACGGCGGGTGTTTTTTTATTAGGAACCAAATTTTATAAATCTCGAAATACGGCGAAACAAGGTCCCGGAAGTATAGGGATTGATGCTGATTTTGATTTTGAGTATGAACGTTATCCAGACTATCCCAATCAATCGGACTTTACCTTTCCCAATCTGAATTTTTCATTATTTGGTGAAAATATATTTTTCATTAATGAGAAACTTGCGGTCACACCTGGGTTTAGATTTGAACATATCTTCACCGAAAGTGAAGGTGTTTACAGTGAAGTCCTTTTTGATATTGCCCAGAATCCTATAAGTAATGTTGACCAGATAGACGATCGCTCTTTCAACCGCTCTTTTATGCTTTTTGGCCTTGGATTAAGTTATACTACAGGACCTAAAGCTGAAGGGTATGCCAATATTTCTCAAAATTACAGATCGGTTACTTTCAGTGATATACGCACGGTAAGTCCCACCTTTATTGTGGATCCTGACATCACCGATGAGCAAGGCTATACCTTAGATTTGGGACTAAGAAGTTTGACCACCACGATCCTTAATTTCGATGTCAGTATTTTTGGATTGTTGTATGATGATCGAATTGGAATTATTTTGGATGATCGTGCCAATAGAGTAAGAAAAAATATCGGTAAAGCTTTTATTTATGGTCTTGAGATATTTGGAGACGTTAATTTAGTAAGTGCGCTTAATAAAGACTGGAAAGAGGTAAAATGGAATGTTTTTATCAATACGGCATTTACTGAATCAAGTTACCTAGCTTCAGAGGAGAACAATGTGAAGGGTAAAAAGGTGGAGTTCATCCCCATGCTTAACTTTAAAACTGGTGTAAATTTCGGTTATCGAAATTTCATGGGCAGTTTACAATGGATTTATCTTAGTGAGCAATTTACGGATGTCGAAAATTCTACCATCGCTGTGGAGGGAGATAATAGAAATGGACTTATTGGTGAAATACCTAGCTACCATGTTATGGACCTTTCTTTTGCCTATAGTTTTAAAAATTTCAAAATTGAATCAGGAATTAATAACCTCATGAATACTTCTTATTTTACCAGAAGGGCTACTTCTTATCCAGGCCCAGGGATCATTCCTTCGGAGTCTAGAAGTTTTTATACAACCCTCCAAGTTAAATTTTAATGAAGGCCAAAGCAGTTATCAGTTTCCGTTTAATAGTCATTGTGATGGACGGATATCAAAACCCTCTTTGAAAATCAATAGCCCTAAGGAAGGCTATTATTTAATAAAATTATAATTCCATGTTAACCTTGTTATTTTTGCATTAAATATCAGATAAATTTAAGAGAATAGGTAGCCGTTCATAGCGCCCAATGCAGTGATGATGTATCATTAAAAGGGAGCTATAAGGCATTTATCAGTCATAGAAAATAACAAAAATGGATACACCAAAGCGTACAGAAATAGGAGCTATAGGGGAGTTTGGACTCATAGATAAAATCAATCAGCGTGTAGTGCTTCAACATGCCTCAACATTAAAGGGTATTGGAGATGACGCTGCGGTTGTTGATGGCGAATCGGATCATAAGAAATTGATCTGTACTGATATGCTGTTGGAGGGAGTTCATTTTGATCTGAGCTATATGCCATTGGCACATCTTGGCTACAAGGCGGTAACGGTGAATGTATCGGATATTGCAGCAATGAATGGAATACCCAAACAAATGACCATCAGCCTAGGTTTGAGTAATCGCATGTCTGTGGAGGCTGTGGAGGCACTTTATGAGGGGATTCATGCGGCAGCAAAAGATTATCAGATAGATATAGTAGGAGGAGACACGACCTCTTCAAGATCTGGTTTGGTCATTTCGATCACCCTCATCGGTGAATCAGCCTCTGATAATATTGTCTATAGAAATGGGGCCAAAGAGGGAGATATATTGTGTCTTTCAGGAGATATTGGCGGTGCGTATATGGGTTTGCAAATTTTGGAACGTGAAAAAGAAGTTTTTAAAGTAGATCCAAACATGCAACCCCAATTAGACAATTATTCCTACATAGTGGGCCGGCAATTGCGTCCAAAAGCTCGGATGGATATCATTTATGAATTACGAGACTTGGGCATTTTACCTACTTCAATGATTGATATTTCGGATGGGCTTGCCTCTGAAATCTTCCATTTATGCAAGCAATCCCAAAAAGGAGTTTGTATTTATGAAGAGAAGTTACCCATTGAAAAGCAAACCTTTGAAACCGCTGCTGAGTTCAGTATGGATCCCAACACTGCAGCGCTCAATGGGGGTGAAGATTATGAACTCCTTTTCACCATCGATCAAAAGGATTTTGAGAAAATAAAAAACCACGATGATATCACTATGATTGGTTATATACATACGCCCGATTTAGGTAAGGTTATGATTACCAACAATAAAAGCACCATTGAATTGACTGCACAAGGCTGGATTCATTTCTAAGAGCCTTTTTTTAATATTTTCTGGAATGTTGATACATAAAGAGGTAAGAACTGCTCAGTTTTGATAAGGGTCTGATTATTGAAAATAGTTTATTAGACATCTAATTTTGAATAGAGGGGTTATAGATGTCGTTTTATATCCTTGGATTTTCATGTGGGTAGCAGGTTTTTTTGCTGAGTACATGCTATAAATATATTCAATATTCTAGTAATATGAATCTATTTGAGTGTAAGGCAAAAAATAAGCGGTTGACTTTTTGATCAACCGCTTACACTGTTTAAATCTATAGATATCCCTTTCAAATAGACCTTCTTTTAAATTTAGTTCTGGATAATTACAGAAATGGCTACTTTTATTTCATCATAAATCAATTTATCACCTAAGTCCATGAAAAAACTTCCTGATCGATGCTTTACTTCATATTCCGAACGGTCAAAAGTGAAGGTAGTCGATGCTGTATAACCATTTCCAATAGGTGTTAATGTGGCATCAAATTCAATAGATTTTGTAATATCTCTAACGGTAAAATCAGCGACGATTCGGTATAGGTTTTCTTTTTCTGCAGTAGCTTTCACAATGACCAATTGTGCGGTTGGAAATGCATTGGTATCAAAGAAGTCTTCAGATTTAAGATGATTTTCTAATTTACCGCGATAGGCCTCTGAAACATCTAAATTAGTAATGGACGTCATATCAACTTCAAAAGTACCTCCGGTCAATTCGCCATCTGAGATCTCTAGAGTACCAGATTTTAAGTTGATAAGTCCATTATGAGTGGTAGTAGCACTACCCCCTTCCCATTCAATAGTACTTTTTTGAGTATTTACAGGGACCGGTTCAAGTGGGGATAGGTTTAAGGTCAGTAAGGATAAAATAAGTGTTAAGGTCATAAGATATTTTTTTAAGTAATGATAAATTATTTTTTTATTGGAGCAAAGTAATTGATAAGTTCTGAGTTAATCTAAATTGATAAATAATAAATTTTTTATTTTGTAGTTAGTTTTTTTGATCAGTAGTAGGTTTTAGTGCCACCCTAAGGTTCTATTTGATCAGAGTAATGTTTGGAATTTTCAGTTTTTTATACCGTCAGTAATTATAACTATAATATGACCGTGAGCCAAAATTCAAAACAGTTGAAGGTTATTGAGGCTTATTGGTTAATTTTAATCTTTCAATGTACTAAGCATGATCATAATAGACAAAACCGTAATTTCTTCAGATATTTATGAAGAACAGTTCATCTGTGACTTAGACAAATGTAAAGGAGCTTGTTGTGTGGAAGGAGACCTTGGAGCTCCTTTGGAACTAGATGAGCTGCCGCTGATTGAAGGTGCTGTCAAAGAAGCAAAAACTTATTTATCCCAAGAATCGAAAGACATATTGGATAAAGAAGGCGCCTATATCCTAGATGAAGAGGGGGATTTCTCCACAACGACCCTCAAGGGTAAAGAATGTAGTTTTGCCTTTTATGATGATGAAAAAACTTTAAAATGTAGTCTTGAACAGGTATGGATTGAGGGTAAATCAAACTTTCGAAAGCCTATAAGTTGCCATTTATACCCCATAAGGATTGCCCAATTGCAAGAATATGAAACCCTCAATTATGATCGATGGAGTATTTGTGAATGTGCCAGGATCTTAGGTAAAAACAAAGGCGTAGCGATTTATAAATTTTTAAAGGAACCACTCATTAGGAAATATGGCGAGGATTGGTATCAAAAGTTGTGTGATGAAATCGAGTTACTGAAGTCGGATACGCCCAAGGCATGAAAATAAAGAGAGGTGAAAGGGGCTCAAGGAATAAGATACGATCAAATAGCAAACTTTCTGGGAGCCAAATTAAACCCTAGCCACGGGCAAACAGCTCTATTTACAGATCATCATAGCGACGTCACAAGCATAGAAATGGATGCGGCGATGCAATTATGGGCCGGTGTAGATATGCGGGTGTTTATGGCATTCATCTCATCCAAGACCCTGCGTCAGGTTTTGGACTGCAATAGGGACGTTCTTTCTGATTCATCAGAGAATAAAAAGGTGAAATTAGTGCCTATGGAGGTAAATTCCTCACAAATCCAGGGCAAAAAACGACTCATTTACTATGATTTTTTCGAAAGTATGTTTGGAAACATGATCATTGGATCTTCTAGTAAAGGCGTTTGTCATTTGATGTTTTACCAAGACATTCATGAAGCCTTAAGAGGCTTGCAACAACAATTTCCAAATGCCCAAATTATAGCAAGGTAAGATAGGTATCAAGATCAGGTTAAAAACTTTTTTGCCGGTACTAAAGGGCACAAGGAAGGACTTACCTTACATTTACAGGGAACACCTTTTCAATTCCAAGTATGGCAGGCGCTGTTGAATATACCGAGCGGGGTACTGAGTACCTATGGGGCCATCGCCAAATATCTGAAGAATCCTTTGGCCTCCAGGGCAGTAGGTACTGCCGTCGGAGCTAATCCTATTGCCGTATTGATACCTTGTCATCGGGTATTGGGTGCCTCAGGGTCGATGGGTCAATACAGATGGGGTACGATTCGGAAAATGGCGTTGATAGGCTGGGAAGCCGTGAAAATTCATACTCAAAAATCGGAAAAGCTACTTAAATTTGTCTAATTAAATTCATAAGTACCAAATGAAAACTATTCTACATAAAGCCAGCAGCAGGGGTCATGCCCAGCATGGATGGTTAGACTCTTATCATTCTTTTAGCTTCGCTGATTACCACCACCCGGATAGAATGAATTTCGGGGCACTCAGAGTGCTCAATGATGATTGTGTGGCATCTGGTAATGGATTTGGTACCCATCCCCATAGCAATATGGAGATTATTTCCATTCCGCTAGCCGGCGATCTGGAACACAAGGACAGTATGGGCAATGTGGCTATTATACGAGAAGGTGATGTGCAAGCCTTAAGTGCGGGCACCGGCATTCATCATAGTGAATACAATAAAAACAAGGATCAAGAAGTCCGGTTTCTTCAGATTTGGATTTTCCCAAAGTTGAAGCAAGTAGCGCCTCGCTATGATCAGGTTTCCTTAACATCACTAGAGAAAAAAAATCAATTTTATCAAATTTTATCACCCAATCCAGCAGATCAAGGTGTTTGGATCCATCAGGATGCTTGGTTTCATTTGGGTAAGTTTAAAAAGGGTACCGGTGATACGTATCGGCTCAAACAAGTAGGAAATGGTGTCTATGCCTTTGTTTTGGAGGGTAGCATTGTTTTAGGAGGTCAGGTTCTGGACAAAAGAGATGGTTTTGGACTTTGGGATGCAGATTCTTTTGAGATGACGACTATTACAGATAGCAAAGTACTCCTCATAGAAGTGCCAATGGCCCTTTGATATTAATTAAAGTCAATTTAGGAGGGTATCAAATCACTCAAAAGGTGTGATAGTATATTGAGTAAATTTCTATAAAAAATAACTAGATAAGGACCAACTATTTGCTGATTCCCAATTGAAGAAGCTTTTTTTGACTAAAATCAATGTTTTCAGTGAATTCCATAGAGGTTCTTTTCGATTTTAAATTTATTCCAGTCAAACGATGTATCTTGATAATAATCAAGGTCCCTTTGGCTCATTTGATGGCAAGCCATGCAAGCAATAGAAGTATCGACAAGCATGGCGTTTTTGAGTTCTATTTTTGCGCCATTTTCGATGTTTTTTCTAAAATTTATTACATTCTCTTTGGCGGATGAAATGCGAACGTCCAGAACATCTTTAAATGGCCACGTATCATATTGCGGGACTTGCTTTGCAAGATTGTATACTTGAATTCCTTTTTTCCAGTCACCACTTTTCACTAGCATATCTCCCATATTGAGATAATAGCCTTCCACATTATGGGGAGCAATCCAGCTATTCCAGCAGGCACGTTTACGTTTCAGGTTTTCATCTGATTGTTCAAGTACTAAATAGGGTGAGAGATCCGGATTTTCACGATCAAATTTGTCACAGTAGCATTCATCTAAGGTTTTCCATTGCCATGCTAAGCCTTTTTTGAATTGCCAAGAGTCATAAGCAAGTGCACTAAAGACGTATCCAATGGAGAAATAGTTAAATTCAGGCCATTGACGTATGCTTTTTTTTCCATTGAAATATCCTTCCCTGACAAGATGATCGTCATCTGAAATGCTGCCAACCGCCATTTTTAGATCAGCTAAAAATGCCAAAACGCGTGGGTCGTGAGGATTCATTTGAAAAGATTCACCAAAATACTTTAGAGAAAGTGTGCCATGGTCGATAATATTAGGGGGTATGCTTGTTAATTTCTCTCGTTCACTCAGCGCCCATACATGGACCCATCCTAAATGATTAACCGTTTCCAAGTGATTGGGGTTTTCAGAATAGGCAGCACTCAAGAAATAACTGATACTATCAATTTTCTCATAATGGCCTTGATGGAATTGTTGCCAAAAATACGAATTGGCAAACTGGCTCAGGTCGGTTTCCTGATTATTCATGATCTTTTCTCTATTTAAAGTTCTTACCATTGGAGAACAGCTTAGGAGGAGGCAGCTGAAGATCATTAAAATATATAGTTTCATAATTTCGGAAATCAGATTAATCAAAGTTTAAAACTAGCGGTACATACCATATTTTTCAGCGTCTTGTGGTAAATGGGATACTTTTTGCTGATGAATGGAATTTTTTGTGATAGTAGGGAGTGGTTTGAGATGACTGGGATACCTTAGCTATAAAGGTTCTCTATCGGAAAACTTCTAGAAACAGGTGCGGGCTCTTGGTGATCTTTTAAATGGAGAAAGTAGGATCGAGCGTTGCCGGAGATTTTAGTGATGTATTGTTTGTTTACAACGTATGACCGATGACATCTGACAATTGATGGAAAAACTTCCAATTGTTGAGCTAGACTTTTAAGAGAGATTCTGAGTAATTGGGAGGTTAATTTTTGATCTTTGAAATAATGTATCAAGGTATAATTATCTTCGGATTTAGCGAATAAAAAATCATTCTTACAAATAACCAACCTTTCATTTTTAAGATCAGTGTTTAAAGTGAGGACTGGGTTATTTCCTGCTTGATTATTTTTCCTTTTTAACATCTCTTTATTAAGTTCGATGGCAGATTCTTGGGTCCATTTTTTTAAGTAACTACTCATGATAAAAACCAAAAATGTGATCGGAATGAGTGCTACAGAAAAAGTAGTAAATATAAATTCAACAAGTTGGGTGTTTGGATGTGGATTGCGCTCAGGAAGCGATGGCTATACCCATAATTGATTCCAGCGATCACCAATGTATTGATCAATAGGAGTAAGATTTGCTTGACTACGTTCCATTTTTGGTTTTCGAAGAATTGGGGAAGAATAAGTGGTAATACGACCAAACTTATGATGAGGATGAGGGTGGTGATCAAACCAAATCCGGCAAGATAAAGGAGCTTATTTGGGTAGACTTCGGAGATTCCAAAGGGCTGAAAAGTGAGTAAAAATAAAAAAATAAAGAGTCCAAAACCGATGGAAACTATCCATTTTATTTTAGATGATTCAAAAAATGGAAAAGGAGCTAAAATCCATTGATTCACTTTATTAAACGTCATAGTTACGTATTCATTGATCATCTTTTGAGGAAATGAGATGGGATTCAATTTATAAATTAATAACTCTGGGCTTATCAAACAAGGCATCACCTATTTTAGGCAACGAGTGCTATTAAAAATGGACTAAAAAGAAATTGAGCTAAAGTGTTATTTTGCCTAAAGTGTGCCTTTGGTAGCTGAATTACTGTGATTGATCTACAAAATAGATATTATTACTGGGCTATTAGTTTAAGAGATTGAACTTTTTTTTTCTAAATAGAATGGTGATTATATGCCTATTCTACATCTCTTGTAGTACAGCGATTACTTGCAGAATCCTATAACCATTAGATTCAGAACAATTTAGCATGGTCATTGGTTAGGTTAATTTCAGCTTAAAAAAATCGTAGGGTTGATTACGTGCGTCATTTGCCAGAGACTGTAAGGCTTTGTAATGATCGTTTAGATTTAATTCTGGATGGATAAAATTGAAATTTTTATGTCTCCAAAATGACATGGAAGCGCCGGCATAGGCAGTGAAGGCACCCAGTCCCTTTTGTTCAATTGCAGTTAAGGTGACTTGCTTTGAATAACCTCTTAAAAAACCTTGTACTTTATCGGCGTTGAGGCGACCTTCTTCGGAGCAAAGCCCAATAATAGCCATTCCGACATCAAATATGCGATAATAATGAGCAGCTTCCTCGAAATCCATTAGGGTCACCTTCTGTTCGTCTGTGCTAATAAGCACATTGTCACAGAACAGATCACTATGTATGAAAGCTCGTGGAAGTTCATCAGATAAGTGAGGTGCTAACTCTGAGACGATGTTTGTAAGCCAAGTTCCAAAAGGATCTTTTGGCGCATAATCATTTAATAGATCAAAATGCTCTTTTCCAAAATTGAGATCATTTGGCAGATAATCAGGGGGAGGTATTCGATGAAGTTTACCTACCTGAAATCCTGCTAACTCGATCAGCGGCAGTGTTAAATAGGACTTGATTCCTCCCGAGATGAATCTTTTGATCATGACAGGCTTTTGGCACCAAAGCGTGATCGGCATCCCGTTTTTGGCAGAGACTATTTTTGAGGTCTCAAAACGATTATTTTCTAGGTATTGAAGGAGTTGACTTAGGGCCAGAACCTCTTCCCAAGTTTTTTGCTCAAAGAGACTGATGACGTAGTTCTCCTCCTTGAGAGTGACTTGGTAATTGGTATTTTCAATACCCCCACTTAATACGCTAAAGGAATCAAAGGGTTCCAATCCATAGGGTGTCAAAATCTCGAAAAGGTCTGGTGTAGTTAGCGCTGTATAAGGGTCCATTTTTTGAAAAAAAATTAAGCAGGGTGATGTAAATCCCAATGGGTATTCATGGTTTCTTTTAAGGCAGTGTGTAAGTGGGAATAGTGACACGTATAATTTTTTTGACATTTTACTTTTGCTTCCTCAATAGAAGGATGCATAGCGGCTCGGGGCATTTGATCAGCACCCAATAAACGTTCCAACGTCTCAGGAAACTTGGCAGGATGGGCGGTAGCGAGACAAATCAATGGATGCCCGCCCAATTGTACTTTTAATTGATCTGCTGCAGCTAGCGCCACTGCTCCATGTGGATCCAATAAATAATGTTCCTCGTCGAAGACATTTTTAATGGTTTTTAATGTCTGCTCATCGGAGATGCTTTTGGATAAAAACCCTTTTCGGTATTCGGCCATCGTTTCTGCATCAAAAATGGCCTGTCCTGTTCGCTCAAAAGTTTCCATCCATTCCTTAATTTTTGACGTATCACCCTCCACATTAAAATACAAAAAACGCCAGAAATTGATGGGAACCAATATATCTATAGCAGATGAAACGGTTTCGTGAATGGGTTGCTTTGAAAACACACCTTGTGTAAATATTCGGTTTAGGCAGGCGTTTTGATTGTTCGCTACTACCAAATAATGAATCGGCAATCCCATCTTTCTAGCCAATCCTCCTGCACATAAATTACCAAAGCCACCAGAAGGTACGGCCATGTTTACGGGATCGCCAACTTCTTTCGCAATGCGCAGATACCCATAGAAATAATGGACGGTCTGCATCATGATCCGTCCCCAATTAAGGGAGTTGACACTAGACAGTTTAAGTTTATTTTTAAAAGCATCATCAGCATAAAGTTGGCTAATGACGACATCAAGATCATCACCCCCCTCCGGACAATTAAAAACACCCACGGGATGTACATTGGCATGGGGTAGGGTGGTCATTTGTCTTTCTTGTGCCTCAGTAATCAGTCCTTTCGGATATAAAACCCAAGCATCTAAATTCGATTTTCCGGCAACAAAATGCGCTGCGGCGGGGCCCGTATCTCCTGTAGTCGCTACGATCACCGAGAGATGTTCGCTTTTTCTTTTAAGAAAGAAATTAACCAAATTAACCATAAAAGACATGCCTACGTCCTTAAAGGAAAGGGTAGGGCCATAAAACAATTCCATGATGTAGGTTTCATCCCGAGTTTCCAACTGATGAAAGGGAATGACTTCTTTGGTTTCAAAAGTGTCATAACATTCATCAAGGAGCAGACGCAGCTCAACAGCAGAGACAATACTACGATCAATAAACAATGATAATACTTCGAATGCCAGTGCTTTGTAGCTCAGCGATTTCCATTTATTTAAATCAGATTGCGTCACTTTTGGTAAATATTTGGGCACATATAATCCGCCATCTGATGCGTAGCCATCCAAAATAGCTTTTTCAAAGTCGACGGTAGGACCACCTCCTTTGTTGCTTTTATAATTGAGCATCTTGCTGGGTCAATAGATGTTGCAAATAAACTGATTTGGCAATCATGATGTCTTGTACTGCCACACCTGTCAAATCTACTATTGTTATTTGATGATCATTTTTACGTTGTAATTTAGTGTCTTGGATAGCAGCACCCAATTCGTATACATCATTAGTTTGGATAAATCCCCCTCTGGTAGCTTGATGAATTTCACCCCTACTTTTGCTTTGGGGCAGGCTATCGGCAATGATCAGATCGGCTTTTTTTAGTAGGTCTCCTGATAATTCTTGCTTGGTAGCGGTATCGGATCCTACGGCCGTAATGTGGGTACCTGCTTGAATGTCATCGGCATGCAATAGCGCCGTTTCTGAAGGGGTGGTGGTAACTATAAGTTGACAATATTGGGCCACTTGTGAAGGAGAAGTTGCTATGTGTATATTCCAATTTGGTCCTAAGTCGTGCTTCAATTTTTCGGCATGGCGTTCATTTCGACCCCACAACCATACGTCACGGCATGTTAAGATTTTTTGAAGATGTTGTAGTTGAAATTTAGCTTGAACCCCTGTGCCTATGATGCCAATGGCCCTTACATTTTTGGGTGCAAAATATTGGGCTGCCAGTGCTCCCGCAGCTGCCGTACGAATATCAGTGAGATAGCCGTCATCCAATAACAAGGCCACTAGCTGGCCTGTTTGCTGTTTAAATAAGAGCATTAAACCTTGACCTGAGGCGATGCCTAATTTTGGATTTTCATAGAAACCTGAGGCGATCTTAATGACGTAATAATCATCATCAAGGATATAGCCATATTTTATATGAACATCGCCTGGGGGATTATTGAAGAGGAGTTCTCCAACTGGTGGCACTACACTTTGACCATTACTATAGGCCTTAAAGCCTATTTCCATCGCATGGTTTATGTCAACTTCCTTGAGCAAAGATTTGATTTCATCGATTTTGAGAATTGTAGGCATGAGTTTCCGTTTGCTCAAACTTAGGAATTTTGCTGTTAAACAGCTAATACTGGCACCTTATTAATTCATGAATTTTAAGGGGCGGAAAAAAAACTATATTAAAAAGAAAAGACCTGACTAGTTGGAGATCCCGTTGAGGTACATCTCGAACATGAAGGGATTTTTAAGGGGCTCATCAATGACTGGATGAGGTGAGAAAGGTACGATTCTACCCAGCCCATTTCTACCCGTGATTTCATCAATGGCGATGCTTAACAATAATTCATCATCCGCCCCTAAAGGTTGTATGAATTCTAAATAATCAGTTTCTTTGGCTTCAATATCAGGCAAAAATCCCATAGAATAATCACTAAAATCTAATGAATTAGCCAATTTACTGATAATGGGTTGTAGGGCATAGGTATGATTGGAATTAAGATTACCGTCTTTTTCTTTAAAATCTGATTGTGGAGAGTCATATAAGGTTCTTGACCCTTCATTTTTACCTACCGTTTGATCTCCGATGATTCGGACTTCCATATAAGGCAATAGTCCCGCTATGAGGAGTTCGCTTGCAGATGCAGATCGATTACTGACCAGGATATAAATTCGTTCAATATTCAATTCATTCAATGTACGGGTTGAGACGCTCTCATATTCAGCATCTACTACGTCTAAATCATCCACAAAAAAAAGGGCGCGGGTATTGCCTCCGTGCTTTTGATTATATAATATCTTACCAAAGACATCTGCTCGAGTTGCTTTACCGTAAATCATACTGGCCAAATGCATGGTAGTATAAATAGATCCTCCACCGTTATATCTCAAATCTAAAACCAATTCTGTAACATTTTCATTTTTGAACAGCCCGAAGGCATCATTGAGTTGCTCATGAAAGGTATGTCTAAAGCCATTGTACATGAGATAGCCAATTTTGTAGCCTTCAATATCTAAAACTTTTTCGAGAAAGACGGGGTTTTCTGTCAATTGTCGAGCAAAAAAAGAGGTCGTCGTACGGGTAGGTATGAGCACATTATCTTCAATTTTAGCGACGTCGAGCGTGTAGCTTTCTTGATTTTGCAATAATTCCTGATAATTGTCCATAGTCATGAGGCTACCATTGATGCCATAAAATAATTCACCACGTATTAAGTCTACTTCAGAGGCAGGCGAATCGGGCAAGACATACCTGACATAGCCAATGACACTATCTCCCAACCATCTAACCAGACCATATTTGAAGCCAAAAGTGGTAGTTATGCCTGCAAAATATTCGTCTTGCGCATTGTAATCATCGGTGATCCATGAAAATCGATCATCAGCATATCTCAAGGATTCAAATAAGAGATTGGGATCATCGAATTGATTCAAAAAAGTATTTCTTTCGCTACTAGAGGCAAATTGCTCATCTTTCAAGTCATCCACGTCTTCTTGCCAATAATACCAAGAATTCATGGCTCCCCAAATGAAAGCGTTGACTTCATTTTCGGCAGTAATGCCAGGGTCATCATCTTTATTACAACTCGTGAAAATAGACAAAGATGTGAGGACAAAAAGTATCGATATTAAATTCAAATAGCGCATGAGAAATTTTTTATTGAGAAACCTTAGGTATGAAAACGAATTCTTCCTCGCTTAGTATATGTTCTTTAATTTTCATGGCTAATATATCAAGAAATGAGGGTTTTTTGCCATTTCCACGCTGATTTCATCATGTCATCTAAATTGAGTTGAGCCTTCCAGTTCAGTTCATGATTGGCCCGTGTCGTATCAGCATAGATCTTTACGATGTCTCCAGCTCTCCGATCCACTACTTCATAGGGTACTTTGGTGTGATTGATCCTTTCAAAGGCTTGAATGACTTCAAGCACAGAGCTCCCTTTGCCCGTTCCGATGTTGAAATATTCATAGGATTTTTTTTGTTCATGGTTTAGCATACGTTCAATCGCACGGACATGTGCTTTGGCAAGGTCTACCACATGAATATAATCTCGTATGGCCGTTCCGTCGGGTGTATTATAGTCATTTCCATATACTTTCAATTCGGATCGTAGCCCAGCCGCTGTCTGAGTAATAAAAGGAACCAGATTGGCTGGAACTCCAACCGGAAATTCACCGATCAAGGCGGAAGGGTGTGCCCCTACAGGGTTGAAATACCTTAATGACAAGGCTTGGAGTTGCCCATTAG
>ENA-OSJC01001227-OSJC01001227.1-marine-metagenome-genome-assembly--contig:-NODE-1227-length-21772-cov-5.107121_pt1 | contig 21772 bp, 54 predicted proteins | sample MGYA00237885_ERZ534234 | MGnify/ENA primary metagenome ERZ534234 (study PRJEB26413, sample SAMN06343907) | marine metagenome | isolation source: coastal waters | place: Atlantic Ocean: West Antarctic... | reverse complement strand
CGTACATAATCAGTTGCATCTTCAGCACTTTTAATTCCCTGTGCAGCTCCGGCGAATTTTGAATAGTTCCATCTCCCAGTGAGTTGTAAAATACCACCACCGCGAAAACGCCAACCATCGCCAGACGCAGTATTGCCGTTGTCCATACGGTTTGCATAGATTACGTTAGCAATCTTCTCTGGTTGTCTGTGATACTCTTTGGCGTCTCTGCCAGCTCGTTTAAAATACTTTCCAAAGATAGCATCCAAGGCCTTTGCAGAATAGTTCAGGTTTTCTGAAAGAACTTTGTAGTTTGCGCTTTCGTGTGCAGTCTGTGCAAGAAATCCCGCGACACGGTTTCTTGTGGTGATTTCATATTCGGGAAACATTTCCAACATTGCGGCATGCCATTCACTAGCATCTTCCATGTGTAATATTTCAGAAACATGTTCTTCTGTAAGTTGAAATTTCATATTAGTCATCTTTAATTTCCTCCTCGTTGATTATATAGTTATATTGTGAAAAGTCATTATCTTCAGAAAATATATTTTCATCATAATCAAATTGTACGGTCATATCAATTTTTGGTTCAATAGGTTTCTCAGATAGTATTTTTGAATTATTCGGAAAAGTTACAACTTTTCCATCTTTATGATGAATTTTTGCCGTTCTATCAATACCCATCATTCTTTCAGCTAGTTCAACAGGATCGGATTTTGAAACTGATTCTTTTTTTTCATTCAATGTTTCGACCATTTGTCTAAATTGTTCGAAATCTTTATCATCTAATATTTTAGTTGGCAAGTCATAACCTTCGATATTTAAACTATTTGGTTCTATCCAATCATAACCCGAAGCCCTCAAAAAATCTTCAAAAACTAATAACAATTCTTCCATGTTAAAATCTGTTGCATCAACTTTTTCCGTATAACGACGAACTTCTTTTTCTACTCCATCATCATTTTCAGAATTATATTCTGTACATTTTAATTCATAAACACATTTGTATGCCATATTAACCGCCCGCTGTTCCTGTCATTGTATAGATTTTCTGATGACGTGCCTCGCCCCAAACATCTTTTGCATTTACTTTTATATATCGTTTATTAGTTTCTGTCTTATTTGGATTTTCAATAGTAAGAACAACATTCCTACCTTGATTCCAAGCCTTGCGTTGGCGTACCTGACGATCCAAAACATTGTCATTATCAGATTTAGGCGTGCAACTAAACTTTGCTACATTCCTACGTTCGCCCTTCGATACATATTTATCTCTTGATTTCTTACCCATTTTCAGTTTCCTTATTCCAACCTGTTACACGTTCCCATTTAAAAGAACGCCATCCTTCTTTTTCCAAATCCCAGACGATAAAATGATTTTCGTCTTTGACTTTTTCAATCTTTGTCACACTAACATCTTCTACTGGATTATCCGGCCATGGAACTACAGTAGGATTCGTGGTACACTTCATAATTCTAGATGTACCATCCGCCTTTTCAAAAGTAACTACCATAGATTCTTCAGTCAGCATCGACTTTAGATGATCTCTTTCTTCGTGTTGATTTTCCATTACGTCCATTATCTAATTCCTCGCTCTGTGTTTCGTTTACTTTTTTTACTCTGACAAAACTATTCCAGACATGATTCTGTCTTTCCATTGTATTATACTTACCATTATACATGATGTTCCAATCTTTGTCAAGATTGTTCCAAGAAGCAATATGAAAATTTCCATCCTTCATGGGAACTTTGCCGAGAACTAGTCCTGTACCAATACCAAGTTTTTCACCAATTAATTCGGCATCAAACTTTTCTTTAGGTTTGGTTTTTACATCTGGTTTCAGTACTGGGGGAATTTTAGACTTTGCAGGCCGGTCAAGAAATACAGTGTTGTTTTTCGGTACACTGTATTTTTCTTCTTCTTGTTTTGCAAGTTTTGCGTTGTCTTTTGCAATTTGCGACTTGGTTCTGCGTTTACGCATTTTAGGTTTTGGAGCCTCTTCTAGAACATCAAAGATATCTCTGAAACCCACCCCTTGCGTTTCTGCTCGGGCGAGTTCCATTTCTGCTTTAGTTCTGCGTGTACGTTTTGTCATTCAACTTCTCCATAACGAATCATCCTATAACTACAGTACCACAAAAATATGTTGTTGTCAATACCTAAAGACTTTGATCAAGTCTCCATAGAAGATATTCTAAACTTTCTATAGGTTCATACTTATCTACACCACCCATCAAGTTTTTAACCATAGTGCCAGGCTCTGGATCTACAAAATGAGGCATACTATATCTTTGCAGATGAATGTGACTATTTACAACTCTATGTTTTGTACTCTTAAAATAGTCATTTGTCCACCTCTGCAACAAATCCCCAATATTACAAACTACCCCATTCTTAGCGTAAGGCACAGAGTGCCAGATACCTTCTAAGTCCTGTACTTCAAGGCCAGGCACATCATTAATCTGCCATAACAATGTAATAGTTCCATAATCACTATGTTCACCAATTCGCATTTGATTTTCTTCAAGTTCTCCGGTATATGCTGGATAATGAATAACTCTGGTTGTGTTGAAAGATTTTATATGACTATCGACTAAAGTGTTTCCAGTGTTTAATATTGTATCAAACTTTTCCAAAATTCTTAAAGTGAGTCTGTCTGCAACATCAATACTTGCCAGTGCGGTAGTTTTAAAATCTGGAATTTCTGTGGGCCATAGATGATCTCCCATGCGATATTGATTATAGTTAAAACTTTCTTTCATATCTTTTGGTGCATCGGGGTCTACATTTTCTGCACCCATCAACTGATATCCTAAATTGGTATCGCCTTCATAAGGGTATTTTTGTTTTATTTCTGCCGGCAAATCAAAAAATGATTTCATCTCTTCTTGCCAAGTGTTCATGGTGATCTGTTCTGCATTACTTAAACTATTAGTAAAGACTGCAAATCCGACAGTGGTATATGCATTCTCTATTTCTTGTAATAAGTTATCACCATTCATATCAATTACTGGTATCATTTTTTCTCCAATGCGTTAATCATTCTTGTCATTCCTATACCACCACCTGAGCGGGGGAAAAAGTCAAACTCTAAAAATTTCTCTAATTCGTCTTCTACTCTATCATTACCAAACAAACTCTTAATAAGTCCGGCATACTCACCGTTAGAAATCGTATGAAATGTATCTCTCATTTGATCTTTATCTGTACTACGTTCAGCACTACCGATTGTTTCCATACCACCAAGTATTACATCAATCTTTCTACTTGTACCATCTTCGTTTCTTGACATATTCCAAAACGGGCTTGTCATTTCTGGAAACTCTGTAATCATACAACTACCAAATCCGGCCTGCATTGCAAGTTCATGTTGTGCATCTAATTCTGTGGTAGAACTTAATCCATAATGTTGTTGCCATTCTCTATATGTTTTTTCTGTAAGATCGTCAAATCCTAAATGGTTGCATAGTTGTTTTTCCATAATTTTTAATTCGTCTATTCCACCATGCATTTCAAATTCAAACATTGGAAAGATTGTATCGTGTCGGCCAGGAATTGCATTTGGTTCCTGTCTATATGAGGTCGAGACACAAAAAAACCCGCGAGAGGCGGGTTGAGATAATAATTCATATTCTAACCACATCTGTCCGGTTTGCGGAAGTGGCCAAACTTGACCTTCATAATTATAAGTTGCTACATTTTCCGGATCTTCACATGCTGCTAAAATTGATAATCTATTTTGTGTATGGACTTCTAGAAATCCTCTGTCTAAAAAAAAGGACCGTAAAAGTCCTATTGCCTTAGTAAATTTTTTTGGGTCAATTAATTGTGTCATCTGTTCATTCTCTATTGTAATGGGGCAACGAGAGTGTCACCCCAATACTTAGTTTAAATTATCGTGGGTATTTTGAGGTAATTCCTTGGACATAATATTCCATAGAATTTAGTTGAAAGTCGGTTGCAACCTCTCCTTCTGCAAGTTGAAGATTTCCATCTTGGTCATACAATGGTCCACTGAAAGCAAAGTATTCACCATTCTCAATTTGATCTTTCACCTCTTGAGCCTTTGCACGAACATCATCCGGCATGTTTGTAAAGGGTGCCATTTGTACACCACCTTCTTTCATACCACCGAAATAGTTTTCACTTTCCCATGTACCATCAATCACTGCGCCAACTTTACGAATATAGTATGGATTCCAATTGTCGATTGTTGCGGTTAGTTGTGCGTCTGGAGCAAATACAATCTGATCTGATGCCTGTCCGAAACCATGTCTACCTTGTGCTTCTGCGGCCTGCATTGGTGCGGGAGAGTCTGTGTGTTGTGCAATCATATCACAACCTTGTGTCATAAGGACTTTTGCTGCGTCTGATTCTTTGCCCGGATTATACCAAGTATTTACCCATACAATATCCATTTCAACATCTGGATTCATTCTACGCGCACCCAGAAAATAAGTATTGATTTCACGAATAACTTCTGGAATTGGAAATGATGCGACATAACAAATCTTATTTGTTTTTGTCATCATCCCTGCAATAATACCTTGTACGTGCCGTGCCTGATATAGACGCAAACCATAACTAGACATATTCGGTGCTTGTTTATATCCAGTTGCATGTTCAAATTTTACTTCTGGATAACGATTGGCCATTTTTAGAGTAGGTAACATATATCCAAACGAAGTTGTAAAGATAATGTCTGCACCTCGTAGAACCATAGCATTAATAACTCTTTCTGAATCTACTCCTTCACTTACACTTTCTACAAAAAATGTTTCAACTTTATCTCCAAAATGCTCTTGCACAGCTTGGCGACCAACATCATGTCGATATGTCCATCCATGATCTCCGGTTGGTCCAACATAGACAAACCCTACTTTTACTTTTTCGTCTGCAAATGCGCTAGTCGCTAACATTCCCAAACTTGCTAATACTGTTAAAAATTTATTCATAATTTCTCCATTTTAAATTTATTGTTCTCACCAATTCACACTCTTTAACTTTATTATGCAGCAAGAGCCTGTTCAAAAAAGTATTCAATCACTTTAGCACCAATCAGTGTCGCAACATCTTGAGCCTTTTCTTCAGTATCAAATACCAAATCTGTTTTTACTGGATATTGATAAACTTTATATCCAACAGGGCCTGACATGACTGCATGTGTAACTAATACACCATTTCTTTCTAAACCGTATTTTACCAATTAAATATTCCTTTTTTGGTCGGAGATAGAGGATTCGAACCTCTGACCCTCTGCTCCCAAAGCAGATGCGCTACCAGACTGCGCTAATCTCCGCTTTTCTGTTTACTACATTTTTCAAACACTTCTCCAAGCGTGTCTGCGTTCATAGATTTCGGAATAACAAATGCACCATAACGATCTCCATTTGTTCCGTATACTCTCACTGTCTGTTGAAATTTGTGAAAATAAAATGCACCCTGAGTCGGATACAATATGTTTATGTCACCAATCCATAATGAGCCTGCAATTACTAAACATGTTAGCATATAGTCCTCCTTATATAATTCCTACTATTTAGTAAGAAAGAGAAGGATTAGCAAGTCTCGATGATGGAATTGCACTTAAAGGCATATTTTCTCCACAAGCAATTAGTGGACTCAATATAACTAATGATAAGAGAATTACTTTCATTGATCGGTCTTCAATTCAAAGAAAATAGATTCTTCACCTGTCTCTGGATTCGACACAGTAAGATTCGCATAACCTTCAATTGGAGCTTGTTTACCAACATATACCCATTCAGTATTTGAGGCCGGTTTTTGGTCGAAAAATTCTGAATTGTCTTCGCGGAACATTCCGAGCATTACTAGTAGTGTAGCTGTAAAGGGGTCCATAATATATTTCTTTCTTTGTTTGTTTAAGTTAAGTTTCGTTGATAGTAAGTGGTCCTAGAGGCTGGAATCGAACCAGCTCGGTCTTTCGACAAAGCGTTATGAGCGCTGCGGTTCCCCATTAACCAACTCTAGGATTATAATTGATACAATAGTATCACTTAGCGCGTGTTTTCTACTTGTAGTAATACAATAGTATCACTTAACGCTGTTTATTATATTGGTAGGTGGGATTAAGGATTACCCACAAATCTAGGATGGCGCATTCCTATGCAAACTACCTAGAAAACCTCGCATCGGAATAGTTAACTTCCGAAATCTAGCACTCTTTGTCTCCAAAGTCTACCAGTGTCACTACAACTGCAAGTCATGTTACCCCCATACGCTAGGGACATTTCCATGCACTACCTTCTAGCCTCCGTCGAGGCGAGAATTTTATCTTGGAGCGGATACAAGGTATTAAACCTCATTCTACAGATGGGAATCTGTCGCATTAACTTTATGCTATATCCGCGAATTCTTAATTATGCCTCTTTGTCAAAATATTGACCGGCATCATATTTTGGTTTTTCAACATACTGCTGAGCATCAAATACTGCACTAGAAGAGTCCATCATATTCATGGTTTCTCTTACTCTATTTTGCAAATTATATGACATCATTCTGGCTTCTTCGCGTGTGGTCTCATTTAATAGTACAGCCGTTCTGTCTACTTGATTTATTACGCGAAGTGCAAGGTCTGGTGGCGGCACCGCATTGGGCGGTTGAGTTTCGGAATTAGGATATTGATGTCCAAGCATTTGAGCGTTACGAATTTGTGCTTGTTCGTATTGAATTTGTTGCATCTGTTGCCATTGTTGTAACGACATACCGTTTGATGCAATTGCTTGTACTTTCATTTCACTTTCCTTTATTGGCGGTCTCTATAGGACTCGAACCTATAACCTACTGCTTAGAAGGCAGTTGCTCTATCCGGTTGAGCTAAGAAACCAATTTCTACTTAATCATAATACCACATATTGTATAGGTGTGTCAATATCTTTTCTAATTATTTTTCATAAAAGATAATGCAGAAAACCGCATATGTTCGTATGTTTCCCAAGTCTCGTCAAACTCAGCAACTAAATCATTTTTGTAATTAGATGATTCGGATGCAGTGACAAGAAATTGTTTTTGTGCTTCATTATACTCTAACCCGCTAGAATACAACCGTCCCACTTCTAGTTTAATATCAGTCATTTTCAGTCGCCTCTTCTAACTTCTTTTTTTCCGCTTTTAATTTTCTAATGTCGTTGTGGAGTCTATCAAAATCTTTAATCTCATACAAATGCGATTCCATACGATTCGCAAGAGATTGTGCTTCTTCTATAAGTCCTGACAAATAAGAAAAATTTCGTGTCTTAACACAAGATCGCATTTCTTCTAAAACTGTACATATGTACCTATTCGACATTATTTAGTCCCAATTTTTCCAAGTTCTACCTTCTGGATATTCTTCCAAGAACCACTCAATACCTTCTAAGTAGTCTTTGTCTTCGTCATTCATATAACTTCTATACACATTTACTTGCGCCATTTTTGTTACTACATTGTGCAGATTTTCTAAATGTGCGTCACTTTCCATCATGGCCTGCAATTCATCCATCAGAGGCGTAAGTTTTTCCTGTATTTTAGACATCGGGAACTCCTTCCATAATACCAGACTGAACCATTATTGACTGATTACTGCCCCCTCCACATAAAGACATATTGGAATGAACAACCCTTGACTGTTCACGAGTCAACATTTCATACCTTTCAAGGCCCCAAGGAAATTTACCTTCTACATACCACATTGATTCGTCCTTTTCATTATTTATAACTAATTTTAACATATTTACTCATTCGTGTCAACACTCTTTGAGACTATTTTCTGATACGCCCTTCTGTATATGGGGTTTAGTTGGCCTTCCCTCTCCCACAGACGCACCAGAAAATAGTCTAACTGATTCTTTTTTTTTCTTCCTACTCTAATAATGTATCACACTAGAGCATCATTGTCAATCATTAAATTATTTTTTTTGTGTTTTTGTTTCCTTTGTTGATCTGTTTTTTTAGATTTGTGATATCCGGCTGCACCACTCTTTCGTAATGCAACCATGAATTTGCTACTAGGGTCGCGGTGTTTCACGATGTCCCACGCATCTTTGAAGCCATATCGAAAATTTCATTCATTTCATCTTTTGTGAAATGGGCGAACAGAGTTTCGAAAAACTTGTCATTATCCTCTCGAGGAGAATTGGAAATTGCTTCAGCAGCAAGGCGTGCCTTTGACTGGCGTTGATCTGACTGCGAACCCCAAGCGGATTTGTTTACAGGATTTACTTTCATTGTGATTTTCCTTTCATCACTGTTTCATTTAAAATTTCGGTTTTCTGACAACCCATGCAGAGAGTTTCAGTTCCACACTTCACATTTTCTGCGACCATTGCGTCACAACCAACTTGTTTAATACCGTTCATTATGACCACCCCTCTGTCAGCATTGTTACAACAACAGGTTCTTGAATTTCTAATCCAAGAGACTCACCAGTGTGAACGTCAAATTCTTCGACGGTTGTCTGAGACATCCAATCGCAGGCAGTACCAACTTCTGCATTGGCCCATTCAATGATAGATGTTTTTTTGAATGTAGTCATTTTTTAGTCCTTTCAGTGACTAATGATTCTTTCTATACTACTGTTCTACCATATTCTGGCGGGTTTGTCAAGTCCTAAAAAGGATTTGACCAAGTATTATATTGATTTTCTGTAATTTCTCCATCTTTGCAAAGCATATCTGTGAAATTGTTCCAAAACTCTCGCATGGCAACCTTATCGCCGCGAATATTTGCATAATACACATAGTCAGAATTGAGTACATTTTTGAAAGCACGAAGGGCGTCTTTTTTAGTAAGTTTCATTGTTTTTTTCCTTTAAACATATCCCAGAACATCCAGCAAAGAGCACCCATGGCGATGACATTTGCAGTCACCCCCACTATCAAAAATCCCATTGCAATATATTGCAAAATCATTTCCATTAATCCTCCTCATCATCATTATCGTCTTCAATAAAAAGTTGTCCTGTGTTGTTGGCCACAAACAACCAACCCAGTACACCGGAGCACATTAAGAAACCGGACAACACAGAACCTATTGCAATAAGTGCCGCACCCATTCCGCCTGCTACTACTCCAAACAGTAACCATGTTGTATCAATTTTCATTTTTAGTCCTTTCAGTGACTAGTGATTCTTTCTATACTACTGTTCTAACATATTCTGGCGGGTTTGTCAAGCCACCTCGGAGTAACTTTTTAACATTTCTTCTTGTAAGGCATATGCCTCGATTTCCCAAGGCCGGTCGAAATAAGGAATGTCAGAAATTTCTCCGATAGGATATTCTTTCCGCACGTCCTGTTTGATATGAACAAATTCGTGAAAGATGGCAGTCAATAAATCTTCTTTCGACATTCCCGTCTTAACCCGAACATCATATTCCCTGTCATCATCACCCTGCAACATATCGGCATCGGAATCCATTTTCCGAAGTACGATTTCCACATAAAGTTTTTGAATTTTAGGCATAAGATAGGATTTTGCGAAATACGCAGCCTCAGTGACTGTATCTCTTTGGGACTTTGTGCCGCCTCTAACATCTATAAACATATGATTCGTTCCTTTCAATTAGAACATACCATATTCTAGGCCCCTTGTCAAGTTTATTCTTCGACCACGATAAGTCTTGTATTCAGATTTTCTGCCATTTTATTATAAAGGGCGGTGGTATCATCCTCATCCAATTCCAATGCTTCTTCTACAGCATCTAGTGCATGATCGAGTCCATACATATATCCTGTTTTCTCGGCCCGGCGCCAAGTGTACTTGAGAGCCATTGCAAGAAAAACAATTACAACCGATATAAATCCAGAACCATCTGGAATAGAGAATACTTCTAATAAATTTGTCATGTGTTACCTTTAACTTCTAGTCGTTTCATTATCTGAGTTCTTTGATAGTGAGTCATTTGAGACCACCCTGCAATCTCCGATCTAGTTCTGCCACAACCAATACAAACTTTATCGGTTGCGGTAATTTTGCAAATCTTTTTGCAAGGTGATATTATTTTAGTCATCATTCATAACTCTAAAAACAAAAATCTCACCTCTAGCGTATCTGGAATTTTGTTCATGTTTTTCTTCTGCAACCCAGAGAGCTTTACGAGCAGAGCTTTCGTCTTGGTGTTTCGACATAAATTGCCACTCTGTAAAATCTGCATCTTTATATCTCCGTTCTAAATTCCACATTATAGATCCCTTTCATCCAATTGTGCAACTGTGGGAAGAGCCCACAGCATAAAAAAGGTAGAGATACTGCCCAGTACCATAGTATATGCAAAACTGTCACTGTCATTAACGCAGCAAGCTAGTAATGCAAAACCAAACCCCAATATAATTCTAATCATTTTTTAATACTCTTTATAGCATCCAGATTGTTCGTTGTCTTCCCAACCTTCATAATATTCTGCAATCTCTTCAACAGATAGCTGATTATGTCCAATCCGTTCTCCACTGTAAGAACCACGAGTCCAACAATGGGGATCAGGAATACGACGATAATAATTATCTGCACTACCTCTATCGAATGGTCCACCATGGCGTTCCTTTTTTTCTGTTTGTACTAAAGTCATTATATATTCCTTATCCTACTTGAGCATCGATTACGTTAATCAGATCCATTGCATATACATCTGAAACTTCTTTGTCAGTGATAACTTTCAGTTTCCGAATTCTCTGGAAAGACACCGTATAAGTATCAGATCCCCTATCCAATTCGATTGTTACAAAACCTTTCCATTTTGTCATTCCAGAAGATTTGAATTGTAAACCATCTGTTGAAGTCTTAGTGAGGTTTTTAGCACCCCAAGCATTAAGAGCCCAAGTATCAAGAGTTCTGATTTGATCGAGAATGGTTTGAGCGATAGTCATTTAAAGATCCTTTCTAGTGATTCTTTCTATACTACTGTTCTACCATATCTTAGGCCCAATGTCAAGCTCCAAATCAATCTTTAAGAAACATTTATTAAAGTATTCTTTAAAGGTCGACATATCGATCATAACATAGGGCCCAAGGCTGTGTCAAGAGATTTTGGATAATAAATCTTCATTTGTTGTTTCAAGAATTACTTGGTCTCCAAAATGATTGTCAAAAACTTCGATCAAGTTATCATATCCTTTAGATTGCATTGCATTTAAAATCGGAGATGCCTTTTCACCTTTGAAGTGAGCAAGTTCTTTCGCTAGAGACAAAAGATAGTTTGCATTTCCATGTGGGCCGTCCAGATTTACGATAAAATCTGATGCAGGGGTTTTAGCACGAATCATAGTAATTTTCCTTATGTTTGATTTCTAATGTAGTTGATTGCTAGACTGTCAAAGATAGAATCTAGTGAAGTATCTAAATTTGAGATTTCTTTTGGAGATAACGACATCCATATGTCCGCTTCGACAAAGTTCCAATTAATGATTCCATCTTCTCGGATATTGTCTGGATTGTTTACGGCGGTTTCGAAAGTATCTTTTACTTTAGCTTCTACATTTAACATGGTTCACTCCAATTTATAAGTTGAAAGGTTTTCTACGCTGCGACCTCTGAACGAGGGAGCGGTATTCGACTTCATTATATTTTCATGGCGCCTCCATCAAAAAGAATCGTTTAGAGAGTACACTTATAGCTATACACTATTTAGAAAAGTATGTCAAGCGGAATCCGTAAATCCCGCTTGAATTTTAAAATTTATTTAAGTATTTTGATATGTGTCCGACAAACGGCAACAACATCACTGCCATCAACAAATTCATTCCTGTATGTGCCATTGCTATTCGCAACGTATCCCCTTTAGGCATACCGTCTGACACCAACAAACCCGCCAACCATATTGTACCAGTGGTTCCCAAGTTCGCTCCTAGAACCGCGCCTATCGCAGCTGGCAAGGGCAATGCCCCACTCGCAACTAAGGCGATGATTGCAGTTGTGGACAGACTTGACGATTGCCAGAGCAACGTCATAATAATTCCACCAAAGAACATGTATATCGGGCTTCCTAAAAACCACGACAGATGTTCCATGTTGCCCATCGACTTCATTCCACCGGAGAATGTTTTCAATCCGATATAAAAAATCACAAGTCCCACTAGGGTTGTGATCATTGGGTTTCCTAAATCCATTTTTCCTACCTTCTTCCAAAGTTTTTGTGCTTCTGTTTTCATAGTCGATCTCCGTTTTGTATTCGACATCATATATATTTTGAAACGACACAGTAAATCCTTGATTTCGTTGACTTCTTTGTGAAACTTTTATGACATTATTGCTTGACTCGGCCGCCGTCTTATGGTATTGTAAGGAGTAATCCAGAGAAAGGTGATTCGAAATGATGATGAACATGACAGACGTAGTAAGAACTGCACTTTTGGCGCTCACTGCAAAAGAAGAAAGAATTGTTCGGTTGCGGTACGGTATTGGTTGCGATGCACAAACTCTTGAAGAAATTGGACAATACTATTGTGTAACCAGAGAACGGATTCGGCAACAAGAAGTGAAAGCGCTGCAAAAACTGACGAGTCCCAAACTCTTGAAATCACTTGGACTGTCTTTGTCAATGATGCGGGAACTGCTAGAAGACGAAATCGAAATGCAAGTAGAAGGATAAAAAATGTACTACACGCTTTATGCATATGAAAATGATTCGGCAAGTGCCACAAGGCTCTTCGCTCATGCATCTGGACTGTCTCGCAATCACGCTGAGTCCTTGCACGAATTTTATTCCGACATGAAACGAATCATACTTACAGAAATCATATCCGACGATGGTGATACATTCATCAGTCGAGATATACAACATGCTGGCGCACGAAGTGCGACCACGGTGAACACTCTAGATGATTTTCTGGAATAAAACTTGACATTGCTATAGAAGTATGATACTTTAATGGTATAGGAAGAATCACTTGTTCGTTGAAAGGACAAAAAATGAACTTAGTAAATGTTTTAGACAAATTTCTCGATGACAAAGAAAAAGAAGTGGTTCTTGCCATGCTGAAAACTGATGGATTAAACCCCACAAATCTCATGACCACTCATAGTTATGAAAAGATTGCAGAACACGGATTGACGCGGTATGGAGTTTGTGGAAGCCCACGGCGGACTGTGAAGATTGGATTTGGAGTTCCTTCACATGTGACTGTCGCCATTCGGTTGCAGTCAGCACTCAAAAAGTTGGCGAAGATTGGAATTTCTTTTTCTGTTCTGATCACCATCGGAAGAAAAAAAGGATTTTCAATTGACACAACAGAGAATTTGTGATACACTTGAAGAACAAACAAAGGAGAACTCGAACATGATTCGGAAATTCGTAAAAAACACAACCAGCACAGTGATGTCACTCATTGCGTTCGCAACAATCTTATACATGGTGGTATGAACATGGAACATTTAGAAGTAACCGATTTCATTCAAAGTCACTTTGATGCATCAGGAAAAATCCTGAGTTCCGATGAAATTTATGAAGCCACCGACATTAACTATGATAGTGCCAACGTAACCACTGATGACATTCTGAGTATCTGCGAAGAAATCTTTGGAAAAAACTTGGTAGAGCATGCCATCGAAGTGATCGAATCAATCTCCCTATATGGAGGGTACTGATGGATCTTAATGTCTTCTGTTGGATAGGAATGACAATCGTAGTATCAGTATGGATAGTCACAGCACTCACGTAGAAAGAAAGAAAAAAAGATGAACAACTCATATCACTGGCAATTGGTGAGACTCATGGAAGAGGCTCACGGCAAAGATTACACATTGGGATATCTCTCAAGTATCTTTGAATACAATGTAAAGTGGAACGACGATCTTCAAGAAAAACTTGAAGAATTGAAAGAGAGGAAAAAAGATGCAATTCTTAGCTGAGTATAGCGGCCGTGCCGTTTCGGACGGATGGAAAAACATTCCAGATGCCTATCAATGGAAACTGAAATTCGGAAATCAATATGTCCTGTCCGTGATCAACAACGGCATGGGCGCCGAACAAGGTCTCTACGAAATCGGTGTATGGGAAGCTCGTACAGGAAACATGACAGTCCTCGAGGGAGTCACAAACTCTCACGAATCAGTTCGAGGTTATCTGTCTGCCACTGAGGTTGATTCGATCATCTCCTACATGTCTCGAACACTACATGAGACTCCTGTAGAGATTCGCTAGTCGTATGCATCACATTCACAGACTTTGCCTTCCGGCGAATCTTCGCAAAGGCAAAGATCGACCTCTTTCAAACGAGGCGGCACTCTGGGGGGACTCTCTGGAAACCAATTCGTAGATGTCTCTGGGTCTGTGTCCACAGGTGAAAACAAAGAATTTTCTTCTTGGATAGAAATTCTGTAATCTTCTGAGGTGACCTTGCCACCTGATTCGCAATTGGGACAGAACCATTCTCCGCTACTGATCTGAAAGTTTGGATCCATAGTTGAATGTGTCCAATAATGATTGCAATCCGAACAGGTGATATGATTGATATATTCTAAGTGGGATCTGAATGTCATCTGAAACTCTCCTTCGAAACTACTTAGGTATCTTGGGGGCCCCAAAAAAAAAATTTTTAAAAAGATATGCTAATCGCACACTGCGTATGGGAAAAACGAATCGGAGGTTCTTGGCGAAACGAATCAGAAAGTGATTCGGGGTGGGTGTTGCTATACAACTTGACGATGACTTGAAATGGGACCCGCCAGAATAAAGTGTCAACTCAGTATAGGGGGAGGGGGCTCTTGACTTCTCTAAGAATCTGTGCATAGGTCTCTGAAGTGATTCGCTGATTCGTTTTTGGTAGTCCGGTAGTCAAAGTTATCTCGTTTCTTTTTCGGTATCCTGCCCGGTGACATGCCGGCAATCTGAAATTATCTGAAAAACTTTAAAGCTTTATTATAGCTTTATAAAAAAAACCTTCCAGATTTCTCTGAAAGGTTTCTGAAAGAATTTCTGAAAGATACTCCTATTGTTTAGTTTTTACATCATAAACTTCACAGACAAATTTTACAATTTTTTCCAAATCAGCCTCATCAAATTTCCATTTAACTTCTTCTACGGTTTTCTCTGGTGGATAGTTCTTTTTGAGACACGATAAAATCATCTCAAAAATATCCTTATTAGTACATTCTGTCGGTATTTTCATAAAATTTCCTTTTAGTAAGGCACTACATGTTGTATGTACATGATATATCCATTGCAAAATCCTCGGGGTTCTATAGATATTGAATCAACATGTAGTGTTTTACTCTGTTCGGGGCATTCTCATATGTTTTTGTATCGAATCGGCCACATATTTACCATTTGTCGTCCAATTTCGAAAGGCCTTACATTCTTTTCCGCTTGTTTCACAGTCTAACGCCAACGCACACGAATCACATGGGAGTTCCATATCATTTTCTAAGAAGTCTCGTAGTATGCCATCGTTAATCACCTCGAATATTTCTTTGCGCCCCCGCTTGGAGGTATAAGCAACATCGGTGTACTCTATCATTATATCATTCATTTTCAAAATGTTCCATATTCATATTGATTATTTATCTTTCCTGAGTTATTTTAGTGATTAGGCAGCAGTTGACATCTCATATGCCTGTGTGGTATCACTAGCACCGGCGCAACCTTGTGCCGTCCAATTCCGATCAATGGCGTCCACACTGTCCATTCCGATATGGTCTACCATTGCCCACCAAGCCGAATCAACAACGTCACCAAACGAATCACAATAGACAGGGGTATTTGATTCGTACATCAGTAACCATCCATCACCTTCTTGGATTGCAACACAATACTGATCGACACCTGTGGCAGTCATAACCTCGACTACTGTATGGACATTGGTGTACTCTTGGAAATTGAAAAAAGTTCCACAACCCGATTCGTTTGACATTTTTTGAGATCCTTTCACTGATTCTCTATCTTCACCTATAATGTACCATATCTCGGAGAGAATGTCAAGAAGAATATAATTCTTTGATTGTGGGGTTAGAAAGAATTATATTCTTAGATCATCGGGAGGTATAGGAATAATATTCTGATATTGTCTGATTCTTTTCTGAAAAATCTCTGCGAATCGCTTCGAATACTGATTCGTTCTCGGAAAAATGACCTGACGGATTTATTCAACCGCTGAAATTATCGAATCTGCAGCGGATTCGCAAGAATCGTTTCCCATATTATCCCACCAGCACCCATTCTTCACCCATTTTCTGATAAGATTCTGTCCTTCTTCCAATCTATCCACTGTCCCGTCTTTGTACGCAGTGTGCGATTAGCATATACAGCATCTTACAAGCTATCTTTGCATTATGTGTAATCACAATCACCATATGCAATGGATTGCAAATCCTACCTCTCTTATCATATACTGAGTATGTCTTTCTCTTATGCAATGGATTGCAAATCCTATCATTCCTCGTAATCATTTCACTACTCGTAATTTGGCACGTTTCTGTAAGATTTCTTTTCTTTGTATATGATCCTTTATCTCTTGTCTTTGTTTCTCTATAATATCTCTTTGTAGTTCTATATCATATTCTATATCTAACAGCTGTCTATCTAATTGTTTTAACCTCTCATCATGTAAATCGTCTATACGTTCTACCATGTAAATAATTCCTTTTCTTTCTCTGTTATATTCTCTCCAAAGATCGATCCATAATCAAAAGGTATTTCCTTCTTATTCTCTTTAAATCCATTCTTAAAATATACTGTTCTATTGAGCGTGAATGGAAATGATTCTTTTGTAATCATCAATACTTTGTTACGTGATCTATTTAGATATGCCATAAAGAATTGTTTGTCTTCCTCTACGAACTTGAGTTTTCTTGTGAGGAATGATATGTGTCTATAGAAAGCAGGCCAATCGTCATCCCACTTGTCCCATCGTTCTACATCGAGATTGGCAATGCAATTCTTTTCTTCATTGTACACTCCCATGTCAACACCATATGGTCCATGTGGTTTTGTCTGAAGCGTTGCACGTCCGGTGAATTGGTCGAGATCAGTGTGTCGTTTGATATATGATCTCAGGGCGCCGTTTGTCTTCACCATTTGTGTGAAGATGTTCAAGTCTGAGTCATCGTCATATGAATTCTTGCGGTCCTCGTATGACCCCCACTCATTGATCTGATCGTTGCGATAACCCATCTTGTTATGCGGCCTCTTTCATTGTGGAATCTACAATAAGAGAAACGACAGACCAGTAATTGTATTCACCAGTTTTCTCTCCCATGAGTGCTCTACCGCTTGTTTTAAACCGAGCCTGTAATTTCATGTTGTCAGCAATCTTCTTACAATACTCATCGTCATATACCGAAATAACATTTGTATCTAAACCATTGTGATTGGCGGAAACCACAAACTCGGCAGCGGCATTGGAATTCTCGCCATATTTCATAATACCAGACATTGCTTCTCTTACAAACTCTATCTTAAATTTTTCGTTTTCTTCAAAAAGAACACCCAACTCTCGCATCAGTTCTTTGTGAGCACGTTCGCCGCGATTGACAAGTTTATTTCTACCCGACTTGATCATGGGTCTGATTTGCCCAGAACATATAGAAGAAGTAACAAAATCCTCAAAGATATTTGCAACTCTATTCACCTGTGCAGATTGTCCAATCATTGATTTATCTGATGCAGCATAAAGAGTTGCGGTCGCCTCGGCCTTACCACCCGACATTAACTGTGCCATACCAATTTTCAGTGACAATCTTTTGTCGCCTATAATGATATCAGTTTTTGGTGTGTTATTTTTAGCACCATGACCTTTCCAAAACTCAGTTATTGTGTTCGATTTTGAACGGCCGTATTGTAATGCCTTTACGTCATTGCCCAACTTAAAATGTTTCTGAATATCTGTAGCAATCTTCATACCCACATCAATATATTCTGGTTGAGAAAGAAGTTGGCGATAAACCTTTTTAGATATACCCGCCTCACTAGGATTGCCATAAATTTTACAAAGCTTCAATTCTTGTTCTGTAATTTTGTGCCAACCAATTACGATTGCTGCTTCAAAGTCTTCTGCTTTCATTTTATTATCCTCTCAATTTTTCATATAGGTCATCACCCTCTTGAAAGGAGCTGACAGGGTGTGATTCGAATGGCAAATGGAGCATCCAGAAATCGTCATTGAGTTTCATCAATGTTACGAATACAGTGGCATTTCGTTTCCATTCGTCTTTTGCGATTTCTGTCCATTTGTTCATTGTATGATTCTTTCTCTGTTGATATTACTATACCATATTACGGCGATTCTGTCAACCGTCTTTCGGCATAAGATTTATTGATTTCTTCTACAAGCGTACCTTTCAGTGCCGGCGGCCGCACCCAACGATTGTGAACGCTGAGGCGAATACCACTTTGCTGTTTACGGTTAAGAATACCAAACGAGCGGCGGCCCTGTTTGACGTTGGCTGTGTGACTACCCATTATGCTACTTCCAACATTGAGTAAGGGACATTTACTTTTGTCATTCCACGGTTTCCATAATTCATTTCAACAATCGCCTTTTTGGGGTTCATTTTGACGATGGTTGCATAAGTCGATTTGGTTTTCTGCAACACCATAACTTTCTGTCCTACAGAGAAAGTGGCGTTTGCAGAGATTGATTTGATCGAATTTGCATAGTGAACAATCTGTCCCAATTCTGTTTGTGACATTTCCAACATGGCGTTTTTGATCTGCATTACATTCATTTTTAGTCCTTTCAGTGACTAATGATTCTTTCTATACTACTGTTCTACCATATACTGACGGAAATGTCAAGCATTATAATTAAATACTTCTCGATCATTCCCATCGAACAACACGGCCTTTTCCTCGTCCCAATAATAATTCACCTCAAAATTCAATATACGCTCATAGACATCATTGTCATCAACACCAACCCATGCAACATCGATTGAATTAATACCGCCAAAACTGTCAGCATCACCGCTACGCAAAAATTCCACAGCAAGATCTACACTACTGAACAATTTTGTCCAGAAAGTACCTTCGTAATCTATATTTGCTGATACTTCAACTACTCTCATCTTTTAGTCCTTTCAGTGACTAGTGATTCTTTCTATACTACTGTTCTACCATATACTGGCGGAAAAGTCAAGCACTAATTCATTTTATATTGTCCACCATGATTGTCGAGATAAAGTTCATCCCAACATTCTGACAGACTTTCGGGATTGAATGATGAAAAAGTTATAGAATTGTCATCATTGATTTCGTAACTAACGCCAAGTCCATCTGCAAACCAAGGGAGCAGGTCATAGTTAAATGTTTTGTTTGGTTGGAATATGAATGCCTGATGTTGTTGCACGATTGGATCCTTTCTAGTGATCATTTGTTATCCTTTGTTTCTAGGTAATGGGCGAGTGCAAGCCAGAAAGGTCCAGCTGCACATACCAGTAATCCTAGAATTGTATCGCCTTGGTTGATAAAAACTAATCCTAGTAAAAAGCACACGATTGCGTAAATGAAAAGTCCTTGCATTATACTACCTCCACATTAATGTTGAGTGTCTGGGCCTTCATCCAACCGACTGCGGCAACCAATTCACCAAAGGCATAATTCTTTACCGCTGATACAGTGGCGAAATTATTGGTTTCATATGGTAGGAAACCAGAGATAGAAACTTTGAAAATCGAATTTTGCATTACACTAACTCCAATGCTTTTTTGAATAACAAGGCCGCACCATCGTCAGTGTCAAAACCTTCTTCACTTGCATAGTCCATTGACGAACTCTGAAAGACTGTATGCGCGATACCTTTTGTGTTTAACACATAGGCGATTGACTCAGGAGTCTTACCGTAACCAACAATACCGATTTCGTTATCAGAAAACATTTGGATACCACCGTTATGGGCGGAGATATAAGAAACTTGATTTTGCATTGTTAGTCCTTTCAGTGACTAGTGATTCTTTCTATACTACTGTTCTACCACACTGTGGCGATTCTGTCAAGCCCTTATGCAGTTAAATTGTATTCTTTATTCCATTTTCCGACATTGATTTCAACGTACCAACCAACATCAAAGTAATCGGTCATGATATCAGAGTTGTTGTGGTTTCCGTCCATCATGGCATCTTTCAGTTTATTCAAGAATTGTTGTGCAATTCCTTTATAGTGACTGTCGATCCAATATGTGTTTACACTTTCAGTCTTGGAACCAAAATCAATAACACCTTCTTTGAGATTGACTACTAATGTCGAATGATTATGAACTCCAATCGAACCCTTCATGTTGTACTCTTTCAGTACTGACTTGATTGCGGGAGCGATAGTTTTTTTCTTTTCTTGAGACATATAAGCCATTTGGTAGTCCTTTCAGTGACTAATGATTCTTTCTATACTACTGTTCTACCATGTGTTGGCAGAAATGTCAAGCCCTCATTTACATCTTTGAAAGATAATTTCTTCGATTTCTTCTAAAGTTTCTCTACATGTAGCGAGAAGGGGAGAATCTGATGCAAGGATAAGTTTCTTTGCAGCGAAGATTTGATCGTAACGGTCTAGACCTTGGGGGATTTGATTGGCGATTGTTTGAGTAAATAGGTTCATTTGGAATCCTTTCAGTGATTCTTTTGTTATACCTATATCATACAATAAAGGGGAGCCGTTGTCGACCCCCCTCTGTGCAGTTATTTAATTGTGTGTCTTTTATGTTACATCTATTTCGTTAACTGTAGACTTGGACTTTGCCGGCGTTGCTCCAGCCCGATGCGGCCGGCACGTGCCTTGTCGCACCCGCGATCAGCGTGCCGCCTTGGCCGTGCAGAGTAGTACCTAACTGATCGCCGGTTTGTGTGCCAACGCTTGGCCAGTGATTAGCCAGCGTGTATTCCACACCATCGCTCAACTTGAAGGCGCGCAATCGACCATTATCGGTCAAGCCGCCGCTGTCAAACAGATTATCACTACCGTACACATAGGCACCAATAATTGCCGTTCCATTTTTACCTGTTCCGGTCTGTGTGCGTAGCGTTGTGTTATCTGACATCCTCACGATTGTCATTGCGCCCGAGTCAGGTCGCGAGTCAGATATTGAAGCATAATCGTCGGATAGTGCGACACGTTGGCCGAAGTTTGTTGCGGGCGAAACGCCAGCCAGCGGCCAAACTCCAGCAGTGACCTGCGAACCATCGATTAAGTTGTATAAATATGCTTTACCATAACTGCCATCTGTCCGAGCGCCGATCAAAATCTTTGTGTCAGTCATAGATATATCCCACCCAAAACGAGAGCCGCTTGAACCCGTTAAAGTGTGTATTAAATCCCCTTGTGTTCGACTTGTCCCACCCGAATCCGTGAAAGTTTTCGCTGCGTAAATATACACTCTGCCAGTGTTGCTAGAGTAATTGTAATTTCCCGCCGCTAGGTAATTTCCCGCAGGGGATAAGTTGACCTTATGTCCGAAATAAGCGCCCTCGTTTTTCGTGAAAATCGGAGTCGCTGACGTAAGGTTGTATAGTTTGACTTGGCCCACACTATCTGCGCCGACAGCCAAGTGTGTGGCAGACAGCGCAACGCTTCTTCCAAAATTTGCGTTCGTTTGGTCAAGCGGAAACAGCGGGTCAAACCCCGTCACAGCCGTGCCATTAATGGTGCGTAAATAGATGTTGCCCGCGTTTTGGGACGAAACGCTTGCGCCAATATTGCCGCGTGGCACGCCAACCGCAAAATGCGTATCGCTGCTTGCAACAGCCTCTCCAAATTGCAGTTGAGTTGATGCGCTAACCTCCGTAATGCTGACGTTTGGCGGCCCAAACCCAAGCGTAAACGCACTTACCGCATTTACTGCTCCAGTAGCTCCATCTGTCACACTAAATGTTATAC
>ENA-OSJC01001224-OSJC01001224.1-marine-metagenome-genome-assembly--contig:-NODE-1224-length-21790-cov-5.644084_pt1 | contig 21790 bp, 33 predicted proteins | sample MGYA00237885_ERZ534234 | MGnify/ENA primary metagenome ERZ534234 (study PRJEB26413, sample SAMN06343907) | marine metagenome | isolation source: coastal waters | place: Atlantic Ocean: West Antarctic... | reverse complement strand
CTCCCACATCTTCCCATACACGCGGGCTACCGCGCTGCGCTGTTTATTTTTTAAGCACTGCCGATTTTTGCGATTGTGGATAACTTCCGGTGATTGACAGTTAAACAAGCGGGCCAAGGCCCGCGCTCCCAGAGCGAAACCTACCGACCCGATCCCACTGGGCCGAGGGCCGAGGGCCGCGCCCCGCGCTGCGCCCAGCCCGACCGCTGCGCCCAGCCCGCCCGCCGAGGCCCGAGGCCCGCGGTTAATCGCTCGGGTCCCCCGCCTATCGGGTCAATTGCCGCGGTCCGAGGTCCGCGAATCGCGCGCCGACGCGCGCCGGCCGCGGGCGCTGGCCTACGGTAGCAAGGGCCATGTTTCTCTCAAATAATTGAGTAGAAAACGCAATGAGTGTTAAGATGCGATTAACTGTCTTATATAAGCACCTAAAGTCCCATATTTTTCGCTAGGGTCCCCCGGAGAAGTGTCAATGAATCCTGCATCAGAAGATAAAAAATTAAAATTAGAATTGCGTTTAGCGCAGATCGAAAAGAACGAGGCGTGTAAAAATAACTTTTTGCCTTTTGTAAAAAATATGTGGCCTGACTTCATCGCGGGCCGTCATCATAAAATCATTGCTGACAAGCTAGAGCGCGTTGCTAGTGGTGAGTTAAAGCGTTTGATTATTAACATGGCACCGCGGCACACGAAGAGTGAGTTTGCATCTTTTTTGTTTCCTGCGTGGATGATGGGCCGTAATCCGCGAATGAAGATCATTCAGGCGACCCACACGACGGAGTTGGCGGTTAACTTTGGTCGTAAGACTAAGAACCTTTTGGATTCGGACGAGTACAAGGAGGTCTTTGATTCGGTTAAGTTAGCTTCTGACAGCAAGGCATCTGGTCGGTGGGACACGAGTGCTGGTGGAATGTACTATGCCGTGGGCGTTGGGTCGAATCTCGCGGGCCGTGGTGGGGATTTAATTATCATTGATGACCCGCATTCGGAGCAGACTGCGATGTCGAGTGCTGGTTTTGAGGATGCGTGGGATTGGTACACGGGTGGTCCTCGTCAGCGGTTACAGCCCGGAGGTTCGATTGTATTGGTACAGACTCGGTGGTCGGAGAAGGACATGACGGGTCAGTTATTACGTGCTATGGCTAAAGACCCGTTAGCGGATCAGTGGGAGATTGTGGAGTTACCGGCTATTTTTGAGGACGGGACTCCGTGCTGGCCTGAGTTTTGGAGTTTGGATGATTTGACCGCGGTCCGCGCATCTATTCCTCCGAGCAAGTGGAACGCGCAGTATCAGCAGAATCCTACTGGTGAAGAGAGTGCGATTATAAAGCGCGAGTGGTGGAACAAGTGGGAGAAGGAGGCGGTTCCTAATTTGGAGTATGTAATCCAGAGTTACGATACGGCGTTTAGTAAGAAGCAGACGGCGGACTATAGTGCTATTACTACGTGGGGTGTTTTCTATCCGAACGAGAGTGGTTCTCCTAATTTAATTTTGTTGGACAGTAAGAAGGGTCGGTGGGATTTTCCGGAGTTAAAGCAGATAGCTTTTGAGGAGTATAAGTTCTGGGACCCCGACACAGTAATAGTTGAGGCGAAGGCGAGTGGAACACCTTTGACTCAGGAGATGCGGAATATGGGGATTCCGGTTGTAAATTTCACACCATCTAGGGGTAATGACAAGGTGACTCGTGTGCATTCTGTTTCGCCTTTATTTGAGGCGGGTATGGTTTGGGCTCCGGACACGGTATGGGCGGACGAGTTAATTGAGGAGACTGCGGCATTTCCTAACGGGGAGCATGACGATTTGGTTGACAGTATGACTCAGGCGCTTATGCGATATAGGCAAGGTAATTTTGTACGATTGCCTACAGATGATTGGGAAGATGACGAGAACTCTGTTAGGATGCGTGTATATTATTGACAATAATAGTGACTTAGACTATGCCCGAAAAAAATTTAAGGGAAGCCCAGCGTCTAGAAGAAATGTACGGGCTACCGGTTGAGCAAGCACTTGCCGCGATGAACATGGCGGATACAGATTTTCAAGCGGGCGTAGCCCCTTATCTCCCACCCGGATCGGAAATAGATCCGGAGGCAATGTCTTTTGTTGGGGCCGACCCTAAAGAGTATAGGAACTTACCAAGGGGCCTGTACCGTGGGCAACTTGTTCCCAAACGCGGGGTGTCCTCCCGTCTTATCGACAACCCCATGCAAAACGATTATTTTCCGGTAGAGCGCGGGGGCATAGCTATTTTTGGTGCGGACAACGCCAACCCGCAGGTAATTTCTCACGAGTATCGGCACAAGTTGGGTTTAGACCAAGACAAAAATTCTTTTTTTCCAAGCTTTGATGACCGTGAGAAAACTAACCGAGTATTAGATTTATTGGCTTCTCGGACCGACAAGGATTTTGAACGCGCTTCGGAAATGGTAGGCGGCCTAGAAGGTATTGAGTCTTTGATGGAGCAGGAAGGCGTGGTAATAGGCCCGGCTTTTACTGACAATGTTCCACGTGGAACATCTGAAGAAGGAATAGGTGAGCTTATGAACAAACCCCGACCGCGGACCGCGGACCTTGATTCGCGCCGTAATGCCGCTACAGCCGCTCTCATGCGAGAAGCGGGTTTACCTGTACAAACTGAACGGGATGCGGAGTCCCTTGAGCCGGAAATATTAGAGCAATTAAACGCTATAATGGACCGTTCCACTGAGGAGTAACTGATGGCAAATGAAATAAAAGGCGTAGGTTCTTTGATGGACAGAAACGTCCCATCTCAGTTGGACCCTGAAGATTTAGTGGCTGAAATAGAAATAGAGATACCTGATTCACAGTCTCCTTTGGTTATGTCTTCGGATATTGAGGGCGATTCGGGTATAGAGATAATTCAAGAGGATGACGGTGGTGTCACGATAGATTTTGATCCTTCGGACAACCGTGGTCTTAATGACGACTTCTACGCTAATCTGGCAGAAGAGATGCCAGACCGTGAGCTAAGTGCCATTGCGAGTGATTTGTTGGAGCAGTTTGATTCCAACAAAGCTGGCCGTCAGGATTGGGAAGAGACTTACGCTAACGGGTTAGAGCTATTAGGTTTTAATTACGAGGAGCGTGAGCAACCCTTCCGTGGAGCCTCTGGCGTGACTCATCCTCTGTTGGCAGAAGCGGCGACTCAGTTTCAGGCACAGGCGTTTAACGAGTTGTTACCTGCTACGGGTCCTGTTAAGACCTTGTCATTAGGTAAAGAGACTCGTGCTAAGAAGGATCAGGCGACTCGGGTTCAGAAGTTTATGAACTATTACATTACTAATGTGATGGAAGATTACACGCCGGACATGGATCAGATGTTGTTTTATTTGCCCTTGGCGGGCAGTACTTTTAAGAAGGTGTATTACGACGAGACAATGGGCCGTGCGGTAAGTAAGTTTATTCCTGCGGAAAACCTCGTGGTGCCGTATGAGACTTCTGATTTAGACACTTGTCCTAACATAACGCAAGTAGTACGCATGTCGTTAAACGATTTGCTTAAAAAGCAGTATGCGGGTCAGTATTTAGACATCGACGTATTACCCGGACAGAGCGACCTAGATTCTGTTAAGCGTGAAATTAATTATGTTGACGGTATGGAGCCCTCTCAGGTTGATTACGACTGTACTTTGTTGGAGGTACATGCTGACTTAGAGATCGAAGGGTATGAAGAGTTAGATGACGAAGGGGAGCCTACAGGTATTAAGGTTCCTTATTTGATTACCATATCACAGGATAACGGTCAGATTCTGGCAATTCGCAGAAATTATAAAGAAGATGACGAGTTAAAGAAAAAGATACAATATTTTGTTCACTACAAATTCTTACCCGGCTTTGGTTTCTACGGTCTAGGTTTGATCCACACCATAGGCGGTTTGTCGCGTACAGCTACTTCTGCTCTGCGCCAGTTGATTGATGCGGGTACTTTGGCTAACTTACCTGCGGGTTTCAAGGCCCGCGGACTACGGATCAGGGACGACGACGAGCCTTTGCAACCCGGTGAGTTCAGGGATGTAGACGCGCCCGGCGGTGCCATTCGCGACAGCTTAATGCCCTTACCGTTTAAGGGTCCCGACCAGACGTTGTATCAGTTGTTAGGGTTTGTAGTACAGGCGGGTCAGCGGTTCGCGACTATTACTGATATGAAGGTGGGTGACGGGAACCAACAGGCGGCGGTTGGAACCACGATAGCTATGCTTGAGCAGGGCTCTCGGGTAATGAGTGCGGTGCATAAACGCTTGCACTATGCCATGCGTATAGAGTTTAAGATACTGGCTCGTGTTATGGGTGAGAGTTTGCCCGCCGAGTACCCGTATGCTGTAGTTGGGGAAGATGCCTCGGTTATGGCTGAAGATTTTGATGATCGAGTCGATATAATACCTGTAAGCAATCCGAATGTATTTAGTCAGGCTCAACGGATTGCTTTAGCGCAGAGTAAGTTGCAGTTAGCTACTGCCGCCCCAGAACTGCACAACATGCACGAAGTATACCGTGATATGTATGAGGCGTTGGGCGTGACTGACTTGGATCGGATTATGAAGGCGAGTCCTGATCCGCGGCCCACGGACCCTGCACAAGAGAACATCAACGCTCTGGACATGTTGGAGCTAGAGGCGTTTGAGGGTCAGGATCATCAGTCGCACATTATGGCGCACTTGATATTTGGTGGGACTCCGATGGTTGCTCAAATGCCCGCTATTGCGATAACATTGCAGAAGCATGTTATGGAGCATGTTAAGTTGGCGGCTCGTGAGCAAGCGGCGGTTGCGTATATGCAGAAGGTAACGCAGAAGCAGGGTCAGCCCGCATCTCCGGAGGAGATGTTAGAAGTAGAAGCGTTGACCGCGCAGTTTGTTGCACAAGGTATGCAACAGCTTAAAGATATCTCGCAACAGTTGGCGGGGGCGGGTCAAGAAGGTCCTGACCCGTTAATTGCTTTGAAGGAGCAGGAGCTACAACTTAAATCGCAGTCTGAGCAAGCGGACGCGCAGATTGACCAGAGCAAGTTGCAATTGGATGCACAGGCTCTGGATATGCGTAAGAATCAGTTTGGAGAGAGGATTGCAGCACAAGAGCGTCAGACCTCGGCCAGAATTGATGCGGCGCGAGAGCGTGAACTTTTAAAACTACAGGGGCGATAACATGAAGCGTAGCGTAAAAATTGTGACTAACACTCCAGCGGCGGCTCCCAAAGCCACCGAATTTGCGGATATCGCCGGTCAGGGTCGTATACCGTATGGTAAGACAGCGGACGTAAAGATACCCACTAAGATGACCAAGATGAAGGCCCGCGGCATGGGTGCTGCGATAAAAGGCGGCAGCTACATGGGTTATTCCTAATTTAAGGAGAGTTATAAATGGACTTTGATTTTGCCATTCCTACCGATGCGGATTATCCCGAGGGGTATGAGGATTTTACTGAGGCCGAAAAAGGCGCATGGTATAACAAATGGCAAGCTAGTAGAAGAGGTGGCGGAGGAGGACCTGACCGTAATTATGGTGCGGACAACCCGTTGGTTGATGCCATACCTTCTATTATTAATGCCCCTTCTCAACAGGGGGTTGGCAGTCTTATTGCGGGCCGTGATGGTAAGAACGTATACCGTTATGGAGAAGGTAACGAAGATGGTGTATTGGTTGGCCGTGAAGGTCTTAGTGGAGACTTGTTTGACTATGACACGGATGGCGATGGTGTATCCGATGGCTATCTTTACGACCAGTACGAGGGTGGTAAGGAAGATCGCAGTCTAGTTTGGCAACCCGCGGAAGAAGAAGGTGGTCAAGGCGTTTTCATGTACACCTCTCCGGAAACGGGGGTGACTATTCCGTTAAACCCCGGTCAAAAGATACCGGGTAGCGGCTACGGCGCAGAGGCACGGTTTGTTCCTGTTGGACCCAATAACGAGGACTATGGGTTTTATGACAGCGAGGGCCGTGCGCTATATGATGAGTTTGGTCGTGATATTGACCCTGTAACGGGTGAGCAAGACCCCGAGATGGGTGCGGCAATTCGTAACATGGACACGAGTGAGCTAGACCCTATTAGGCAGTACTCGGGTACTCGACCCGACAAGCAGAGAAATATAAATCCGATGCCGGAACCCGAGCCCGAGCCCGAACCGGAGCCGGAACCACCGTTTGTTTATACGCCGATTGAGCGTGATCCAGTGTTTCCTGACTATGACCGAAACGAAGACGGTTCTATTATATCGCCTGTTCCAATTCAAAAAAATCCTTTTGCCAGAGAGCCAACGGATACTTTTGGATATGACAATATGCCCGAAGGGTTTGTGGACAATAGCGCCGGTGGCCCTGTTCCTGATGTGATGGGTCGCGTTTATATCAATCCTAAAACTGGTGATAAATGGCAATCTACGCACGGTGGTAGTATTACTTCAGCGGAAGGCTGGGAGCTTTTTGATCCTGAAAAAGACTATGGTAAATTTGAGCCGGTAGTTCCTCCGGTTAATCCAATAGCCCCACCACCGGTTAGTCCGTTCCCGAGTCCGGTAGTTCCGGTAACAATTGATGAGCCTGCCTTTGAGCCTGCCTTATACGAGCCAGTACCCTCCTATAGTCCGGTTGCACCTCCCCCGAGTCCTTTTCCGGCACCTCCCCCGAGTCCTTTTCCGGCACCTGTTCCTGCTTTTCAACAGGGGATTGGCTCTTTTGTTCCACCACCAGCATTACCTACCGGTCCTTCTATGGGTAGAACATATGGTGCAGTGCCTACAGACCCCTCTAATTTGTCTATGGTCCCGCCAGACCAATTGTTTGGCGGTTAATATTTAAGGAGTTACTTAATGGAAATAAAGTTATCTAATGTGTTGGGGTTACTTCCCGTGGTGGTAGTAGCTACCGGAGCTATTTTCTCATATGCCAGCCTAGATGCTATGGCCTCAGAGAACGCGGAAGACATTGAAGATGTGAGCGAACAGGTCGAAAAGATTGAAGAAGAAGTCGATGAGCTTCAGCAACAAATGACTCGTAGCGAAATCCAACTAGACAACGCTGTTGAGGATTTATCCGAGGTAAGAAGTGACACCAAGGCTATCCTCAACCTGCTTCAACGACAGCCCACGCAATAACGTGAATGAGCGATTTAATCATTGTTTTCGCGCTGATTGTTCAACTTTCGCCCGATGCGGAAGAGCAGACAGCGAGTCATTGGATTAACCAAAGGCATTGCTTGAACGATGCGCGAGTCTTAGCGCGTAGAGAAGATAATTTTAAGCCCGTCATTGCGTTCTGCAAGCCTGTCTTTGTTAACCCATTAGAGACTAAAGTAAATGGCTGGGTAAACCCAGAAGCACCCACGGAGAAAAGATAGGTGGCAACGGTTAAAGAAACAATAATACGCCTTGAATCTCACGAGAAAGAGTGCCTTGTACGTTACCAAAATATTGAGAAGCGCCTTGAGTCTGGGACTAAGCGGTTTGATCGTCTAGAGATGATGCTCTGGAGTATGTACCCATTTATCCTAAGTGTTATAGCTTTATTTAAGTGGATGCCCCAGTGAAGAATCTACCTACCATCGACTCTTTTTTGTGGATAATGATTGGCATCTTGCTGTTTGTCTTTGCTATAAAGTTGTGGCTTGTATGACACCTAAGAAGCTACAGCCATCCAGCAAGTACGCTAAGTATGACTTAGATGGCGATGGCACGGTTACTGACGAAGAGCTTGAGCGTCATCAACAGCTAGTAGAGCTTGAACTGCGTGAGGAGAAGGCTGATAGCCAAAAGCACATGGCATGGGTAGCAATGGCAAGCATGGTGTTGTTCTCCATATTTCTCATGCTACCGATTATGCCCGACAGCCGAGTGGACGCTTTAAGTGATTTGTTGGGGTTGTTTTACATTGCCCAAGCTAGCGTATGTGGAGCGTATTTTGGGGCCACTGCGTACATGAGCAGGAAGTAGCGTATGCTGGCGGAGGTGCAAGCCGCCAATGCCGCGTTTAATACTATAAAGTCGGCCCTAAAAAACGGCAGAGAGTTGTATGATGTCAGCGATAGTTGTGCCACGTATTTTAACTCTAAGTCCGCAATAGCTCGGCGTTCAAATAAAAAGAAAAAAGGTACTCCTCTCCAAAACTTTATGGAGCTAGAAAAGCTAAAAAAACAAGAAGAATGGCTTAGGGAGTGGATGATCTATGCGGGAAGACCCGGATTATATGATGATTGGTTAAAATTTCAAAGTGAGTGTAAGAGGGTTAGAGCGTCAGAAGAACGTAAGCGCAGGGAAAAAGAGAATAGTATGGAGGCTCTGGCGGAAAAGTGGATGAAATGGATGGGCCTAAGTGTTACAAGCCTTGGGTCTTTACTAGTCACGGTGATGGAAGTCTTAAACGCGGCGTAGGAGATGAATATGTTACAAGCATTGATTGGCCCCGTAGCAGGTTTGTTGGATAAGTTTATAGAGGACAAAGACGCAAAGAATGCTTTGGCCCATGAAATATCGACTATGGCAGAGCGTCATGCTCAAGAGCTTGCCAAAGGGCAATTGGAAGTTAACAAAGTCGAAGCTGCAAGCAGTAGTATGTTTGTAGCGGGATGGCGACCCGCGGTTGGTTGGGTGTGCGTTTTGGGCATGGCCTCAAACTTTATTGTGATACCTATGGCGAACTTTGGCCTTGCGTTAGCTGAGTCTGGCATTGTGATACCTTTAATAGAAACATCTACAATGATGCCGGTGCTTATGGGTATGCTCGGACTTGGAGCCATGCGGTCTGTCGAAAAAGTACAGAAAGTGAGTAGAGAAAAATGATCTTACCTTTCCCTATGCCGCAAGTTAGTGAGGAAGAACGTCTTCGTGTCTTAATGCTCAAACAAAAGACAGAAATAGAGGCGCAACGTATTCTAATCAAGAAGTTAAAAGAAAGAGTTGATAAGAAAAATGAAAACTAGCGGAGAGGGAATAGCCCTTATTAAAAAGTTTGAGGGCTGTAAGCTGGAGTCATATCAGTGTAGCGCAAATGTTTGGACGATTGGCTACGGTCATACGGCGGGCGTAGAAGAAGGCGATGAGATAACTCAACAAGAAGCCGATGTTTTTTTAGAGGACGACTTACATGAATTTGAAAAGTATGTACACAAATATATCAACACGCCTTTGGATCAAAATGAATTCGATGCGCTCGTTGCTTGGACGTACAATCTTGGTGCGGGTAACTTACGGGAAAGCACTTTGCGGACTTCTATTAATACTGGTGCTTCTGACGTTCCTTATCAAATAAAGCGTTGGAATAGGGCGGGCGGAAAAGTTTTAAATGGCTTAGTACGACGACGAGAGGCTGAAGCTTTATTATGGGCCGGAGAAGAATGGTCACATATTTAGTTAGAGAAGTAGCCTTCCTTGTATAAGATATGATAGGATAAAACACTACTTTAACAGACAATATGCGTACATATAAGAATGGATGAGATTCGTACTTCCGAAGCAGTTTTTAGAATTATTAGGGATAGAAGACAGAGCATTGTCGATTTAATGATGTACGGCAATGTTAAGTCTATGGAGCAATATCGTGAGCTTATGGGCAACATGGAAGCCCTAAATCATGTGGAACAGGAATTAAAACACCTGCTAGATAAACAGGAGCGTAGTAATGACTAAACCAGAAATTGACCTTTCTGCCGCACCAAATGCCTCTTTTAACCAAATGAAAGAAGAAGAGGAAGCAAAAACCTTACAAGAAGCCTACGTCGAAAAACCCTTTCTTCGTCCTGACAACATTGGTGAAAGTTTATTAGAAAGACTGCCCTCTCCAACGGGGTGGCGAATTCTCATCTTACCTTACCGTGGTAAAGGGCAAACGGAAGGTGGCATCTATTTACCTGACCAAATGGTTGAGCAACAACATGTGTCTACACAAGTTGGATATGTTCTTAAAGTTGGTCCCCTTGCATATAAAGACCCCGACAAGTTCCCATTAGGTTCGTGGTGCGAGGAAAAAGATTGGGTAATGTTTGCCAGATATGCAGGTTCTAGATTTTCTATTGATGGGGGTGAAGTTCGTATTCTTAATGATGACGAAGTTCTAGCCAAAATCTTAGACCCTGAAGACGTTTTGCATTTTTAAGAGGTGATTTATGAATACAGATAAAGATACGCAAGTTGAGTTAGAGGTTGGTGAGAACGATGTCGAAGTTGAAATAGATTCCAACGAAGAAGCGTCGATTGTTACCAACGAAGACCAGTTTCAGAAAGCCGACAACTCTACACAGAAAAGAATAGATCGTCTTACCAAGAAGATGCGCGAAGCAGAAAGGCGCGAGTCTGAAGCGGTTAACTACGCTAAACAAGTTCAGGAAGAAGCTCAACAGCTAAAGACTAGAATGAACAATTTGGACAGTCATTATGTTAATGAGTTTAGTAACAGGGTAACTACGCAACAGCAACAAGCTGAAGAAGCTATGCAACGCGCTATGGAAATAGGCGACACCAAAGCCGCGGTCGAAGCGCAGAGAGCTTTAACTTCGTTAGCTATTGAGAATGACAGGGCTCAACAAGCGAAAGTTCAACAAGGTCGTTATCAACAGCAACTGCAAGCGCAACAACAAGCTCAAGTTCAACAGCCCATGCCGCAGCAACAAGCGCAACCTAAAAGGCCCGATCCTAAAGCGGAACAGTGGGCCGTGAAGAACGATTGGTTTGGTCAAGATGAAGCAATGACTTATGCGGCTTTCGGTATACATAAGCGTTTAGTTGAAGAAGAAGGGTTTGACCCCAAGTCTGATGACTACTATACTGAGCTTGACCGAAGAGTTGCGGGAGAATTTCCGCACAAATTTGGTAAACAGAAGAGCCGTCCCGCTCAAACGGTAGCTTCTGCATCTAGACAAACAACAGGGCGCAGTGGGAAAAGGCAGGTTCGACTCACCCCGAGCCAGATTTCTATAGCCAAAAAATTGGGTGTGCCGCTAGAAGAATACGCGAAATACGTGAAGGAGTAGTGAAATGAGTGATACAACAGAAAAGTTAGATGCACCCATCAAACGGGCTTCTCGCGCAAATACACAACGGAGTAAAACGGCAGTGCGTAAGCCGTGGGCTCCGCCGTCAATGTTAGATGCACCACCTGCCCCTGAAGGGTTCAAGCATCGTTGGATTCGATCTGAAACCAGAGGATTCAATGATACTAAGAACGTCAGTGCAAGACTGAGAGAAGGGTACGAATTGGTTCGCCAAGACGAATATCCCGATTTTGAATCTCCAGTAGTTGAAACAGGTAAATACGAAGGTGTTTTTGGAGTAGGCGGCTTACTTCTTGCTCGTATACCCTTAGAAACTGTTGCTGAAAGGACCTCCTATTTTGAAGGTAGGAACCAAGATCAAATGGAAGCAGTGGATCAGGATATGATGCGGGAAAACGCACATTCATCCATGACGATAGCACGACCGGATCGTCAATCTCGTGTAACTTTTGGTGGCCGCAAATGACGGTCGCTTTATAACTAGGAGAAAACTACTATGGCAAATGCAAATACTGCCTATGGTCTTCGTCCTGTTGGTATAGTTGGAAGCGGTGTAAACTCTACTGGGGTGACCCAGTATGAGATCGCAAGCGACAATACTAATGCTATTTTCCAATACGGTATAGTTGTTCCTACCTCGGCAGGTGTTATTGCCTTCGCTGGTGCAACTAACGGTGGAACTACTCAAGCATTAGGTGTACTGATGGGCGTAGAATACGTTGATGGAGTAACAAAGAAGCCTACGTTTCTTAATTACTGGCCCGGTTCCAACTCAGTAAGTGTTGACACCAATCACCCAGTAAAGGCTTTTGTTGCCGATGATCCCATGCAAATCTTTAAAGTGTCTTCAGATGCCACATTAACCAACCGCGCCACTGCACAAGCGGCTGTGTTTGCTAATGCTAGTCTGGGAACGTCTGCTAGAACGGGTTCAACAAACACAGGGTCTTCCAACTCTCAGTTGGGTGTAAGCACCATTGCAACTACGGCTACCCTGCCGTTAAGAATTGTGGGTATTATGGACGATGCGGGTAACGAAGACGTTACTGCGGCTGGTCTGCCGATGCTTGTTCGCATCAATGCTCATTTCAACTCACCTACTAGCCGTTTTGATTCGCAGACTAATGCGACATCAACAGGCATTTAAGGGGGATATATCATGGCTATTTCTCGCAGTCAATTAGCGAAAGAGCTTGAACCCGGCCTTAATGCCTTGTTCGGCTTGGAGTATGACCGGTACGAAAACGAGCATTCGGAAATCTTTGATGAGGAGTCTTCGGACCGTGCATTTGAAGAAGAAGTGATGCTTGGTGGTTTTTCAACGGCACCTGTTAAAAACGAAGGCGGTACTGTTAGTTTTGACGATGCACAAGAAACCTACACGGCTCGGTACACTCACGAAACTATTGCCCTTGCATTTTCTATTACAGAAGAAGCTATTGAGGACAATTTGTATGACCGGTTAGCATCACGCTATACCAAAGCTCTAGCTCGTTCTATGGCTCAAACCAAGCAAATCAAAGCTGCGGCTATCTTGAACAATGCGTTCTCGACAGGTGCTAGTGCGATTGGCGACGGTGCGGCTTTGTGTTCAGCTAGTCACCCTTCTCTGTCAGGCAACCAGACCAACCTTCTGGCTGTTGCGGCTGATCTCAACGAGACTTCTCTTGAGCAGATGCTGATTGACATTGCAGGACTGACCGATGAGCGTGGTCTGAAGATCGCTGTACGTGGTTTGAAGTTGATTATACCTAAAGAACTGCAATTTATTGCAGAGCGTGTAATTAACTCTAACCTCCGCAGTGGAACCGCAGACAATGATAATAACGCAATGAAGAACATGGGAATGTTGCCAGAAGGCGCAGTAGTTAACCATTTTCTTACTGATACCAATGCGTACTTTATCAAGACTGATGCTCCAAATGGTTTCAAATACTTCAACCGTGCGCCGATTAAAACGGCAATGGAAGGAGACTTTGATACTGGCAACATGCGTTTTAAAGCCCGTGAAAGATATAGCTTCGGCGTGTCTGATTGGCGTTCTGTGTTCGGTACTCCCGGCGCATAGAAAACATATGTTGACTAGAAAGGGCGGCACTTGCCGCCCTTTCTTTTTTCCGGTATAGTAAAAATTAACATATTCCCTGACAGTCTTTTTTTAGGCTGACATTTGCCAAGACAGGAGAAATACTCATGGCTAACACAACTTTTACGGGACCCGTTCGGTCTGAAGGCGGGTTTCAAGACATAACTAAATCCGCAACTGGTGCGATTACTACCAACTCTACTTATGGCGATGATGCCTCTATTGGTTTAACACTTGACGTTACAAAATTAACAACCCTAACGGGAGGTGTTGTTCACGGTGCCGGAACTCAGTTGATTTCTGCAACGGTTACTACTGGCACAATTGCAGTTACTCAGAATGCCACGACGGATGTTTCTTTTATTCAGCCCCCGGGCACTATCATTCGTAATCTTATTGCTATTCCAGCCGGTAACATTGTTACGGGCGGGTCAGCCGGTAACGACCTTGATTTTGATTTGGGAACGTCTGCGGGTGGTGGTCAGATAATTGACGAAGAAGCCATTCTTGATGATGGTGGTTCTGCTGTCACATGGGCGGCTAAAGCTCCCCTATACCTGATTCAAAGCTCTCACGGTCATGGCGCGCAAGCATTTGTAAGCACTTCGGTAACTGCGGGTGTTGTAGGTGGACCGGCTACTTCAGAAGCCATTGTAATTGCGTCAACTTTGTATAGCGCGGCAGCGCGTACTCTTCACGCCCGATTAAAGCCTGTTGGTGCTAACTTGGGTACTGCGGCAACGACCGTTACTTACATAGTTGAGTTTCAGTTCATCTAATTAAGCGGGGAGAAATTTATGTCTGATGTTAAAGCGACATTTGTCTCTGCGGCAGTGGCAAGTGCAACTGCTATATCGGCCGCGGCACAGGTAGGTAATAATGCTGCGCTCACTTTGACCGCTAGTCCCTTTGTTACGGATGCTGCAAGACAAATTACCATTACTTCGGGTGGCAATGATTCAGGCATTTCTTTTGACATTGTCGGATTAGATGAAACGGGTGCCGCCGCATCTGAACGAGTTACTGGAGGAAACGCCGGTGCTGTAACTAGCACTAAGTTTTATACTTCCATTACCTCTATTACAGCCGTTGGTGATCCGGCAGGTACGGTGGCTGCGGGAACTTCAAATAACGTAGGAGTCCCAATGTTTGAGGGCCGTATGCGTTTAAGAGGTATGTACGCAGTCAATACCGGTACGGGAGGAACCATCAGCTTTAGAGAAGGCACTGTAGGCGGCACAATAAACATGCAGTTTAATACGGTTTCAACTGCGGACACCGCTGAATACCCTGATATACCTGATAACGGCATGTTGTTTGTTGGTGGAGGGTACATAACGTACTCTGCCGCTAATATGGCTTCCATAACAGTGTTTTTTGCTTAGATAGGTTTTTTATGGCTACTACCAAAGATGTTGAAAAACTTCCAAGTGGCCGTATTAAGTATCGTGGTGAGACTTTTTCGGGGTTTAATAAACCTAAAAAAACCCCGAATAAACCTAAAAAAAGTGCTGTTTTAGCTAAAAAAGGTTCTGAAATAAAAATAGTTAGGTTTGGCGATCCTAATATGTCTATTAAAAAAGATCAACCGGCTAGGCGAAGCAGTTTTCGCGCCAGACACAAGTGTGATACAGCCAAAGATAAGTTCTCAGCACGTTACTGGAGTTGTAAAGCATGGTAAGTGCCGTGAATTTAGGTGCCGGTTCTTCACTTAAAAAGAAGTGTCCTCCAATACGTCTTAAAAAAGGCGGCGCAGTAAAGAAAAAGTCTGGCGGAAAATTATGCCCAGAGGGCAAAGCTTGGGCAAAAAGGACGTTTGACACTTATCCTTCTGCTTATGCTAATTTAGCCGCGTCTAAGTACTGTAAAGACCCTAACTACGCTAAGAAGTCTAAAGGCGGAAAGAGAAAAGGACGTTAATATGCCTCACTATACAAAAGATTTAGATAAGGTTATTGCTGGTTTAAAAAAAGCGTCCAAGCTTCATGCAAACCAAGCAAAAGTTTTGGAAAAAATAAAAAAAGACCAAAGCGAAGGCTATGAGAAAAAGAAACCTAAAAAGAAGTGAGAACATCTTGTGGGCGATTTAAAAAAATGGCTGGATCAAGATTGGGTTAGAATTGGAACAGACGGTTCTATCTTAGGACCGTGTGGAACGTCTAAGGACACTAAAAATCCGGATAGGTGCTTGCCGCGCAGTAAAGCGGAATCTCTTTCAAAATCAGAAAGAGCCGCAACGGCTAAGAAAAAGAAAAAGTCTAAGAAAAAAGTTGTTTCAAACACCAAAGCGGCAAAAGTAACTCAGATGAGTAAAGGTGGCGTAGTTGCAAAAGGTTGTGGTGCAGTTATGTCCAATCGTAGGAAGTTAACTAAAGGTTCTGTGTCTAGAGCATAAGAGGAGAAAGCTATGTACGGTAAGAATTCTATGGGCATGAAAAAAGCAAAGGGAATGGCAATGGGCGGTGCTGTTAAGAAAAAAGCAAAGGGAATGGCAATGGGCGGTGCTGTTAAGAAAAAAGCAAAAGGAATGGCAATGGGCGGTGCTGTTAAGAAAAAAGCAAAAGGAATGGCAATGGGCGGTGCTGTAAAAGACAACATGACGGTGGCCCAAGCCCGATCTTTTTTAAAAAATAAAGGGTTTAAAGTAGTAAAAGCGTAATGGCCTATTTGATAAGTAACATTCCACATTTTAAATGTTGGGTGCGAAAAGAATTTACCTGCAATCATCAAAGATACCACGGCGAGTATTTACATGCTTTAGCTATAGCTGTAAATACCATACCGGATCGTTCTTTGAGCTTTCAAGTTGTTTTTACGGGTTGTGAGGTTGACGATGAAGAAGACATGGAAAACCTTCACGGAGGGGCAATGTGGGCAAGAATGCCACTGCAAGCATTAGTTGCTGACATTGTCATGGAAGATTGGCCTGAAAAAATGAACGATCACTTGGCTCAACCTTGGGATTGTGAATCTAGGGATCATTCCATAATTACAATGGATAGAGTAAGTAGCAGTCCTTGGCTTGCTAAAATCAACCATGACTTTTACTCCGCAAGGTATTTGTTTACGATTGATTACACTGATCACCATATAGCGGATGATCCCGCGCAACATAAGCAGAGTCATTTGATGTACATTACAGAGCCCGGTCCTTGGTACGGAAACATGGTTGCACTACCCAATAACCGTGTTAGAGCTACCAGTCCCGCACTTTGGCGTACTGGTGATGGCGCACCAGATTTTTTCCCTAGTCAGAGATTGCACTCGGCTGAAGGGCATGAAAGTTATACGGACCCGTCTATTGTGTTTGATAATTTATACGCAGATAATGACGAGGATGACGAGGATAACTAGGTATGGCAACCTCTAACAGTACTAATTTTGAATTAGACGTTACCGATTATATTGAGGAAGCGTTTGAGCGTTGTGGGTTAGAAGTTCGTACTGGTTACGACCTTAAAACAGCAAAGCGTTCTTTAAACATAATGTTGGCAGAATGGGCCAACAGAGGTTTAAACGCTTGGACTATTCAAGAAGTGTCTGTTCCGTTGGCGACAGGTGTTTCTGTGTATCCGGCAGGTACCTTAACTATATCCGTTGCGTCGTCTTCGGGTTTTGATATAGCTGAAACATTGACCGGTGGTACAAGCGGTGCAACCGCAGTGATCACTAATATCCCTTCTTCTACTTCTTTGGCAATTACGATACCGGTAGGTACTTTTGCACTTAATGAGTCTTTGACCGGTGGTACAAGTTCCTCAACGACAACGGCTTCGGCAGTTGTAGATTTTTCGGATGTTAACTCTACGATTGATTTGTTATCGGTAGTCGTCACCCGAGATAACACCGATTTCAGTATTACTCGTTTAAGCCGCGATGGTTTTATAAGCATACCAAACAAAGCGACTACGGGCCGCGTTAATCAATTCTTTATTGATCGGTTAATAACGCCGGTCATTAAAGTGTGGCCCACTCCTGAAAACAACACTGATGTTCTTAAATTTAATCGGTTGACTAGAATTGATAATGCGGACTCACCCATTAATACCTTGGATGTACCGTTTAGATTTTACCCGTGTTTGGCGGCAGGATTGGCTTATTACTTGTCTGTTAAACGTGCGCCAAATAAGGTGCAATTGTTAAAGACCATCTATGAAGAAGAATTTGATCGGGCAATGATGGAAGATCGTGACCGTGCTTCTTTTAACATTACCCCTAGTTACATGTATTTTAGGTCCTAATAATGGCTAAATACGCTTCAGGAAAAAACGCTTACGCTATTTCGGACAGGTCGGGTTTTCGTTATCGCTACAAAGATATGCGTAAGGAGTGGAACGGTTCTTTAGTCGGCAAAGACGAGTATGAATCTAAACAACCTCAGTTGGGGCCGTTTAGAAAAGTTAGTGATCCTCAAGCATTGAAAGATGCTCGTCCTCAGACCGGTTTAGAAGAACAACGCAATATTCAATATGGATTTGACCCTGTTGGGTTTAGGGGAGAAGATGGTTTAACTCCCAATCCGTTAAAAGCCACGGGTAGTGTTGGAAAAGTTAAGGTAATTATATGAGCTTTACTTTCGGGACGCTTAAAACAGCTTTACAAGACTACACTGAAAATGATGAAACTAGTTTTGTATCTAACTTGCCGTTGTTTATTCGACAAGCGGAAGAGCGTATTCTCAAAAATGTTCAGTTGTCTTTATTTCGCAAAAATGCTCAAGCGTCGTTCACACAAAGTAATGAGTTCTTGCCGGTTCCCCCCGATTTTTTAGCGCCATTTTCTTTTTCTATTCAGCCTACAGACGATAATGGCGCTGTAACAGAAAATAGCTCCAAGACATTTTTAGATTACCGTGATGTAGATTTTGTTCAGGCATTTAACCCTAACTCTACTACCACTGGAAAGCCTAAGTGTTATGCTTTGTTTGATGTAACTAGTTTTATAGTAGGACCTACTCCGGACTCTAACTATACAGCAGAGCTACATTATTACTATCGACCCACAAGTTTGACCGCAGGGTCAGATTCGGTAACAACGTGGTTAAGTGAGAACGCAGAAGTAGCCTTACTTTATGGAAGTTTAGTAGAATGCTATACTTACATGAAAGGTGAAGCGGATATGACACAAGAATACCAGAAAAGGTTTGCGGAAGCATTAAATGCTTTGAAAATGTTTGGTGAAGCCAAAGAAGTTACAGATGAATATCGAACCGGAATGGTAATAAGGGCGAAACAATAATGCTAACGGATCAAGTTTTATTAAACACGGATTTTGGTGTTACTGTCCAAACTTGTTCTAATAGAGGCTTTACACCGGAAGAAATTGCGGAAAGGTGTGTAAATCACATCATAAACGTGTCTGAAGACGCTCCTGAAGTAATAAAGGGTCAGGCCCTAGCCTACAGAGAGCAAGTGAAGACGTTAGTTACTTTTTATTTGCGAGAGGCGGTTAAAAGCGACAGAACAACCGTTTTTAATGAACTAAAAAACGCAGGACAGCCGCAACTTGCTGAATTAATTAGGAGATTATAATGGCTTTTAACGGAAACTTTATGTGTACTAGCTTTAAAAAAGAGCTTTTGACCGGTACACATAACTTCACAAACGGTGCAAATACTTTTAAATTAGCTCTGTATACAAACAGTGCTACGTTAAATGCGTCTACGACAGCATATGCTACATCAAATGAAGTGGCTAATGGTAATGGTTACACTACCGGAGGCGCAGCGTTAACTAACGTAACGCCTACCAGTTCGGGAACCACCGCTTTTTGTGATTTTTCTGATGTTACTTATAGTAGCAGTACGATTACTGCGCGGGGTGCGTTAATTTATAACGACACTCAAAGTGATAAAGCGGTATTGGTCTTAGATTTTGGATCAGATAAAGCATCTTCTTCGGGCGATTTTGTTATTCAAATGCCCGCGGCTAATGCTACTAATGCGATTATACGGATAGCCTAATGGCTAATGCGGTAACAGCGTTTGAAGGATGGAACTCCTCTACCCAATCGTGGAATGCTTCCACATGGGGTAATGGTGTAGCTTCTCCTGCGTTTAGTTCTACCTCTGGCATAGGGTCCGTATCAGTAATTTTTAACACTCAAGCCGCGCCTTCGGGTTTAGTTACGGTAGCAAGGATAAATGGTGTAGAGGTTCTTGAAGGCACGGGAGTATCGATAAGCGTGTCCGGTCTTCAAGCTAATGCTTCGGTAGGAAACGCGATAGTTTGGGGTCGAGTAATACCGGATGCAACTACTACTTGGACCGAAATGGTCGTAGCGTAAGGATGATAAAAAATGGCTAGTACATATACAACTTTTTTAGGTATTGAGAAGCCCGGTACAGGAGAACAATCCGGTACTTGGGGCGATACTGTTAACACTAATAGCGACATAATTGATCAAGCGGTTGAAGGCATTATTGCAATAACTTTGTCTGCTACGGGCTCTTCGGGGTCGCCAAATTCGTTGCCAATTACAGACGGAGCAGTTTCAAACGGACGTAATAAGTATATTGAGTTTGTAGATGGCGGTGATATTGGAGGAACTGTTTTTGTTCAACTAACGCCAAATAATGCTGAGAAAATTGTTCATGTGCGGAATAGTTTAAGCGGCAGTCGTTCTATTTTAATTTTTCAAGGCACGTATAACACTAGTAACGACTTTGAATTGTTAGCAGGAAGAGACTATGTTATCAAGTTTAACGGTGGCGGTTCAGGGGCTACGGTTACGGATGCGAATGTTAATTTAACAGTCACTGCACTTACTGCGGCAACTTTAGCCGGTACTACCTTTACCGCCTCTGGCGTGATCACGGGATCGACTGTCGAGGCCACGGGTGATACTGCCGCCGGTGATAATGCGGCGATAGGCTTTACAGCCGCAGAAGGTCTTATCCTAACAGGTCAAGGCTCTACTAATGATGTAACAATTAAAAATGATGCTGATGCGGATGTGCTTGAGATTCCAACCGGCACGGTCAATGTAACGGTTGCGGGAGATTTGACTGCGGCGGGGACATTAAAAGCTACGGGAGATACTGCGGCAGGGGATGGAGCCGCTCTAGGCTTTACCTCTGTCGAAGGTTTGATCTTAACGGGTCAAGGGTCTACCAACGATGTCACCATTAAAAACGATGCAGATGCAGACGTAATCGAAATACCCACAGGCACTGTTAACGTCACCGTTGCAGGTGATCTTACCGCCGCAGGAACCTTGAAGGCTACTGGCGCTACAGCGGCAGGAGATGGAGCCGCGCTTGGTTTTACGTCGGCAGAGGGGTTGATACTCACCGGCCAAGGCTCGACCAACGATGTCACAATCAAGAATGACGCTGATGCAGACGTAATCGAAATACCCACAGGCACTACCACTGTTAATTTTGCAGGTGCAGTTGCTGGGGCAAGCACTATTACTGCGGCAAGCACAATCGTCGGTAATGCAGGGCTACACGTAAAGAACGGCGCGACAGGCGCGGGATTCGTACAGTTCTTTGAGGACTCAGATAACGGGACTAACAAAGTTACCCTAGCTGGCCCAGCATCTACCGCTGACATTACTTTGACCCTTCCTAGTTCGGCAGGGAGTAGCGGCCAAGCCTTGGTCACTAACGGCTCTGGCGTGTTATCGTTTGCGGCAGTGGGCGGCTTGTATAACGATTGGCTAGTAAAAACAGCCGCGTACACGATGGTGTCGGGCGATCAGATTATTGTTAACAAAACCTCTGCTTTAACTATGACGTTACCCGCCTCTGCCAGTGCAGGAGATGTAGTGACGATCAAAGCTACGGGCGGCGGCACAGTAACTATTGGTCGTAATTCGCAGAATATCAATTCTGTTGCGGGAGATGGTACGCTTCAAAGCGGAAAAGCTACACAGCTTGTCTTTGTTGACAGTACAATTGGATTTTTAGAGCTTTAAAGGAGATTTAAAATGGCAGTAATATTAGGCGGTAACGACACTTTACCCCAAATTTCACTAACGCAATCACAAACTTTTGTTCCTCCTCAGGACGGCAATATTTGCATCCATGTAATTGGGGCTGGAGGCGGTGGCAATGGCGGCGATCAAAATGGAGCGTCAGGTGGGGCGGGAGGATACTGCAAAAAAAATAGCCTTGCTGTAACAACAGGTGGAAGTTTTACCGTTGTAGTTGGTGTGGGTGGATCAGGAAATGACGGCAACAGTAACGGTGCCGCAGGAGGTAATTCTACTGTTGCTGGAACAGGGCTAAGCGCAACGCTAACAGCAAACGGGGGTAGTGGGGGTGGTGGCGCAAACAATGAAACAGGCGGTGCTGGTGGGGCAGCAAGCAATGGTGACGTAAATAACACCGGAGGGGCTGGAGGTAGCGGCGGTGCAGATGGCGGTGGAGGTGCTGTCGGTGTGTATGGGACAGGCGAAGCTGGCGAAGGTAATCAGCCCTACGAAGCCGGTTCTTCAGATGCAATGGGGCCAGCCAGTTTTTCGGGTTTCGGGCAAATTGTAGGAGATAGGGGTGGACTTGGAAGCGGAGCAAATGAAGGAACATCGGCAGGTAGTTATCCGTTTGCTTCAAGAATTGACGGCGGTTTTTTATCGGGCGGCGGTTGCGCCAACATAGGGACGGTCGGAAGCGCAAGTGATTTTTTGATGGGCGGCTGTTCGCAAATTGGCGGCGGGGGTGGCGGGTGTAGAACGAACGTCAACAATTCGATTGGCGGTCACG
>ENA-OSJC01001223-OSJC01001223.1-marine-metagenome-genome-assembly--contig:-NODE-1223-length-21792-cov-5.928068_pt1 | contig 21792 bp, 15 predicted proteins | sample MGYA00237885_ERZ534234 | MGnify/ENA primary metagenome ERZ534234 (study PRJEB26413, sample SAMN06343907) | marine metagenome | isolation source: coastal waters | place: Atlantic Ocean: West Antarctic... | reverse complement strand
ACGCTTTGTGTGCAGCACTGACCTTTGAGCTTAGGTAATACACGCGCACGTTCACTTTGCGCGCCACGCCACAAGACGGAACACACAATCTGGTAGACACACCCCGTTTATGTTTACTATACTTTTGGGATAGGGGTGTTCATTGGAGTCGAGCTCCTGTGAGCTTTTTGACGCAGTGCCGGCCGCGCTCTACCATTGATACTAAGAGGCGGGCTGCACGATTGATATCGTGCAAGAAAGCCGCCGGAAATTGATCCGCGTTACGCGTGGAAGGAGCTTAGTCTTGTCTAAATATGGTGTAAGCGGGTTCCCGCATCCTCGTTTCGATGTGCAGGCTTTCTTTTGGCTGCTTTGGTTTGCTGCAGCGACTACCGCTGCCGAAATTCCGATTCCTGAGGCACATGTCCATCCAGAGTTCGCGGCCTACTCGGATGCGAACGACGATGCGAAGCTTGTTAGGGTTAGTGAACACGTCTATGCGGCAATTGGCTTCGATATAGCTAATATCGTCTTCGTGACCACCGACGAAGGCGTCCTTGTCTTTGACACAGGTGGGGAGGAGGGACGGGCTCAGAAGGCGTTGAAAGCGCTGCGCGAAGTGACGAACGAGCCGATTGTCGGCGTTGTATACTCCCATGGTCATGGCGACCATACAGGGGGTGTTGATGCCTTCATCCCCAAGGATCAACGCGGTCAGATTCCAATCTACGCAGGAAAGAATTACCAGCGATATCTGCGCGAGAGCGCTGTGCCACGGGGGCTCGTCCGGGCCTACTACCAGATGGGGTATCTGCTGCCGAAGGACATTACGGGCAGCGTCGGCTCGGGTATTGGCCCCGCAGTGGGTAGCGCCGCCGCGGGTTATCTGCCGCCGACCGTTGTTGTTGAGGACACCCTAGATCTTGTGATCGGGGGCGTCCGTCTCCATCTGTTTTGGGGCAATACTGACCTCGATGATGGACTCTCGCTGTGGCTACCCGACGAGAAAGTTATGATGGTCGGCGACGCGGCCTATCCGATGCTCCCAGCAATCGCGACCCCACGCTTCGAGTTCGGTCGGCAGTCTTGGGAGGCTCTCGAAACTCTGGATCACTACCGGAGCTTTCCGATAGAGCATCTGGTCCCTGGTCATCTTAGCGTCATCTCTGGCAAAGAGAACGTCACGAATTTTCTACGTAACTTTCGGGATCTCGTTCAGTACATGCAGGATCAATCTATCCGCGCCGTCAATCGCCGTTTAGACCACGACGAGGCCGCGGCTGAAATGGAGGCAAACCTGCCGCTTCATTTGAAGAACGATCCGAACTTGGCGGAGCGATACCACGAGTTCTCTTGGATGGCGAAACAGATGTATACGAAGGCAGGTGGATGGTGGAACGGTGACACCGTTGAACTCGTCAGCATTCAGCCCAAGGAGCGCGCTAAGCGAACCCTCGAGTTGATCGGGAGTCGTCAAAAAGTTCGCAAGGCAGCCGAACAGGCATTCGAGCAGGGCGATCGCGGCTGGGCCGCTGAGCTCGCTCGCATGTTAGTTGTGACCGATCCTGAAGATGACCAAGCGAAGCAGATGCTCGCACGAATACTTCGTACGATTGCTTATGATTCGAACACTGCTAACCTGCGTCACTACTTGCTCACCGAAGCCCTCGTAATGGAAGGGAAGGCCGATCTAGAAAGCATGCCGGTCGACGTCGCAAATCCACGTTTCCTTGCGGCGAACCCAGATTCGGTAATGTTTCGGGCGCAGGGTACGCGACTTGATCCGGTCAGTAGTGCGGGTGTCGAGTTAGTCGGCGGCTTTACAATTGCCGATACGGGCGAGGAGCATACACTCATCATTCGTCATGGCGTGATCGAATGGAAGTCGGGCCGACCCGAGGCAGCGGATGTTCGTGTCGCCTTTGATCGGGAGACATGGTTACTGATCGCGGGTGGTCATCTTCGCTGGCTTGATGCAGAAGAAAAAGGGGCGCTCGCAGCAACGCCCAGCCGTTCGGCGCTGAAGTCCTTCGTCCAGCATTTTGATGGTGAGGGTTGACCCCAATCGAGCCGCTGGAGCGCTTTATGAAAAAATGCTCCTGGCGCTGGACTTTATTTTCCAGTGACGCGGCACGCCATTTATTGCATGACCACTAGTTAGGTTAGAATTCATGAAAACCCAAAAAACTTTTTGCAGAATATGCGAAGCGCAATGCGGGCTCATTGTGAATACGCACAATGAGAAGATCACTAGTATTGAGCCCAATCCTGATCATGTCTCAAGCAAGGGCTATGCCTGCATCAAAGGTTTAAAAATGGGCGACTTCGCTCATAATCCTGACCGGCTCACTTCGCCCTTGAAAAAAATAGACGGCGAGTTTCAGCCTATTAGCTGGCCACAAGCCCTAAGCGAAATTGGAGAAAAGTTAAAAGCGATACACCGTGAACACGGTGGCGAATCAATCGCCGCTTATATGGGTAACCCTATCAGCTTCAGTTTTTGGCCGACAACGGCGATGACCCTGTTTCTGAAAGCTTTTGGCGCTAACAAGCTGTTTACGCCCGGCACACAGGATTGTGCCAATAAGTTTGCCGGTGGCGAACGTCTGTTTGGCTCCGCCAACGATCAAGTGTTTCCAGACATCGAGCATACTCAATTATTGATCGCCGTTGGCAGCAATCCTGTCGTTTCAAAAATGAGTTTTATTTCAACGCCCCATCCCATGGAAAAATTGCAGGCTATAGAGCAACGTGGCGGCAAGGTGTATTGGGTTAACCCAAGAAAAACCGAATCAGCCAAGCGCTTGGGTGAACACATTGCCATCAGGCCTGATACCGATATTTTTTTCATGCTCGGCTTTCTCAATGAGCTGATTCGCTCTGGCGGTGTTGATCAACAACGTGTTGCGAGCTATATGAACGGCTATGACACCCTGGCCAAGGTTGCGCAGGCTTGGCCAGTGGATCGAGTCGCACAGGTGACACGAATATCCGCTGACACGTTACGACGGATGGTGCAGGATTATATGGCCGCCGACGGAGCGGCCATGTATTTTTCCACCGGCGTCAATCAGGGCCGTTTTGGCTTGCTGGTCTACTGGATACAGGAAGCTATTAACGCCATCAGTGGCAATCTGGATAAACGCGGTGGTGTTTTAGCCGGTAGGGGCGTTGTTCCGCGCATTGATCTGCCGACAGAAACCTTAACATCACGAATTAACGATATTCCCTACGTTAACTCCACCATTCCAGCAGGCATTATGGCTGAAGAAATACTGACACCTGGCAACGGTAAAGTTCGTGCCATGTTTAATATGTCAGGCAACCCTCTGCTGACCTGCAGCGGCAGTGACCGACTGGCAAAAGCATTCGATGACTTAGAGTTATTCGTGTGCTTAGATATCGTGCGCAACGAAACGGCTGCACATGCTGACTATATCTTGCCGGGACTGCATTCACTTGAGCGCGCTGACGTTCCATTTTACTTCTTTACTGTGATGGGGCTAATGCCGACACGCAGTTTTTCCTATACCGACGCTGTCATCATGCCACCGGGAAGTTGCCGCGATGAAGGGCTAATACTGCGACAGATTTGCAATGCCGCAGGCGTCAACCTCGCTGATTCACGATTATTACAATGGGCCAGTAACGCCGGCGGATGGCTGAATAAAATACCGATTATTGGTCAATTGGCAACAATGGATAAGCTGTTTTTGGGCTTACTGCTGCGGTCAGCCAAATTGGGTGGCATTGGCAATATGCGAAAACACCCTGACGGGCTGTTGCTGGAGCCGAACCAGCCGGGGGACTACCTTGGCCAACGGGTGATGACGCTATCGGGTAAAATAGAGCTGGCACCTGCAGATCTGGTGGCTCGCGCAGAGCAAACGCTGGACTCGATCTTTGAACAGGAACTGGCCAATAGTCATGCGCTGAAACTGATTCAAAAGCGGGAACGATTTAGTCATAACAGCTGGGCACATAATGTAGACGCATTTGTTAAGGGTCAACGCAATACCAACTATCTCTATATCAACGAAGCGGATGCCAAGGCATGTGGACTTGCCGATGGCGACAGAGCGTCAGCCCGTGTCGGGGAAAACACCATTGAAGTCCCGGTAAAGGTCGATAACGACATGATGTCGGGCACCATCGCCATACCCCATGGCTGGGGTCATCAAAAGGCCAGTGGTCTCAGCATCGCCAGTAAAACTCACGGGGCCAATATCAATCGATTGATGCCCAGTGGGCCAGACTCCATAGAGCCAGCATCAGGTATGTCGCATATGAACGGTGTCATTGCGCATATCAGTGCTATCCGGGGCTGATTTGCTACACCAAAGGAGGTGCTATTTAGCTGAAAGGCCTGGCCGACGACATTTATAGACGCAGCGTGCGAGTATATGATAATTATCGTTATGATATTTTAATTTTGTTTAGGGGATAGCTGATTGTGCACGAAAGGCTGAGGCTACTTCAGGCTAGTTATCCAGTCCTAGTTTTTTTTGTCTATATCGTAAGCTTCTAAAACTTATGCCTAGCATTTTTGCGGTCGCGGTCTTGTTCCAGCGGCACTTTTCCAGTGCTCGACAGATCATCTCCCGTTCTATGTCTTCCAGATATCCTTCGAGATCGCCATAGGCATCTTGGCTTTCGAACATGTTGGCAGTGCGCTCAGGATTCTCATTTTGGGAAGAGGCAGGATCCCTTTTCATAGTATTGGAAAATTGAAGATCATCGGCGGTAATACTATCGCCATCTGAAAGAGCGAGCGCGCGCTCCAGTATATTTTCCAGTTCGCGAACGTTGCCCGGGAACGTGTAATTATTCAGTGCGGTTACAGCAGACCTTTCAAGGTGAGCTTCGTTCGTGCCATGTTCTGCGCCGATGCGATTTAAAATATTTTTGGTCAGTGCAGGAACGTCCTCTAACCGCTCGCGCAGACTGGGGACTCTTAGGTCAATGACGTTGATACGGTAGTAAAGATCTTGTCGGAACTTTCCGGTTTCGACCTCATTGGCTAAATTTTTATGGGTCGCGCTGAGTAGGCGAATGTCAGTGTGCTGCTCTTCGTTTGCGCCTACCGGGCGTACTGTTTTTTCCTGTATGGCGCGTAGCAACTTGACTTGCATGGCGAGTGGAAGGTCGGCAACCTCGTCGAGAAACAATGTGCCGCCAGAGGCTGCCTGAAAGAGACCGACCTTATCTTGGCTGGCACCTGTGAAGCTTCCTTTGATATGTCCGAATAACTCGCTCTCCATGAGTTCCGGCGGAATCGCGCCACAGTTAACGGCAACAAAAGCGCCGGTGGCCCGTGGGCCATTATTGTGAATTAGACGTGCCACAACCTCTTTGCCACTGCCGGATTCGCCATGGATATGAACCGGCGCCTGGCTGCGAGCAAGCCTGGATATTTGCTCGCGCAGAGTTTGGATAACTGGGGCGCTGCCGATCATGCCTTGGTCCAGAGCATCCTGTGCCTGACTGGTGTCGGCCTGCAACTGTAAGGCGGAGCTGATCAATCTGCGCAAATTTTCCAGTTCGACAGGCTTGCTGATAAAGTCGAAAGCCCCTGCTTTGAGAGCAGATATTGCTGTCTCCACGCTGCCGTGTGCAGTAATCATAGCAACGGGAATGTGAGGGAATTCCTGTTGGATGTATTGTACCAAGCTGATGCCATTGCCATCGGGTAGGCGCATATCGGTTAGACAAAGGTCCGGCTGCACCCGAGAAACAATTTCCTTGGCTTCCGCAAGTGTAGCCGCGCTATGGGTGTCAAGCCCCATACGGCTCAGCGTGATATCCAATAACTCTCTGATATCAGGTTCATCATCTACGATTAAAACACTTTGGGTGGCCATTTAAAGAGCTCGCTGGTTGATAGAGATACGGAAGCAGCTTTCACCTTTTCCAGTGGGTCGATAATCGAGATCAGCATTATTGATTTCACAGAGCTCCTTGCAAAGATACAGGCCCATACCACTGCCTTGAGACATTGTAGTAAAAAACGGCTCAAAGATTTTAGCCCGATCGGCGAAGGTCACGCCACTACCATTATCAATCATATTAATCTGGCATCGGTGAACGGTGGAGTTAACCTCGATATGAATGCGCGCTGTTTCTTTTCCTGTTGCCTGTTTACTGTGACGCAGCGCATTATCCAACAAGTTACTGAAGATACGTTGTAAATTTTCGGGGTCAAATTCGATGCGTAATTCTTTATAGTCACAATCGATGGTGACTTTGGCAGGTCGGTTCAAGGCATCGAGATACTCGCGAACGAACTCACTTAACCAAGATTCTAGAAGCAGTTGCTCTGGTTTGGGAGGTTGGCGGCGAGAAATGTGCATGACGCTTTCAATAATCTGGTTAACCCGCTCGCTGTGGTGCTGAATAATGTCCGCTAAGCGGCTGTCAGGGGGTACAAGATCGGGTGATTCTTGCAGTAATTGCGCTGCGTGACTGATGGCCCCAAGCGGGTTGCGAATCTCGTGGGCGATACTGGCCGTTAGTCTACCCAGCGAGTTGAGCTTCAGCGACTGTGCGTGCTGAGTCACAGGTGTATAGTCTTCCACGAAAACAAGGGACTCGTGGTTAGTGCGTGGCTGCAATGCTTGAAAGTTAGCGATCACCGGGCTGGCCCCTTCCAAAACTGTAAAGGGTTTAGCTCGATGCTTGCCAGAGTGTTTCCACTGTCTGAACTGCTCTGCCAACTGGACACAGTAGTCTTCCAGCTGGTCTCCCTGTGCTTCTGTTGTCGATCTTTCTGGCTCGAGTAGGCGAATAGCGGATTGATTCATGACCTGCACAAGACCCTGACTATTGACCAACAGGATACCTGTTTGCATATGTTGCACTATTTGTTCATTGAGTCGCTGCAGATTATAAAGCTCGCTAGTACGGTTGCGAGCCAACTCCTCGGCCCGGCCCAGGCGGTGAGCGATCGTCTGCACCATTAATGCCACACCGAAAACAAGCAATCCTAACAGTCCCGCCGGAAAAAGTGATCCGATATCGAGAACGTCCCGCAGAATTAACCAAGCCGTATCCAGCAAAATAGCCAGAACGCTGACAGCCGCGACCAGCATAGCAAGCTTTCGGTTCGAAATAAGGACGGCGCTGGCGGCGGCCGTAATCACCAGTAATGCGGGAAGTCCGCTGGTCATTCCTCCGCTGGTGTCCGCCAATATGGTGATGGCGACAATATCCACCAAAAAGACCACTAACATCAGCGTCTGGTTTTCATTAAACCGTGTCGACAGAGAACCCACGAGCGGAATGCTGGTGGCCAGATAAACCAATGCTGCAGTAGTGTATAAACTAGGGCTAAGCGCACCTACTAAACTGCGGGTGCTGGGGTTGACCAACATAATCAACAAAACAATGGAAAGCAGCGAGCGATAGGCCACATAAACGCGGAACAGTGCGAGATTTTGATAGCCCTGCGAGTGGACTTCAGGTTTGGTAATTAGGGCTGAGCGATTCACCGTGCGCGGGCCTGTTACTGGTTCTATTGTTGAAACTGAATTTTAGTGTAACAGGATTGTTTGAACGAGGGACTGGCTATAGGCGTCGCTTTTCCGGACAATACCGACCTCATATTGTCACCGCCTGAGAGTTCCATGAGTATTTTGAATATCTTGATGGCCCAGATGAACACCCTAGTGGGTGATTTTGAAGGGAATACACAAAAAGTTATCGACGCGATAGCACTAGCTGAAAAGCAGCATGAGGCGCCTGTAGTTGTATGCCCTGAATTAACATTGAGCGGTTATCCTCCGGAGGATTTGTTGCTGCGTCCGAGTATTTCGCAGAGGGTTGATCAGGCTCTCAATATGCTATGTGTCTCCATGACCGGCCGAGCATATGTGGTGATAGGTTATCCATTGTGCGAAGACGGCATTCTTTACAATGCCGCCGGAGTCCTGCACCGCGGCAAAATAGTGGCCCAGTATCGCAAGCAGAGTTTGCCTAATTATCAGGTTTTTGATGAAAAACGTTATTTTAGTCCAGGTGACCAGCCATGTGTTGTCAGTATTGAAGGTGTGATGGTGGGTTTGAGTATTTGTGAGGATATTTGGGAGGGGTCTCCTGCCTGCCAGACGGCTAATGCCGGTGCGCAGTTGTTGCTGAATATAAACTCCTCGCCCTTTCACCAGGGTAAATGTGCCGAGCGTTGGGAAACTGTGGGTTCAAGCGCCAGACAAGCCGGTATTCCGATCGTTTATGTTAATCAGGTGGGAGGTCAAGATGAATTGGTGTTTGACGGTGGCTCTTTTGCTGTAACCGCCGATGGCGCTGTCGCGACCGCGGCGCCGCAGTTTGAGGAAGGCGCATACTGGCTGCAGCTGGATTTCGGTGGCAGTACTGTCGAGATAGTCGGCTCTGACCTCCACCCTCCACTGGATGAATTGGAAGCCACTTGGCAGGCTTTGACGCTGGGAGTTCGTGATTACGTTAACAAAAATCGATTTCCTGGTGTGGTTTTGGGTTTATCCGGCGGCATAGACTCTGCTCTCACGCTGGCCGTAGCTGTCGAGGCTTTGGGTGCGGAGCGTGTAGAAGCGGTGATGATGCCCTTTCGCTACACGTCGCAGATGAGCGAGGATGACGCAGCTGAGCAGGCGAAAACACTCGGTGTGAAATATAAGGTGATTTCTATAGAGCCGCTTTACGAGGCATTTATGGCCAGTCTGGAGCAAGAGTTCAACAATACCGAGCCCGACACGACGGAAGAAAATCTTCAGGCACGCTGTCGCGCCGTGTTGCTGATGTCGATCTCCAATAAAAGAGGTGCCTTAGTGCTCACAACGGGCAACAAAAGCGAGATGGCGGTTGGCTATTCAACGCTTTATGGTGATATGGCCGGAGGATTTGATGTGCTCAAAGATGTACCCAAGACCTTGGTATTCGATTTATGTCGTTACCGGAATTCTTTAGGGCCTTGTATTCCTCAGCGTGTCATCGATCGACCGCCTTCTGCGGAGTTGGCTCCGGACCAAAAAGACGAGGACAGCCTCCCGCCTTATGACATTTTAGATCGCATTTTGGCTTTGTATGTGGAGGAGGACTATAGTGCGGAGGCAATCATCGGTGCTGGTCTTGACCGCGAACAAGTCCTAAGGGTACTTCGCCTAGTGGACGTCAACGAATACAAACGTCGCCAGGCGCCTATTGGTGTGAGGATTACACGGAGAGGCTTCGGGCGTGACCGACGTTACCCCATTACATCCGGCTGGCGCATTGGCGATTAGCGTAACGCCGTCTGTGCCGGATTAAATTTTTGGACGATTATCGAACTGCGGTGGCTGGGGCGGATCAAGCAAACCGAATGAAGCTTGGTTTACCCAGGATCGTTGCACACCTTGCAGGGTGTAATCACTAATGAACTGCCCATCTTTATCGATGGCGGGGTAATCGGGAAAGTTTGTAGCCAAGACCCTGATGGACTCTTCAGCCAGATCATCCATTCCAAGATAGATATAGCCCTGCGCCATGATAGCCAGTCCATCATCTACTGCGGGGGTCCGCTGAAAGTTCTCCACGACAAATCTGCCCCGGTTGACCGCGGCCAGAAAAGCGCCACGTCGCATATAATAATTAGCGACGATGATTTCGTGCCGGGCTAGCAGGTTTCGCAAGGAAATCATGCGTGCTTCGGCGTCTGCGGCATACGTGCTGTTTGGAAATCTGGCGAGCAGTTGTGCAAACTCGGCAAAGGCTTCTTTGGCTTGGCTGGTATCGCGATTGGTGGGGTCGGTGGGGAGAAATCGGGCAAAGACGTCTTCGTTGCCCGTGTAGGCCGCGAGGCCTTTCATATAATAGGCATAATCGACATTGGGGTGCTGCGGGTGTAATCGAATAAAGCGATCTGCTGCCTCTACCGCCGCCTCATGCTCGTAGGCGCTGTAATGCGCATATATAATTTCCAGCTGGGCCTGTTCAGCGTAATTTCCGAAAGGATAGCGCGCCTCCAGAAGTTGGAAGCTGCGCACAGCTAGGTCGTAGTTGTCACCACGAAGATAGCGCTGAGCGTCATTGTAGATTTGTTGTTCACCCGCATCGGCAGGGATATCAGGTAATTCATCGTTGCTGGAGCAGCCAAAAAGGGCCAAGCTGAATAACAGAACCAGAATGTATTTCATATTTCCACCTAATGGGCTTGCGCGGGCATGCTAAAATAGCTCATGGCGCTAGTTGCAACGCTGCGGTATTTAACCACAGGCTGGCTGGCGCATAAACAGGAATTGTCATGAATGATAGGGTAAAGCTGCAGGCGAGTGTGCCGCAGAAAATGCACGGCTGTAGATTGGACCAGGCTGCAGCCGAGCTTTTTTCCCAATATTCTCGTTCTCGCTTGCAGGAATGGATTAAAAAAGGGGCATTATTGGTCGATGGTCAGCAGTGCCGTCCTCGAGATAAAGTGCTGGGTGGCGCTGACCTGCGCATCGATACTGAACTGGAGGCGGTAGTCGGCTGGCAGGCTCAGGATATGCCCCTGAACATTGTGTATGAAGATGACACCATCATGGTGGTCAATAAACCGGCTGGATTGGTGGTGCACCCCGCCGCAGGTCATGCAGAGGGGACGCTGGTAAACGCATTATTGGCTCATGCCCCCGAACTTGCCCTATTACCTAGGGCGGGCATCGTGCATCGTCTGGATATGGAAACCTCTGGCATACTGGTTGTCGCTAGAACCCTGCCAGCGCATCACCATCTGGTTGAGCAGTTACAGTCGCGCACTGTTAAGCGCGAGTATTGTGCGCTGTGCATCGGCGCGATGACGGGTGGAGGCACAGTGGATGCTGATATGGGTCGCCATCCCCGGCAGCGAAAGAAAATGGCGGTTCTTGTTGCGGGGGGCAAGCATGCGATAACGCATTATCGCTTGGCGCAGCGGTTTGGTCATCACAGCCGCATCACGGTGAATTTGGAGACTGGCCGAACGCATCAGATTCGTGTGCACATGGCGTATCGCCGCTATCCCCTGATAGGCGATCCGACGTATGGCGGGCGTCCTCGCATACCGAAAGGCGCATCTGACAGGCTTGTTGATGCTCTGCGTAGCTTCTCGCGACAGGCGCTGCACGCCCGCACACTAGGGTTCATACATCCAGGCACCAACGAGTGGGTGGAGTTTGAGTGCCCGCTGCCAGATGACATCCTCGGTCTAATCACCGTGTTGGAACAGGAAGATCTGCCTCTTGCTCGTGACTCCACCCTTTATTGAGCCTGACTGGCCTGCACCGTCCAGTGTCATAGCGCGCTGTACGACACGACTGGGAGGTTGCAGTGCCGCCCCTTACGAGAGCTTTAATCTTGGCCATCATGTGGGCGATGTCGACAGTTCTGTCGCGAAAAATTGCAATATTCTTGCCGCCGCATTGCCCGCCGGTGCTGAGCTTTCCTGGTTGTCACAGGTGCATGGCACGGCTGTGGTGCAAGCGGGGCAGATTGGATATTACCCTTCAGCGGACGCCCAGTGGAGCCGCAGTAAAGGTGTGGCTTGTGCCGTGTTAACCGCAGACTGTCTGCCGGTGCTGTTGTGCTCAGCTTCCGGCGATGTTGTTGCAGCGGCGCATGCTGGTTGGCGCGGCCTGCTGGCAGGCGTGCTGGAGACTACCGTTAGCGCGATGAACACGAACACAGATGAGCTGCTGGCATGGTTGGGCCCGGCAATAGGCCCCGCCGCTTTTGAAGTGGGGCCTGAAGTTCGCGAAGGTTTTCTGGCCGCGGCTCAACCTTCTGTTGCACCCTTTGTTGTTGCCTGCTTCGCGTCTAACCCTGTCCGCCCTGATCACTATTTTTGCGACTTGTATGCGCTGGCACGTATTCGATTGGGTGCGCTCGGAGTAACCCATGTCTTTGGAGGCGGTTTTTGTACGTATAGTGATTCAGAACAATTTTATTCCTATCGACGTGATCGTGAGACCGGCCGCATGGCCAGCGTCATCATGTTGCGCTAATGTCTGCGCGCAGGTCGCAATGTCCATGCTTGCAATAGGGGAAAGCAGCCCCCATTTATAGTAGTGAGGTATCGATACACCTCCCACGGAGGTGATCAGGTAGGGGAATACATTATGAGAATGGATAAATTGACCAATCAGCTGCAAGGCGCTTTGGCTGATGCTCAGTCTTTCGCGCTGGGTAGGGATCACAATTTTATAGAGCCCGTGCACCTGTTGAGCGCGCTGCTGGAGCAGTCCGGCGGTGCGTGTAGTCCATTGCTGCAAAAAGCAGGCGCTGACATTACTGGGCTAGTTGCGGGAACAAAAGCTGCCATCGACGCATTACCAACGGTTTCTGGGACAGGTGGTGACATCCATCTGTCGAACGACTTAGATCGCATTCTGAACGTCGCTGACAAGTTGGCGCAGCAGGCCGGGGACACCTATATTTCCAGTGAATTGGTGTTGCAGGCCATGCTGGAAAGTAAAACGCCAGCGGGTAAGTTGCTGCAGGCTAATGATGTTAAGCGCCTGGAGCTCAAAGCAGCGATAGATACGATGCGCGGCGGCGAGTCCGTTGATAATCCGGAGGCCGAAGAGTCACGTCAGGCTCTGGACAAGTATACGATCGATCTCACCGAGCGAGCTGAGCAGGGTAAGCTAGACCCTGTGATAGGGCGTGACGATGAGATTCGGCGCACCATCCAAGTGTTACAGCGGCGTACTAAAAATAACCCCGTGCTGATTGGGGAGCCTGGTGTAGGGAAAACGGCAATTATCGAAGGCTTGGCACAGCGAGTCGTTAACGGTGAAGTCCCCGAAAGTATGCGTAACAAGCGCGTGCTGTCACTCGATCTTGGGGCTCTGCTGGCCGGCGCTAAATTCCGGGGCGACTTCGAGGAGCGACTCAAGGCAGTATTGAATGAGTTGTCGAAGCAGGAGGGTCGTATCATTCTGTTCATTGATGAACTTCACACCATGGTGGGTGCAGGTAAGGCTGAGGGCTCGATGGACGCGGGTAATATGCTCAAGCCAGCACTGGCGCGTGGGGAGCTGCATTGCGTGGGTGCGACGACATTGAACGAATATCGCCAGTATGTCGAAAAAGATGCAGCGCTGGAGCGTCGCTTCCAGAGAGTCTTGGTGGATGAGCCAAACGAGGAAGATACCATTGCCATTCTGCGTGGGCTCAAAGAGCGCTATGAAGTACATCACGGGGTAGATATTACTGACAGCGCTATTATTGCGGCGGCTAGGCTGTCCGAGCGTTACATTACTGATCGTCAGTTGCCGGACAAGGCGATTGACCTGATTGACGAAGCCGCTAGCCGCATACGTATGGAGATAGACTCCAAGCCTGAGGTCATGGATAAGCTGGAGCGAAGACTGATTCAGCTCAAGATCGAGCGTGAGGCGGTTAAGAAAGACAGCGACGCAGCAGCAAAGAAACAGGTGGAATTGCTTAACGAGGAAATTGAAAAGGTTGAACGAGAATTTTCTGATCTGGAGGAGGTCTGGAAGGCGGAGAAAGCCTCTGTGCACGGAGCAGCACAGATCAAGAGTGACCTGGAGCAAGTCAAGCTGGACTTAGAAGCGGCTGGTCGAGCAGGTGACCTTACGCGGATGTCGGAACTACAATATGGCCGCCTTCCAGAGTTGGAGAAACAGCTGGAACAGGCGCATGAAACCGAGACTACGGAAACCGTACTACTGCGCAATAAAGTGACAGAAGAAGAAATTGCTGAAGTTGTGTCGCGCTGGACCGGTATACCCGTGTCCAAAATGATGGAGGGTGACCGGGAGAAACTGTTGCGCATGGAAGATGCCCTGCGCGCGAGAGTGGTAGGGCAGGATGAGGCATTAAAGGCAGTTTCTAATGCTGTGCGGCGTTCACGAGCGGGTCTGTCGGATCCTAAGCGCCCTAATGGTTCGTTTCTGTTTCTCGGCCCTACTGGTGTGGGAAAAACCGAGCTTTGCAAAGCCCTCGCAAACTTTATGTTCGACAGCGATGATGCGATGGTGCGGTTGGATATGTCTGAATTTATGGAGAAGCACTCGGTGGCGCGTCTCATTGGCGCTCCTCCGGGCTATGTGGGTTACGAAGAGGGCGGTTACCTGACAGAGGCTGTGAGAAGACGCCCCTATTCTTTACTGCTGCTGGATGAGGTCGAAAAGGCGCATCCGGATGTCTTTAACATTTTGCTGCAAGTGCTCGAAGATGGTCGACTCACTGACGGGCAGGGCAGAACGGTGGATTTTAGAAACACCGTCGTTGTCATGACCTCTAACCTTGGCTCTCATCTGATTCAGGAAATGGCGGGGGAAGATAATTATGAGGATATGAAAGCTGCTGTGATGGAGGTGGTAGGAACCCATTTTCGGCCCGAGTTTATCAATCGGGTAGACGAATCAGTGGTATTTCATCCGCTGGCGCTCGAGCAGATTCGTGGGATTGCCATGATTCAGTTGCAGGGTTTGCAGGCCCGCTTGGCTGAGCGAGAGTTGACGCTTGAAATAAGCGATAGTTTTATGGATCGACTGGTATCGGTGGGATTCGATCCGGTTTATGGTGCGCGACCGCTAAGGCGGGCGATACAGCAAGAATTGGAGAATCCCCTGGCTCAGCGCATATTGGCAGGCGATCTCCAGTTGGGAGATACGATAGCGGTTGACTTCCAGGAGGGTCAATCCAGCTTCACTGTGTTAGAAAAATAGAGGCTCCAGCGTTGGTGCGAGGTCCGTTATGACGATGGGCTTAGCCCAAAGTATTCAGGGGTTACTCGCAGTACGCTTCAATGGCAGCTATGGCCTTTTCTTTCTGGGCAGCCTTTTCCTCTGCACTTAAGTAGTGAGGCTCGCCTTGTTCGTTACGCATTTGAATTCGGGCATGCGAATTTATCTGTTCAAGGTTTTCCCTAGCCCGTTCGCAATACAGCGCATTCTTCTCGATTGTCAGCTCTGTGGTGTCGACTTGTTCAAATTCGTTACTTGGAGTGGGCGTGACGTCTAGTGGTACAGCACCTTCATCGGCATCAACCCTGCGTACCAGGCTTGACCCTGTAGAAATCACTTCATAGTCAATGCCAGCTGCTGGAGGTCGATCGCTGTTTACAGGGTTGCCCCGTTCATTCTTCCATCGATAGAGCGTTGCGTCAGCAGTGGCGTAAGAGGTTAAGAGGACAAACAGTGCTGTTGTCAGCACAAGTACACCGGCAGTCATTGAGCTCTTCAACAGAGTGTCTCTCAGATGGAATCGAAACCACGTCAAAATACCGCATATCGCTTCCGGGGGCAATGCGGCCGTTGGCAGTGGCAAACGACTGAACGCAGTGGCGGTTGACTTTCGCGACCCTCAGGCGTGACAATAGCGCGTCTTGCGAATGGCAACGACTAATGTCGAGTACCCTCGATCTCTGGTCTACTGTGTCAATATAATAGTTTGATGCAGCTGCTTGTAAGTCCCGTATTCAATTTGTGCCGTATTGGTCAAATTGAGGGCCAGACACTGCGCTACCCCGCAGGGCGACCGATACACAGTTTGTTCGTGATCGTATTCCCTCAGTGGGCGATTTCGAGCAGTGTGTCGAGCTTGTAATGGGGGTGGTGGCGCTAATCAGATACCGGTTCAGGTATTTCTTAAGCAATGCCCACACGCTACTTTAGAATGATCCGGCGAGGGGTACGCGCCAGACGTTTTGATCTTGGAGAATTATTGTGGAATTGTTATCTGGCGGTGAAATGATCGCCCGTGCACTGGAAGATGAAGGGGTTGAATATATCTTCGGCTATCCTGGTGGCGCGGTGTTACATATATATGATGCCCTATTTAAGGACTGTAAAGTGCCTCACATACTGGTGCGCCATGAACAAGCGGCGACCCACGCGGCGGATGGTTACGCCAGGGCGACCGGTAAGACAGGTGTTGTATTAGTAACGTCTGGTCCGGGTGCCACGAATGCCATTACCGGCATTGCCACCGCTTACATGGATTCAATCCCGATGGTGGTGCTGTCCGGTCAGGTGCAAAGCCACTTGATTGGCGAGGACGCCTTTCAGGAAACAGATATGATTGGCATTTCTAGGCCCATCGTGAAGCATAGCTTTATGGTCAAGCGTACCGAAGATTTGCCGATCATGATCAAGAAAGCCTTTCTTATTGCTTCTAGCGGTAGGCCAGGCCCCGTCGTTATTGACATCCCCAAAGACCTGACCCGACCTGATGCGAAGTATGAATATCATTACCCAGAAACGGTGAAGATGCGTTCCTACGCGCCGGCTCAGCGCGGCCATACCGGACAGATAAAGAAAGCGGCAAAGTTGTTGCTTGCTGCTAAGCGCCCGATAATTTATGCCGGTGGCGGCGTACTATTGGGAGACGCTAGTGAACAGCTAACGCAGTTAGCGAGAGAATTGAACTATCCGGTGACCAAAACCTTGATGGGGTTGGGAGCTTATCCGGGCAGCGATCGTCAGTGTTTAGGAATGCTGGGGATGCATGGTTTTTATGAGGCTAACATGGCTATGCATAACAGCGACTGTATCCTCGCTGTTGGCGCACGCTTTGATGACCGCGTGACTAACACCGTAGGCAAATTTTGTCCCGGGGCCAAGGTGATCCATATTGATATAGACCCGGCGTCTATCTCGAAAATAGTGATGGCCGATATTCCTATTGTTGGACCTGTTCAGTCTGTATTGACGGAAATGCTTGCACAGGTTGCATTGCTGCGTGAGAAAGACAGTAGTTTGCCAGATAAGACTGCATTATCGCTTTGGTGGGAGCAGATTGAAGAGTGGCGAGCGGCTCATGGGCTGTTCACCGGGCGTCGTTTCAGTGAAAGCGACATGATTATGCCGCAGCAAGTTATCCAAAGTTTGTACCGTGCGACGAAGGGTGATGCCTATATTACATCGGATGTTGGGCAGCACCAGATGTTTGCTGCGCAGTACTATCCGTTTGATAAGCCTAGACGTTGGATAAATTCCGGCGGCTTGGGAACGATGGGTTTCGGGCTGCCCGCGGCTATGGGGGTGAAATTAGCCTTCCCTGATATGGACGTTGCGTGTGTAACCGGTGAAGGTAGCATCCAGATGAATATTCAGGAGTTGTCTACCTGTACTCAGTACGACTCTGCGATCAAAATCATTAATTTGCGTAACAATAACCTTGGCATGGTAACGCAGTGGCAGGATATGCAGTATGAAGGGCGCTATGCGATGAGTACGTATGAAGATTCTCTTCCCGATTTCGTCAAGCTGGTGGAGGCTTACGGTCACGTGGGCATTCAGGTGACAAACCTGGCGGACTTAGACGGGGCTATGGACGAGGCGTTTTCCATGAAAGACAAATTGGTCTTCTTGGATGTCATTATTGATCCTACGGAACACGTATATCCGATGCATATCGCTCCCAATGGGGCGATGAAAGATATGTGGCTCAGCAAGAATGAGAGGACCTGATATGCGACGGATAATTTCTATGTTGATGGAAAATGAGCCGGGTGCATTGTCTCGCGTTATCGGCTTGTTTTCTCAGCGCGGTTACAATATCGAAACGTTAAACGTAGCCCCTACGAATGATCCCACGCTCTCTAGACTGACACTCACAACGGTGGGTAGTGATCTGCGTATCGAGCAGCTCACCAAACAGCTCAATAAGTTGGTGGATGTAGTGAAACTTGCCGATTTGACAGAGGGTGCGCATATTGAAAGGGATATGATGTTGATCAAAGTGCGTGCCAGTGGCGCTGCGCGCCACGAGATCAAACGCACCACTGATATTTTTCGCGGACAGATTGTCGATGTGGGCCCCGATATTTACACCATTCAGATTATCGGGACCAGTGAAAAGCTTGATGCATTTGTGGCGGCCATGTCTGATGCCGATATTCTTGAGGTTGTGCGTTCGGGCGTCGCGGGGATTTCTCGCGGAGAAAAGGTTTTAAGCCTATAGTTCTGTGTGTTGACTTGGTTGTCGATATTCGCCACGGCGGTAGGTTAATCAATATTGAATTAAATAAAAAAGGGCCCTAGAGGCCCCTTTTTTATTTGCTGCGATCGTTATTCAGATAATACGTTTCATGGCTGTCATGTAGCCGCGAAGCTTTTTGCCGACTATTTCTACTGGATGACTGCGGATTGCGTCATTGACCGCAATCAGTTCCATGTTGTCGACATCATTGTCTCCTCCAATACCCTTGCCGATGACGTCTGTGTCGATCTTACTCATAAAGTCTGCCAAAAGCGGTCTGCATGCGTGATCGAACAAATAACAACCGTACTCGGCAGTGTCGGAAATCACCACGTTCATCTCGTATAATTTCTTTCGCGCAATGGTGTTAGCGATTAACGGTGTTTCATGTAACGATTCGTAATAAGCCGATTCATCAATGATGCCAGCGGATACCATGGTTTCGAAGGCTAATTCTACGCCGGCCTTAACCATGGCAACTAACAGAATGCCGTGATCGTAAAACTCCTGTTCCGGAATATCGACGCTGGTATTGGCTGACTTTTCGAAGGCAGTTTCAGCGGTTTCAGCACGCCATTTCAGAAGGTTGACATCGTCGTTGGCCCAGTCTTCCATCATGGTGCGTGAAAACTCACCGGTCATAATGTCGTCTTGATGCTTTTCATATAGGGGGCGCATGATGCTCTTCAATTCTTGTGCCAAATGAAAGGCGCGAATTTTGGCAGGGTTGGAGAGGCGATCCATCATGTTGGTAATGCCGCCGTGTTTCAGTCCTTCAGTCACGGTCTCCCAACCATACTGGATCAGTTTGGATGCATACTGAGGATCGATGCCTTTTTCCACCATTTTGTCGAAGCAGAGAATGGCGCCGCTCTGGAGCATGCCACAAAGAATCGTCTGCTCACCCATCAGGTCAGATTTCACTTCAGCGATGAAGGATGACTCCAATACGCCAGCGCGGTGCCCGCCTGTGCCTGCGGCATACGCTTTGGCTAATTCCATGCCGTCGCCGTTCGGATTGTTTTCTGTGTGTATTGCAATCAGCGTGGGTACGCCAAAGCCGCGCTTGTATTCTTCGCGGACCTCGGTGCCGGGGCACTTTGGAGCGACCATAATCACGGTGATGTCGTCGCGAATCTGCATGCCTTCTTCAACAATATTAAAGCCATGGGAATAACACAGGCAGGCACCTTTCTTCATCAGAGGCATAATCGCAGTAACAACGCTGGTATGCTGCTTATCGGGCGTGAGATTCAGAACCATATCCGCCTGTGGGATCAATTCCTCATAGGTCCCAACCGTGAATCCGTTTTCTGTCGCATTTTTCCACGACTGACGTTTTTCCGTAATCGCGCTGTCACGCAGCGTATAGGACACATCAAGTCCACTGTCACGCAGATTCAACCCCTGGTTAAGCCCTTGTGCGCCGCAGCCGACGATGACCATTTTCTTCCCGCGGATCATATCGACACCGCCAGTGAATTCTGCCTGGCCCATAAAGCGGCATTTACCCAGTTGCTCGAGCTGCAGGCGCAATGGCAGGGTGTTGAAGTAATTGTGTCCCATAATAGAAGTCCTCGGGTGGGGAATAACGACGCAAATTACACAATACGGCAATTCAATTCTTGCGTAAAACGCGAAATTAGTAATACTGTGTTGCGAATTTCGCAATACAGGCGGTTTTTCATCGATACTCGTGCCCTCGCAGTCTTTATTTCTGTATCAGACACGCTTAATTTTAGTCGCAGCAGCGAACTAATGCATATGAGTGTGTCTGCAGTGAGCAGGACTATACAGCGTCTTGAAGACGAACTCGGGCAGCGTTTGTTGGAGCGTGACAATCGTAGTGTGAGGCTCACGGGGGCCGGCCATGAGTTCAAAGAGTATGCGCGCAATGCCATAGACGAGTGGCAGCAGCTGAGACGCAAGTTGGGCAGCGACGAAGATCTGGCAGGGGACGTCAGTCTCTACTGCTCTGTAACGGCGACCCATAGTGTATTGGCGCCCATTCTGGAGGCATTTCGTTTGACCCATCCCTCGGTGGAGATCAAAATGCATACTGGCGATCAGGCTGACGGTATTAGCAGGATTCTAGCGGGTCAGGATGATATCGCAGTAAGCAGTCGGCCTAGCCAGCTGCCGCGGCGTCTGGATTTCTTGCCGCTACTGCAGTCCCCCCTGCAATTTTGTGCGCCAGCGGCGGACTGCGCAGTGCGCGATATGGTGTTGGCGGGAGACTTTCGCGGTGGTGATATCGATTGGAATAACATCCCGTTTATTGTGCCGGAGCGCGGCGTGACAAAGGAAACACTGGATGCCTGGTTTCGGCAGCGCGGTATCCGACCACATATCTACGCACAGGTAGCGGGCCATGAAGCAATTGTCGCCATGGTCAGTTTGGGCCTGGGCATTGGGATAGCTCCCCAGTTGGTCATCGAAGCGAGCGGTATGGCCGATAGAGTAGAGTTGATTGGCGTGCAGGATAGTCTGCCGCCGCTTACGATAGGTCTTTGTAGTCAAGGGCAGCGACTTGCTAGTCCTCTGGTTAAATCGCTTTGGGATGTCGCTAGGCAGACCTACAGTGGCCAGGTTTGATACCATAACGAAAATTGCCACGGTGCATACCACTATGAAAGAACAAGGTGAAAATTCTCCAGAACAAACCTCAGGGTCGACGGATGCAGCGGAGCAGCCAGCAACCAGCAGTGTTGCTCCGCGTATCGACCTGTTGGTCGATGAGCATGAGGAGGAAGTCTCCGAGAACGGGCGCACGGTCCGTCACCGGGGCATCTACCTATTACCCAACTTGTTTACCACGGCCGCATTATTTGCCGGATTTTACGCCATTATCGCGGCTATGCGTGGGGACTTCGAGAATGCCGCTGTCGCAATATTCTTTGCGATGGTGCTCGACGGGCTGGACGGCCGCATTGCGCGTCTGACCAACACATCCAGTAAGTTTGGGGCTGAATATGACAGTTTGGCGGATATGGTCTCATTTGGGGTCGCCCCCGCGCTTGTAATTTTTAGCTGGGCTTTGCAGGGATTGGGTAAGTTTGGCTGGAGTGCGGCGTTCATTTATGTCGCTTGCGCTGCACTGCGTTTAGCGCGATTTAATACTCAGATCGAAATCGCGGACAAGAACTACTTTACTGGCTTGGCAAGCCCGGCAGCGGCAGCGATAATTGCCAGCGCTGTCTGGGTGTGCAATGACTTGGGCTGGGTTGGAAGCGATCTTCCGCGGGAGTTGGCTGTTTTTGTTGCCGTGCTGACCGCGACCGTCGGCTTCTTCATGATTGCTAACTTCCCTTACTATAGCTTCAAGGGCATCGATTTTCGTGGTCGCGTACCCTTTGTGGTAATGATTGCCGTGGTGCTTATTTTCGGCTTGATTACACTTGATCCGTCAAGCGTGCTGCTAGTAGGATTTGTGATCTATGCCTTGTCGGGCCCGGTGATGCAGATAGTCAATTGGCGTAAGAAACGATCGGGCTAACGTTTTCGCTGGGTGGCAGCAATCGCATTAAGTGCCAGCGTGTGGCTCTGCGGTAATGCCAACACGTAAAAAGAGGCGCAGAGTTCAACCGGCAATGTTATATCGTGCACGTTGGAACGGCATCAGCGATTCGTCGCCACAGGATCCACGGTGTTCCTGTTATGCCGTTTTGTGTGCTAGTAGGGCCTCGTTTTTTGTCATTTTATGATCGATTGAAGAAACTGCGAAGTAATTGACCAAAATCCCTTGCAGTGGCAGGCCCTATGCGTATACTACGCCTCCCCGATGAGGCTAGTCCTCGTTGGTTATCTGCGCCCTTAGCGGTGTCAGATGTTGTTTAACAAGAAGATGAAGACAGATGTGTGGGCACTTGTTGGGATAGTTGTCACAACTAT
>ENA-OSJC01001217-OSJC01001217.1-marine-metagenome-genome-assembly--contig:-NODE-1217-length-21808-cov-6.672956_pt1 | contig 21808 bp, 34 predicted proteins | sample MGYA00237885_ERZ534234 | MGnify/ENA primary metagenome ERZ534234 (study PRJEB26413, sample SAMN06343907) | marine metagenome | isolation source: coastal waters | place: Atlantic Ocean: West Antarctic... | reverse complement strand
CCTTGGATAATTAAACCTTGACGATGTCCCCGCCCGTGATAGGTGGGGGCATCCCCCCGACACCGACACCGACACCGCCCCCTACCCCAGGACCTGAGACCATGACCACGACAACGACCAAGACCACCTTCGTTCCCCTCACCCGCCGCGGATTCTACGCGAAGCTCCGGGCGGCAGGGTTCGCCCGATCCGCCCTGCAGCTGACCCGGCAGGGGGTGACCTACGCCAAGGGAGTAGGGCCCAACATGGTGACCGTCACCGTGCCCAAAGGGCACACTCACACCGCCATGGTTTTCGGGGGAGCCCTCCCCTTGACGGGCGTCATGTACGACACCAGCGAAGGGCGCACCGCGCCCTTTGGGCGGGGCTTTGACCCCGCAGAGCTTGGCATGCCATGTTTCCTTTGGGTGGTGCTGGCGCTGGCCGCCGGTCAGATCACCATAGCAGAATAATCCCTTGACGCTCCCCCCACCGGATTAGGTGGGGGTCTCCTCCCCGACACCGACACCGACCACAGGATAAGACCATGAACAACACCAACACCAACACCAACACCAACACCAACACCAACACCAACACCCCAGCCCCTGACCTTAGCGCCCTGATTGAACTGGTCACAGACAGGGCCGCTATGGTGGTAGCCTCCTCGCTGGACCTGACACCTGAAGACGTAGCCCAGGCCATGGGCTTCCTGGCCATTGCAGAGGAACTGGACCTTGTGGCGCTGGCCGAACACGTAACCGACAACTTGGACTTGGTCGACATCGCGGAGACCATCGCCGAGGATATCGCCCCCGAGGATGTCGCTTCCCACATACGTGGCTATGAGGTCGCGGAATACCTGGACATGTCAGAACTGGCGCATGCCATTAACCTCTCAGAGCTTGCGCACTACATGCCTACCCCTGCCCCTGCCCCTGCCCCTGCCCCTGCCCCTGCCCCTGACGCCCTGAACAGCCTGCTACTTGATGCGGCCGTAGCTGAACTGCTGCTGCAGGCCAACGCATGGGCCCAGAATCAGGAACGATGAACCCTTGACAGTATCCCCCACCGGATTAGGTGGGGGTCTCCTCCCCGACAACGACAACGAGAACAAGACCATGCCCACCGAATGCACCTACCCCCAGAACATCACCACCTTTCAGGTCTTCGCCTCCCCTCGCGTGGCCGCCCGCATCCACATCACCCAGGAGGGCCCCACCGTATCGGCGAAGTGGGCAGGGGTCTGCCCCCTGTCTGGGGTGCGATACGGGGCCGGTGTGCGGGTCCGGCGCACTGAGGCGCAGACCTGGGAGGGGATCTCCTTGGAGGGCTACGTGCCCACCGACATCCTGTCTATGGTCATGCTGCAGGACGCGTCCCCCGAGGCCCTACTCCCCCAGGACCAGTGGGCTGCCCATGTGACATCGGGGTTCCTCACCCTGTACGCTCGCTGCCGCCCCGCCGCATGGTCCGCCCTCATCTCCGACCTCGACGCCGTAGTGCCTGCGGGGTCCACCCTGTGGGTCATCGCTGAGGGCTGGACTGGCCCAGAGGTATCCGTCCACAAGCGCGACGCTGAGGGCAAGTGGGTGACCAAGCGAGCCTACGGCACCCGCCGGAGCACCAAGCAAGTGCAGGGCACCCTGCGCAAGACAGCGGCAGCCGCCCGCATGTATCGCATCACCACCCCTTGACGTATCATCCCCCACCGAATAGGTGGGGGCACCCCCCCCCCCCCCGAAAAGGGGGGGGCCCCCCCCCCCCCGACACCGAGAACAAGACCATGACCAAGACCAAGACCACCCTGGCTGCCGTCCCCCTCACCACCCTGGTGCGGAGCTTCTCCGGCCCCGCGGTCACCGCCCACACTCGCCCCGTCGTCGTCGCCCAGGCTATCCTGGGGGGTCGCCCCGACATGCCCGCGGCGGACGCTCTGGAGCTTGCCAAGGTCTTCACCCGGCTGGCCCGGCTGGAGCTTTCGGCAGGGCACCTGCTCCAAGCCTTCGACACTGACTGTGACGCCGTGGACTGGGACAGCCTGACGGACGCCCACGCCCTCGCCGTGCTGGCGATGGCATGAGAGACGCCCCTCTCCCCGGCTGGGCGCTGGCCCTGCTGGCGGTGCTGGTCATCGGCTCGCTGCTCTTCGCGGGACAGACCGAGAAAAAGAACACCCCTACCCTTGACGTATCCTCCACCACCGAATAGGTGGCCCTCTCCCAACCAACCAGCCGAGAGAATACAATGACCAAGACCAAGACCAAGACCAAGACCAAGACCCCCCGTCCTCTTTACATCATCGCAGAGGAGATCTACTGCAGCTGGCCCAAGGTTAACTACGCAGCTGTCCCGTACCTTGAGGCGATGTCCTTCCTGTCAAGCATAGGTGGGGCCGTCGGCGCGGATGAGGGGCGCACCATTGTGATGTACTTCCTGGCTAATGCTTCATCCTACAGGGGAGAGACTGCCCGCCGAATCAAGGTAGAACTCAAGTCGATGTTGAAGTAAAAGCTTGACAGCTAACGGGGGCTCCGATAGGTGCCCCTCTCCCAGACAGCCCCCAGCCCAACCAAGAGAATACAATGACCAGCAACGACCTCAAGACCAAGACCCCTGCTCCTCCCGCCTTCGGGACAGTCGCCTACATTAAGGGCGGAGGGGTGCCTGTCACATGGTTTGTCACTTACGCTGGCGACAACAGCACCCGGCACGGGCCCTTCCCTACACGGGCCGCAGCTGTGGAATACCAGACCACCCCCCAAGATTGACAGCTGCCGGGGGCTCCGATAGGGGCCCCTTGAAGGGGCAGGGGGAAAGAAAAGTGAGAGGGTGTCAGGGTGCGATTCCCTGTCCTACGCTGCGAGAAGCTCAGTGGACCTCCAGAGGCTTAGTACTAAGCCTGCAAGGAGACCGGGTTCGATTCCTGGTTGGGCGAGCGTAGATATAGCATGGCCCTCTCACTTTTCTTTCCCCCCGCCCTTGACAGTATCCCCCGCCGGATTAGGTGGGGGTCTCCTCCCCGACACCGACAACGAGACCAAGACCATGACCAAGACCAACGCAGAATACCTCCCCTTCATCCCCCTGAACCACAACGCGGCAGTGGTTTGCGTGGCATGCTTCCTGGCCACGACCAAGGCAGACATGACCGAGTATGGCCGCCGTCCTCTCTCCGGCGCGGGCAGTCAGGCCGCAGCGGATGCGTGGATAGCACAGCAGGGCCTGGAAGGTGGCCGCGCCACGTACCAGATCGGCTACGAGAGCGGCGATACCTGCGCCTGCTGCGCAGGCACCCAGGACGACGCGTACATGCTGGTGAGTTGGGCCCCCGCCCCCGCCCCCGCCTCCGAGGAGCCCACCACCGTACAGCGCGACATCATCCGCTACCTCGTCACCCACTGCGTCACGTCCGGGGTCATCGCGTCGGTCTTTGCTACGGGCACCATCTCCCCCGCTAAGCTGTCCGAGGTGTGCTACCTGCTGCACAACGTGGACGACGCGGACTACTGGCACCCCGCCATGTGCGTGATAGCTGGGAACGTGCCCGTCTCCACCATCCCCCACAAAGTCCTCGACCGCATGACACGGGCAGACATGCTGCACATCCTCCGCAAGTAAGTCCTCGACAACCCCTCCGCCTGTGATAGGTGGGGGACCTGCCCCCTGCCCCTGGACCAAGACCATGACCGATATCACCAACCTCCCCGCCGCCTTCCGCGCTGCTGTCGATGCCCTCATCTACGCCCGCTACATCCACGGCAAGGACAACCGCCTGCCCTGCCTGACCACCGGAGCCCCCTGCGATGAGGAGGTGGACCTGTGGAACGCGACATCGGACCTGGAGGATGTCCTCGCAGACATCATCCTACTGTTCACCCAGAACGATTCCGCGTACCAGTTCCTCCTCACCGTCGAGACCCCCGACGACGAAGTCAGCCAGTAGCCCCCTACTCCCCTGCTCCCCATACCCCCCGGACCAAGACCATGTTGCACCCTCTCCCCCTGTCTCTCGCGCTCCTCGCGCTCTCTTCCCCCACCGCTCCCAACGCCGGAGGCTGGTCCACCGCAGTGTTCGACACGCAGGATGGCTACACCCTTACGGTGTCCCGGCTGCACCGCACCACACGTATGTCCCTGGCGACGGGGGACCCCAAGGAGGATGTGGTGTGCCAGGACATAAGCTCCACCCCCCAGGACATAGGCTCCAACCTGCAGACGGCGTCCGTCAGGGCAGAGGTGGGCGCAGGGTTCGGGACCGTCCGCCCCTACATCCCCCCGGCTTGGTCGGCAGAAGGCGGAGGCGGCACCTGTGCCTACGGCATCACGAACATGCCGGGGACAGTACGGGTCACCCTGGGCAGCCGTGGCCGCATGTACGGTAGGGACATGGACCTGTCCCCCGCGACGGCTACGGCCCTGGCTGACTTTATCCAGGCACCCTAAAAGAACTCCTTGACTCCTCCCCCTCCCCCGAGTAGGTAGGGGGAAACCTACCGAGAGGCCACCATGAACGCCAACGAAGAGACCCGACGGCTCGCCCTCCAGGTGGCCGCATTGCAAGCTCAGATCTCTACCCTCCCCACATGGGAGCAGGTGGAGGATGCCTACACCGAGGGGTGGAACACCAACCACCGCGACCCCTGCCATGGCAACCCTCCCACCTTGGAGGAAGACTGGCGAGACTCCAACGCCAGGGCAGAGATTGACGAAGTCGCCCAACCAGACCCAACCCAGCCCAGCCTCGGACACAGACATGCACAACGACAGTAGAGACATCCTTATCGCCGATAGAGCCTACAGCTGTAGTAGGCGGGTCATGCGGGCCTCGGAGGAGGCCTACGATGCCGCTGAGGATGCCTACCGGGCAGCCCAGGACGCGGCGGATAAGGCCTACCAAGCCAAGAGCAAAGCCGAGGCTGTTTTCTGGCACGCCCAGGCTGCGGAAGTAGTCCTCCGGGGGGTTCTTGACACGGCTACGAAGCATACAAAGAGGGAGCGGATAGAGTCCGCCTACGCAGAGATCCCTTGACACCTAACGAGGGCTCCGATAAGGGGCCCCCTACCCAAGAGATCCCGTACCCTGCCCAAGAGAGAATCCAATGTCTGTCCAATTCGATTGCCCTCATGCCCCCACCGCCCTCGTAGGCTGCGACCATTGCCTGTGGGCAGCAGCCCAGTGCCACCCTACCTGTAGAGGGGAAGTGGAGGAGACCCAGGCCCCGAGCTTTGGCCTGAGCAACACCAACGCCCGCCGTATCCTGGCCCACACCACCCCATTCATGTGGGACGTGGAACTCGTGGGAGAAATCCAAGGGGCTGCTCTGCAGGAGGCGCGGGACAATGTTGCAGCCATCGCCCTCCGCGACGACGTGGGACAGGGGGACATGCGGCGGTACGCCAAGCTCTTGGGCCTCATTGACTACGCCCTGGAAGAGAGTCTGATGGTATCCTGGGCGTAGCGGGTCCCCCTCATCGCCCTTAATTCTATTTACCTTCTTGCCTACCTTTCCCGCCGTGTTAAATGGGGGGTAACACCTTCCCCAAGAGACCATGACCATGGGCCACACCAGCAAAGCAGAGAGCCACACCCACCCCCTGACGGGGCGAACCCACACCGCTGTGTGGTGCCGCCGCCCCTCCGGGGAGTGGGGGGCCTGGGTCACATGGGCCGATGGTACCCGTGACAATTTCCCATCCTACCAAGCCGCGTGCCGTGCAGCGAAGGCCAGCCCATGACCCAGCGGCATGATGCGTGCATCAATTTCCCGATGCCCCAAGATGTGGATAAAACCCCCCAGGCTCTCGGATAATTATCCAAGCAGTGCATAATCCCCCTCAATAATTATCCACCCTTGCATCAATCCTAATAATGACCAACACATGTACATCAATATTTATCCACGCCTGCCGGGGTCCTTTTACTCCCGGGCAACGCTAAGTGGCTGGGATCCCTGGGGGCCCAAGGGTGGCACGCGGCTTGCATTCGCGCACCCGCGGAACTCTCTACCCTGGACAGGGATTGCAAACAAACATCTACTTCTAAAGAGTAAAGAAAGAATATCGGCTGCGCGTATATTCCGCTGCACCTCACCCGTCAAGGAGAACTTATGTTACAATTTCACATCGGTGAAGACCCCCGGGACATGTCCCACCTTTCCGCATCCTCGGAGTTCGAGTCCCCATCCGAGGCCGCCCAATTCTACTGGGACGACCTCGTGGACGAAGACCCGGACAGGGGTCCTGCCGAACTGATCCTAATCCTGACCGAGGAGATTGACCCTGACATTATGGGAGAGGGCGTTGATATCCCCGACGAGAGTGTCTTGGAAGTTTACGTGTTCGCGTGCTCGGTCGGGTGGCCTGGGCAGCGTCCCCCTATCCGGGCTGTCCGCTCCTCCAACCCCCTCATCTCAGACTTCTCATGATCCCCTCCCCCTCCAAGTGCGTCCTCCTCCGCCGCACCATCCCGAGCGTGGACCTGGGCCCCATCGCAGTGCGCGCCAATGGCCGCAACACCGTCCACGGGAAGGTCGCCGGACTCATGTCCCGCTTCATCGGGACCCTCGAAGTTGTGGCCCCCAGCAGCAGCCCTGTGGTGTTCGTCTCCGAGCCCCTTGAAGACTGGGACGTGGCACTGAGAAGGTTTGACCAAGCGACCTTCGACATGCGTGAGCCCTTCCAGCCTTTACCCCTCCGGCGGGAAGAGTTTCGGGAGAGGGCTGCGAGGATTACCTTCCGTTCACCCGAGGATATCGAGAGGGAGGTCCAGATACTTGCGGGAATACAGGCCAAGTTCTCTGGACACAGCCGGACTGGCGACTTAAACCTTCGTCAGGCATTCACCGATGTGGCCCACGAGGCTTCGTCAACCCTCTACTACCTCCGTGCCCTTGAACGTGGCATCGACATCCGCCCCGTATCCCAGAGAACCCCATGAGCCACACCCCCCTCGCCATCGTCATCACCCTCTCCGCCGGCACCATCGGCGCTGGGGGTGCCCAGTGATCGGGATGAAGATTCTAACCTTCGACTCTAAGTTCATCGCTGCTGTAGACCCCGCCACTCCCTCCATCGCTGCCCAAGGCAGCATCCTCCCCCTGGACACCGCGTGGGGTCCCCTCCCCACAGATGCCCACGCGGTGGGCTACCTGCCCGCGGTGGGCACAAGTTTCCCAAGGCTCTCGAAGGCGGCCCAGGACTGGGGGCACAGCCAAGGGGCCCGTCTCCATTGGCTGATGTTTGACCTGGACAACCCGGGGCACACCGCGTGGGACTCCAGCGAGCTTGCGCAGGCCGCCCTGCTGGGGACCCTGGACATCCTACCCCTGACTATCCGGGACTGCGCTGGGGGCTACACCACCCGTGCAGGCCTGCGCATCTGCATCCACCTGGACCAGCCCGTGGAGCTTCACCACGGCGACGCGCTGCTCAAGTACATTGGGGACGAACTTCTTGCAGGGGTCGGTATCGAAGTGGACCCAAGCTGCTACCAGTCTTCCCGCTTGTTCCGCCTGCCCCGTGTCCTCAGGGACGGCGTGGCCATGGCATCCTACGTCGAGGTCCCAGACTCTTTCCGGGGGGACATCCACAAAGCTCTTGGCATCGAGCCATCCGAGATCGTGGTCGCGGCTGCAGTAGAGGCTGACATGCCCACGTCCCCCGCGGACATCCCGGACTACATCTGGGCCAGGAACATCCGCTTCCCCGAGGTCACCCGCGGTGACGCCCTCTCCCCCTCCGATGACCCCGACGGGGGCGGCAGCATCTTCCGCGCTGCTCGCGCCGCCATGGCCCACCTCGCGCATCAGGCCAACATCACCGACCCCGCCATCCTCATCTCGTGCATGTGGCGGAGTCTCCAGGCATCCGGGCGCGACCCCGAGGACCTGTGGGGGGTGGCCTGCTGGATTGCCGCCCAGCAGGAACTGAAAACCCGGGTAGTGTCCGAGGCCCCTGAGTGGCCCTCCAGTCCCCCCGACGCATCAACCCTACCCACTCCCAGCGAATCCTGGGTTAAAGCGGTTGGGGTTGCCTTAGCCGCCCAGCAAAAGGACTACCTGACCCAGGGCTTCCGCCTCCTTCGCAAGGGGTACCCGGTCAAGGTCGCAAGGGTGGGGGCCTTCGCCCTGCTCACCAAAGTCATCCGAGAAGTCCTCGGGGCAACGTCGCTGGCGGAGGACCCCCGGGTAACGTATGCCTTTGTTCTTCCAAGCTTTCGGGCCGACACCCAGGTGTGTATCGAGACCGAGGCCGACGTGTGGGAACTATGTGTGGACGCCGCGGTGATTTCGTGGACGGCGAAGCTCGGCAAGCTGGAGGCTACTGACGCGGCCAGGGAGGTCTCCGAGCTTCGGGATTCCTGGCCTTTGCTTCTGACTACCGGCCACCACTACTTCGCCTTGGACGCACGCTGTGGCCATGGGCAGTACACGTACCGGAATGTGGCCAGCGAGCAGGCTGTGGTGAGCATGCGACTGATGCAGCGGGACCTGCCCATCGACCTCGAAGCCGTCACCGTCGGCCCCAAAGGGGGGCTCCTCGCCGCCCCCAATGTCCTCGACAAAGTGGGAGGGCTGGTGGACAACGTGACGTACAGGTCCAACCTCCGGAGCGCCCGCTTCACCAATGGACGCCGGGACCTCGAACTCCCCTGCCACCAACTGGCGGACGTGGAGCCCGAGCGCAACACCCAGGTGGAGGAGTGGCTCAAGCTCTTTGCGGGGGACCAGTACCCCCGGCTGTGCCGATGGGTGGCCGCTGCACCCAAGACCACGGTCGGCCCCCTGGCATGTCTCTACCTTCAAGGCCCCCCTGGCTGTGGCAAGAGTCTGTTCTTCCTGGCCCTCGAACAACTGTGGGCTGGCCCAAAGGCGGACTACAACCAAGTGGCCAATGCCAAGTTCGCCGAGGGTATGCGACAGAGCCCCCTCCTCGTTGCCGACGAGGGTATCAACATCAAGAAGTTCTCCGACGGCGTGAACTCCCCCAGCGCCACATTCCGCAGCTTGACCGCCAACTTTAGCCACACCGTGGAGGAGAAGTACAAAGCTCCTACGCAGATCAACGCGTACTTCCGTGTCGGCATCACTGCCAACAACTCGGACGGGCTCCCCTTTCGTGAGACCTTGGCCAAGGCTGGCATCGACGCCATCGTGGAGCGTGTCATGTGGGTAGGGGTGAACAGCAGTGCCGCGGATTACCTGACCAACCTCTTCCGCAACCCCGCCGTCAAGGAGTCTTGGGTCCAGGGGGGCGTCATCACCCGGCACTTCGCTTGGCTCGCGACCATGGATGTCCCATCCGATGGGAGGTTCTTAGTGCAAGGGGAAGAGACCGAGTGGCACCAGCGCTTTGTCCAGCAGCAGGGCATCAAGCCTGAGGTCGCAAAGGTTCTTTGTGCCCTGGTCAAGAACCTACTGCGGAACCCTTCCAAGGCCACACGAGGGGCGTACTCCACGGAGGAGGGAGTGTACGTCCTTCACGGTAAAGTGCTCGATGAGTGGCCGATGAGCAGCCGCGCTCCAAGGCACAGCACCCTGCTCCGTGCCCTGGATGCCATGGCAGAGTTGGGGACTAAAAGAAGGTCCGATGATGGGCAGAGGAAAGGCAACAGATTATTCTACGGCGTGCCATGGTCCACCTTGTTCTCCTCCGGAGAGCTTGAGGACGCGGCCCGAGACAAGATCGAAGACCCCCGGACATGGGTGGCCCCAGCAAAGTGATTAAAAACCCCTTGCCAAGCCTGCCAGTCTTTGATAGTCTCATCTCCTGACACCGAGCCCCCTCACACAAGGAAAGCCTTATGCCCTCCATCGACTGGAACAACCGAGAAGACCGCCAGAAGGTACGCCGAGAACGGCAGGAAGAGATAGCCGCTATCGTCGCGGGCAAATGGCCCCGAAGTAACCGAGACAGACTGCGGTACCTACAAGGCCGCACCCCCGAGCAAGTCAAGAACTTGTGCGAGACCATGATCGAACTAATTGACAGGAAGGACGCATCAGAATGAACAACTCCCACCCCATCGACAACCTCGCCCCCGGCGTGCTCCAAACCATCCTCGAGGAAGTGTACCGCCGCGCAATGCGGGGGGACCTGGAAGGGGATATGAATGACGCCTTCCTCGAACTCAGCGATTCCGGTACCGTCTACACGGATGATGGTGTCGTCATCCACGAAGACCTTGAGCAGTGCGACGAGGCGTGGTCCCAAGCCGTCGCACAACGTGAGTCCGAGGCATTGGCCGCCCAACGAAGCAAAGACCTCAGCGAGGCTAAGCGTATTGAGATGCAGAACGCGGGGTTCCTCGCTGCGCAGTTGGTGGAGAAGCGTCAGGCCTTGAAGCTCCTGGACGAGATTGCCATGGACCCTGACGCATGGGTCAACAAGCTTCATGTAGAAGCCGAAGAGGAGCTATGCGCCCTCGAAGACCGCACAGGGCTTCATTCCGTCCACGTCCAATACCTCTTCGAGCAGTAGCATGCTACGAACTCTCCCCCATGCCGACAAAGCGTACTACCTGAAGGTCTCCCCCTCCTCCATAAAGTCGGCCTTCGACGAAGACGAGGGGTGCCCCCGCAAAGCTTTCTACTCCCAGGTGTTGGGTCATTGGCAGCCCGCCCGCCAGTCCTCCGCCATCGGTGTCCAGGTCCACACGGCCATCGAGAACGGGTTGACCGGGAAGGATGTCAACGTCCACGGTACCCGCCTTGGGGCGATCGCATCTGCGGCCATCGCCACAGTCCCCAACCCCGAGTCCCCCAACTGGGTTGTGGAGCTACGGTGCGACGAGCCTTGCCACCCCGAGGTACCCTTCACCTGCCGCATCGACCTGCTGAACCGTGAGGACTTTGTCATCCGCGACTGGAAGACAACGAGCAGCAAGACCTTCCACCATGCCCTCACCGTGGCCGACCTCTCCGAAGATGTCCAACTCCTCTCGAATGCCTACGTGGCCTTCAAGAAGGAGAAGCCCCCCCTGGTGGGGGTAGAGCATGGGAATGTGTACGTTGGAGCAGGGAAGCCTCGTGTGGAGGTGGTCCCATCCATGACAACTTGGAGTCAAGTCGAAGATATTTGGCATGGGAAGGTTGTCCCCGCAGCCACGATGCTTTATAAACTCTACAAGGTTGCCGTCCCGGACGGAGAGCTTCCCCAGATGATTCACGCCGAACGGGTTCCCTATGGGAATGCCGCGGCGTGTACCACCTACAACCGCCCCTGCGCATTCACTGAAATCTGCTCGGCATGCCCCGCATCCCGAGCCCAGACCCGCCTTCCCAACATGGAGCATGTTCTCAAATGAGTATTGTCATTCCCACCGTCGCCCAGCTTATCAAGACCCAACGAACCGGAGCCCTCCCCCGCATCATCGCCGCAGGTCGCGTTGACCTCACCAACTACGATGCTGAGGAGCTTCAGGTTCTGGTGGACAACGGCGTCCAGATCCCTGGCCTTGCTGACGCATTGAACGCGGAGCACCCCTCCCCCCTCGCAGATGCCCCTGCCGAGGAACCCGTTGCCACAAACCCTAAGCGGGACGGAGGACCTGCCCAACTCGCTGCAGCCGCGAAGGAACTCCAGGGCGTCATCCCCTTGCCTGAGGCAATGGCCACCAGCGTGTGCGAGAAGTACAACGTGTGGCCCTTCGATGTCATCGAGCACCTGGGGCTACAGATGGACAAGAGCGCAAAGGTTTTTAGGTTCAAGGGCTTCCGCGCTGCGGAGGAGAAGTACTTGGACACCTTGGTTGCCGCGGGCTTCTCCCAGGTGCAGATTCATCGCATGACCCCGGACTCCATGGAGTCCATCGCATTGGAAGCCGTAGAGGCCGGAGACGTGAGCATCTCCCCCGACGGGGCCTACACGGTCTTCCCTTCTGCCGAGGAGGTCACCGATGTGCCCGTCATCGTAACACCTGCCCCTCCTACCGTCACGCCGCGTCTCACCCCCTACGAGCGGGCCGCCGCGCTATTCAACGATGACATCGACATCTGGAAGAGTGCTATCCGTAAGGCTGGCATCTCCGGGAGGGTGACCTCCGGGTTCATCACCCAGGCCCTATCCGCGGGCGACCTCCCCTACCGCCTGGAGGATGGCCGCCTCTCCCTGATCCTCTCCGAGGCCTCCGAGGCCTCCGGGGCCAACGAAACCCCCGAGACCCCTACACAGGAGGATGCCCTGGATGGCATCATGAACGCCCCCAAGGAGACTGTCGCCGAGATTATCAGGGACCAGTTCGGCTTAGGAGCCCTGCCTGAGAATGTCACGATTGTGACTCCCCGGTTATTAGAGGCCAAGGCATTCCCCCTCCACCTGGGAACCTGCGAAGACCTTTCCCCCATCATCATCGACGGACGCCTCGCACAGTTCCTGGCCTACGGTAAAACTATCGGCCTTGACATCGCCGTCTTCGTAGGATAGGGCACCTCGCCTCTCGACAAACATTGTCTCACACACGTCGATAGCAGGCAGCGACGCGCCACGCTACACTCCACAACCCCCATGGGGGTTGTGGGGGGCCCCAAGGAAACATGCACCACTTAGAAGAACTCCCCGACCCTATGCTTGAAACACTCCGCGTGCTGGCCTACATTGTTGACACCGGACACACACCCCCATCGGCCCTCATGGAATGTGCTCAGATGGCGGCAGGGCAAAGATTCCCCTACCAGATTCCCACCCTCCCTGTCGCGCGCCGAGCCCTCGCATGCCTCCCCCCGTCCCACGCATTCTACCGCCCGGAGATAAAGTGAAAGAACTCCCTGACACTAAGTTCTGGCGTCACCTTGACCGCCTCCCGCGTCATGCCATAGACCCGAACGATGTGGACGGGAGCCTCCGCGCAAAGTGGGACCCTGTCGTCACCCGCGGCAAGTCCGGAGAGTTCGGCCTAAAGGCCAGCCAAGCAGCTATCATGGAGACCGCGAGCCTCATCGCCAAGTACCCCGGCTGCGGAGCTTTCATTCAGTCCGCGGTGGGGTCCGGGAAGAGCCTCGCCATCCTGATGCTTTCGATGCTGTACAAAGATGTGAAGACCACTGTGCTCCTGCTCCCCCCCGACTTGGTGACCGAGATGGAGCGTGAGATATTCAAGTGGCGGGAGCACTTCAACCTGGGAGACTCCGATGGCAGGATGCCCAAGTTCCTCCCATACTCCCAGCTATCCCAGGCCAAGAGTTCTGCACTGCTACGGCACCTGGACCCTGACCTGATTATAGCAGACGAGAGCCAGAACCTTGGGAACCCTAAGTCAGCCCGCACACTCCGCTTCCTGCGGCACTTCGACGAGAAGCCCGCGTGCCGATTCGTGGCTCTGACTGGCACCATCACCGACCAAAGCATCCACGAGTACGCCCACCTGATTCGCCTCGCGGTGGGGAGGCTGTGCTTCTTCCCGGGCGCGAAGGATGTCAAGTACAACGCATGGCGCTCGGTCATCGACGTTGACGGGCGTCCTAACTCTGACGACGTTCTGGCTCTCAAGCCCCTGTGTGACATGTTCAGTGTACCCTTCCCTCTCACCGACGTGGCCCTCCAGCGCAAGGCGTGCCGGGAAGCCTTCAACCTGAGACTGGCATCCACGTATGGGGTGCTGATGACTACGGAGTCTTCCACCAAGGCGACCTTGAAGATCGACGTGGTCCGTCCCGACTTCGGGGAAGCTCTCCCCGAGATCATCAAGCAAGTGCGACTGACGGACGAGTTGCCCAATGGGGAGCCCGTGGTAGACGGTACCGAGATGGCACGTCACATGGGCACACTCAGCATCGGGTTCTTCAATCGCTGGGACTGGGACTCTGTTGACGCGGACTCCGAGTGGAACAAGGCACGAAAGGCGTGGGCCTCCGCTGTCAGGTCCTACCTCAACGACCATAGCCGTGAAGGGTGTGATTCCCCCGCGCTGGCCGAGGCATGGATTAGGAAGGAGAGCCCCCGGAATGAGATGAGCCGTGCCTTCTGGGCATGGGATAAGGTCCGTGACAAGCAAGCCCCTCCTACTGTGGCCGTGTGGGTAAGTAACGAAGTGATCGTGTGGGCCCGTAACTGGCTCTACAACCAGAAGGGTCCCGCCATCCTGTGGTACTACTCCAAGGCCGTAGGAGAGCGTCTCAAGGAGATGGGCATGCCTGTCAAGTTGGTGAAGCCCAAGCCCAATCCCAAGCGGATGCCCCAGGTGTGCCTACCCATGAGGGTGTTCCACAAGGGCCACAACATGCAACCGTACCGGGACTGCCTGATTCTGGAACAATGGTCCTCGGGGAAGATGACGGAGCAACTCCTCGGGCGGAACAACCGCGAAGGCCAGACCCTGGCGTGCAACTGGAAGGTCCTCGCATGGACCGACATGCAGAATAGAAGGCTCGTCAAAGCAGTAGAGCGTGCGGAGTACATCCAAGACTCCACGCAGCAGAAGCAGAAGCTCCTGCTGGCTGAGTGGACCGGAGCCCCCAAAGGGGTATTGAAAGTAATTAAGAGATGTGGTTGACAATCCTGTTGATCCGGAATAGAAAGACACCGTCCTTCGGGACAACGAAGACACCGTCCCTCAGGGACATAGACACATAGGACATATTATCATGAGTCAAGATCAAGCCCGCGCCACTTCCGATGAAGTTTGTGACGACCTGTTCGGCAGCGACAGCGCTCTCGAAGGTGCAGACGACATTGGTGGAAAGCGTGACAAGTGCCGCCCCGGCCAGTACCGTGCCGCCCTCCAGGCTATCGTCATGGGCGAACAGAAGAAGAAGGATGACCAGCCCTTCCTGGTCTTCGAGTGGGAGATTGTTGAGACCATCGAGAACCGTAGCAGTGTGGACTACCACACCCAGGTGACCCGCGCGTCCCAGTGTGCGGGTGAGGAGGTCTCCAACTTCTTCGACCTGAGCAAGAACCGTAAGGGATGGTCCACGGGTGCCAAGTACAACATCATGCGTATTCAGGCTCTCCTGGCTGCCCTGTTCTCCGAGCCCGACTTGGGCGAGACCTTGACCGGGAAGCAGATGACCGTCGCGGACATCTCCAAGGCCGTCAAGAAGGAGACTCAGGCTGCCCTCGTCGGCAGTGAGATTATCCTCGACATCACTGAGGACTCCAAGGGCTTCCCCGTCTACGACGCATGGCACCCCGCCAGTGACCGCCAGAAGGCTGTTGTTGACGCACGGGAGCAGGTGGAGAAGCGCTCGGCAGTGAACAGCACTGAGACCCCCTTCTAATCCACATGAGCGGTAGGTGTGACGCATTTGACACCCGCTGCCCTGCAAGGGGCCCCCTCCCAACCACAGCCCCCAGAGAGACTCCCGCCATGCCGCCCATTGCCGCCCAGAACATTGAAGAACTCCTCACCCGAATCGCGATGTCCATGAAGATCGTGCTGACCGTGTACGACGCTTTAATAAAAGCCGACCCCCGCGACGAATCCAGCGCGGAGGCCTTGGCCCTGGCAAGCCTAACGGCGTCCCTCGACAGTCTCCTCCAAGCGTTTGATTCCCTGACAGGCCACTCAGCCACCCCCGACGATGTCAAGGATGCTCTCAATAATATATACCGCGGATTGGATGACACCCCCCTCATGGATTCTCTCGCTGATGCCCATGAGAGAGATGATACCCAACTGCCTCTCGTCTTCCCTCCCCCTACTCCCTACGATAACTGAGATGGGCCCCAGCCTTTCGGCACTTACCTTGCGAGAGAGGGCCCTGCTTGCCATCCAGATAACCATGAGCCTCGGCGCACAATTAGTACTTCTTGGCCCCGAGTACGGTCCCGCGGCAGACTTGAACGACGCCGCGTCCGAGAGATTGTTCGACCTTCTCGACGCGCTATGGTTGGAAGACGAATCGGGCCTTAGCGCGGAGGATATCAAGAAGATCGTCGCGAGTTACGAGCCCAAGCGTCCCCAGGTTCCCGACGAAGAGGGGGACACCGTGTGCCATATGCGATACATGTACTCCATCCTCCCCCTCACCCCCGACGAGCAATAAGGTACCCCCATGGAAGTGAACCTCCCCATCGTAGGTTTCGACTACGAGTGCGCCATGACAACCGACATGGTTCCCCACCCCCACCCCATCTGCCTTAGCCTTAGTGGTGGCGAAGACTCTCTCCACATACGCGACCTCTTCCGCGAGGCTGCGAAGACGGAGTACTGGGAAGCCGACAGTGGGGACCTGGAGACAGGCGAATGGGCCATCGTTGTCCGGGGAGACTTGGGGCGTCTGGTCTTTGAGCGTAGAGAGATGGCCATCTGGGTTGCACACAACCTCCCTTTCGAGGTCTCCCTCACCTGCGAGAACCTCGTCGGGTGGGACACCCTCGCGGAATGGGTGAAGGGTAACTTCCGCGACACGATGGTTCGCGAGCAGCTGTGGGCCATCGCCAATGGATGTATCGGCAAGTTCACTTACGAGCACCGCTTGAAGCGCAAAGACTTCATCGGGCCCTACGGCCTCGCTGATGTTGTGAAGGCCCGCTTTGATGTGGACCTGTCCGGGGAGAAGAAGGACCCGGATAGCTGGCGTCTGAGGTACCACCAACTCGTCGGTATAAGCATCCCCCATTGGCCTATCAAGGCCCTCTCCTATTCCGCTATGGACTCCGTGTGGACACGCCGTGCGTTCATCCACCAGGAGACACGCGACATCGCTACGGACATGGGGAGCTTTGTCCAGCATGCAGCGAAGCACCTTGTCTGGGATGAACTCCGTCAGACTATGGCCGCCATCTGCTTCGAGATCATTAGGTCATCCGGACCCTCCGTCGATGCGGAGCGTGTGGCGCTCTACGCCGGGGAGATTCGCGAGACCGCTGCCCAGGCTTACGAGGTAGCCCAGCAGGGAGGGTGGCTGCGTTCCACAGGCTGCAAGGCATGTGATGGCCTTGGACGGGTAGGAGACGTGCCAGACCTCCGGGATTGTGTCATCTGTGACGGTGGTAGGGCTCCTGGTATCCGTGCCAAGCCTAAGAGTTGGAGCGGGACCAAGACATCGGTCCTCAAGGCGTGGGTGGAGCTTGCGTACAATGACAACCCTCCTGTGACCAAGACCGGTGCTACCTCTACCTCCACGGAGGCACTCCAGTACTCCGGCCACCCTATCCTCGAAGCGTATGCCAAGGGGAAGTCCGCAACAGCCGCCCTGACGAGGCAGGTCCCCCTGCTGGAGAACGCAGCCCGCGTAGGTCGCATCCGCCCATGGTTCATCTTCCTGGTCCGCTCAGGGAGAACGGCGTGCCGCAACCCCAACATGCAGAACCCTGACTCCAAGGGGTACTTCCGCTCCTGTTTCGTGGCCAAGCCGGGGAACGTATTGGTGTCGGTGGACTACTCCACGCTGGAGATGTTCTCCTGGGCCCAGAACTGCGTCGAGTTGTATGGCCGGAGCACGATGGCAGATTGGTTGAACCAGGGCCTGGATGTCCACAGCGTCTTCGGGAGGCATGTCCTCAAGACTTTCTACGACGAAGACATCACCCTGGAGGCGTTCATGACCCGCCTTGCTGCGAAGGAAGAGCGTGTCCAGAAGTGTCGCAAGTTCGCCAAGGTCCCTATCTTTGGCTGCCCCGGGATGCTGCAGAAGCCATCCACCCTGGTGGACTACGCCCTGGGGATGGGTGTTGAGCTAAGTCTCCACCAAGCCGACCTCCTTATCACCCTATGGAATGACATCCTCGAAGAAGCTCCGCTGTGGCTTGGGGACCTCCGTGCGCGTGGTGGATGGAACAAGACTTGGTCGATGCGCCAGCCTGTGTCAAACCGTATCCGTGGAGGCTGCACGTCCAGCAGTGGGGCTAACTCCTACTTCCAGGGGCGCGCTGCAGACTTCACGAAGGAGGTCATGTACCGCCTCCTCATTGCGTGTACCGTAGAGAGGGACTCCCCTCTCTACGGGTGTACCATCTGGAACTTTGTCCACGATGAGTTCATGTTTGAAGGTCCTGTGGAGACATCCCACCTTTGGGTCCCCGAAGCCCAGAAGCTCATGCTGTCCTGCACCGAGCGGTACTTCCCCGACGTGAACAAGCACATGCGTACAGAAGCCACAGTGTCCGTCCGGTGGGACAAGAACGCCGACCTCCACGTACTCCCATCGGGGAAGTACCTCCCCTGGGAGTTCTCAGAGCGTTCCAAGACAGGCAGGTCGAGCCATACCCTCCCCCTGGGGTGGCTTGAAGATTGCCCCCAATACATCATTGACCACCTTGAGGCGACCCCATGAGCGATGTCAGTTGGAAGCTGTGGATGTCAACACCTGTTAACCGCGCGTTGGAGTTCCCTCCGATGGTTGTTGCCACACCGATGGACCTTATCCCTGGAGGGGCCCCCGAGGATGATGACCCCGAGGAGGATGGGGGGCCACCTCGTGTTGCGTCCATACTGTATGACTCAGAAGACCCTGGAGAGACCGGGAGAGGCAGGTGTGAACGCATGGCCCGAATAGGGTACAACGGCGACACAGCCCTCACCGAGATTGAAAGGGAGCCACTCTACACCGCGTACCAGTTCACCCTGAGCTTGGCTGAGAGGTCGGAAGCCTACAATACCCTCCGGACCCCCTCGGAGATCGAGGAAGATGACGCCAGAATCGAGGAAGCGCTCCGGCGTCTCGCGGGGATGGAGTAGGTCGTGCCAGCGTGGGTTGTTATGAGGGAGGAGGTGCCTTTGTGCGTGGTTTTCTCCGAGGAGGAGGCGTGGCACATCGTGGACCGTGACGATGACCTACGCTACCAGCAGGTGTCCATGGGGCCTCACCCCAGCGTCGCCCTGATGGACTTCCAAATGCAACAGACGAATGCCTGGAGATGGAGAGCCGACAAGTACGAGACCATAGCGCGAAGGCTGGATGCGGAGTACGCCAAACTTGAAGGGGCGGCCAGCCGACTTAGAAAACGACTTGACACCTTCAAGCAAGTGGAATAGAATACCGTTGTGAAACACCCCAAGGAGGACCCAATGTCCAATAACGAAACCGAAGAAGCCGTCACCCCCTTCCCTTCGCCCTCCCCCGAGACCGAATCCTACCGCGTCCCCTACACCTTGGTGTACCTTTCCAAGAACGGGGACAGCGACAGAAGCACAACCGTACAAAGCTACCGAGATGTTCACATCGACGCCGTCCCCGGGAATGGGCGTGTGACCCAGGAGCGACGTGTGCGCTTCGCCCGCCAGCAGGCGTGGATTGGGATTGCCGACAGTACACAGATGGGCACGGCATCCACTATCAGCATCGGGCACCCCCGCCCTCTTGCATCTAAGGCCACGCAAGTGGCTGCCATCATGGAAACTGCCGCCGCGCGAGTGGCCGAGGTGCTTAATGACAACTGAAACACACAAGGCGCGGAGGCCCCGCGCCGACAGCAAGTACCCCCTCATTCTCGAGATTGTAAAGATCCTGGGGAGCGCGACGAAGAGGGAGATCCAAGAAGCCGCGTCCATAAGTGGTACGGGCCTCGCCCGTCACTTGCGGAAAGCCTTGAAGACGGGGGAACTGGTGCTCGACACCCCCGTTCGCATCCCGAACATGGCAGGACGCCCAGCGCTCCGGTACATGCTTCCTTCAACGATCCCCCTGCTGGATGGCGGGGAATGATCTCCCGTAAGACTATCACCTTCCTCTGGAAGACCTTCATCGTCGTCGCCATGACCTTCTGGTTGGGCGTGGGGTGCTCCGCCATCCTGGGGCTTATCTAATGGCTTCCGAGCTTCTCTTTTCGATGGACCCTGGTGCCCTCAAATTAGGCATTGCTCTTTTTGGGAGAGGGAAGCTCGTAGCCGCCAAAACTTTGTACGCAGCAGAGGCCATCCTCCCAAAGCATACTGCGGTCTGGATCCAAACTCATGCCTCCGGGCGAAGCTATGACTTCGTTACCGAACGGATGCACAAACGCCCAGCCCAGTCCCTTTTTGATGATGACCTCGACCGCGTCGAAGCCAGCCGCCTCAAGATCCCAAAGATCCTGGGGCGGCGTGGTTTTACCCGTACATACAACCCTACCGCGTGGAAGGGGAACACAAATAAGGCCACGCACCAGCGGCGAACAGCCTTAGCCCTCTCTCCCTTGGAACTTGATATATGGCAACACCTCGGGCATGACGCTAAGGACGCTGTGGCTATCGGCCTGTTTCACCTTGGACGTATAGAGAGGGGAGGGATACTCCCAGGGGAGAAGTCATCCCGCGACATGGAGTCCCTGCCCCCTCCCCCGCCGCTGTAGCACCCCTCCCCCTCTCGGGACGGGGGCTCCTTAGTTTGGGCGTGTTGCCCTGCCCCCCTCATCGTGTTAATGGGGGGAATGTCTAATACCCAGACCGACGTTCTCGTGATACCCGACGCCCATGTCGCCCCCGGACAAGACCTCAGCAGGTTCAAGGCCGTGGGGAAGCTCGCCGCCGACCTCTACATCCAGGCCCTTGAGAAGGGGAGGGACTTTGTGGTCATAACGATGGGGGACTTTGGGGATTTTGAGTCACTCTCAAACCACTCCGACGGCACAAAAGCGTCGATGGATAAGGTGTACCTGAAGGACATCGAGGCATGCAACAAAGCTCTCGACCTGTTCCACGAAGGCTTGGGGGGGCTCCCTGCACGGCTTGTGGCCCTGGAAGGCAACCACGAAGGCCCTCGCCTGAGTAGGATTCTGGCAACAAACCCCCGGTACGAAGGCATGATGGACCCAATGAAGGACATTGGGTGGGCCGACCGGGGGTGGGAGGTCTACCCTTTCAAGTTCAAGTTCGCTGTGGACCAAGTGTACTTCTCCCATTACTTCACATCAGGGACCATGGACAAGGCCATCGGGGGCATCAACATGGCCCGCAACATGCTGCTCAAGCAGTCCATTAGTTGCGTTGCAGGGCACTCCCACGTCCTCGACCATTCCACCCTGGTGAGGGGCGACGGAGCCCGTCTAACCGCCCTCAGCACCGGCGTGTTCTGCTCCAACGATGACGACATCTTCAAGTGGAACGGGAGTGCATACAACTACTGGGCGGGTCTTGTCATCCTCCGTCGAATCGAAGGCACGGACTTTGACACGGAGTTCTTACGGCTCGAATCCCTCATGGCCGAGTATAGCGCGTGACCGCTTGGTGGACATCTAAAGCCTCGGCTGTGGAAACCCGCATCCTCATCATCTTGGAGACATCTGAGTCATCATGGGTGAACACCGACGACATCGTTGATCATTGGCTCCTGTTCGCCTATAAAAACGAAGACCACATCCGGCGCTCCCTGGGAGGGATGCGGAAGAGGGGTTGGCTTCAGCGACGCCCCTACGAGTCCAATGGTGTCCACCAATGGAAGATCATCGTTGAAGGGCTCGGCATCCAGGAGAAGCCTACGGAGCGGTAGTGTCGCCCAGGAGTTTAGAAAGGGCCGCTGCTACGGCGGCAGCGCCCCCTGTTCCGCCCAACCCTATAAACCACAAGGCGAACTTCTTGTAGGCCGCCACCTCTATGGCGGCGTCTTTAAGCTTGTCGATGTCTACGGTGTTCTCTTCCACTTTACCTGAGAGACCTTCCGTACCTGGGGCGTCCTCCAGCTTCTTCAAACGGGTGTCGAGCGCGCCCATCCGCTCCATCAACACGGGGATGGTCCCAGTGTTCTCCACGATGGATGCCAACTGGGCGGACTGGTGGACCAGCATCTGCTCAACGCGGGCAATCCTTTCCCCGATCGGGGTAGTGGGGGGTGGGGTCTCAGACATCGGCTTCCTCGAGAGCTTCTATGTAGCGCTGGCGGCTGTGCTCGGGTCCCCACACCCCTGGAAGCTCGATAACCTTCCCTACATGCCTCCAGGATCGGAAGGGGGGCATCTGCGTGACCAGATC
>ENA-OSJC01001215-OSJC01001215.1-marine-metagenome-genome-assembly--contig:-NODE-1215-length-21891-cov-4.998579_pt1 | contig 21891 bp, 22 predicted proteins | sample MGYA00237885_ERZ534234 | MGnify/ENA primary metagenome ERZ534234 (study PRJEB26413, sample SAMN06343907) | marine metagenome | isolation source: coastal waters | place: Atlantic Ocean: West Antarctic... | reverse complement strand
ATCAATGGATATAATAAATTCGTATCGACTTTGCAGTGAAAACGGGTACGTTTTGGTTGATGATGTTTGGAGAAGTGTTGACTATTCAGATAAGTTTTACAAAAGTATTGCTGCACATGAATCTTTGTTGACATTGAAAAGTTCAAAATTAATTAATGATTTTTATCTTATTCCAAAAAGACTTGGAGAAGAATTCAATCTCCCTTGGTGTAAAAATCATGTTGGTTTTTTTCAGCGTTTAGATAGAGAGTTATGAATTATTTTTTTGGAATTAAGAATTCTTTTTTGAACTCTAATTTAACCATTCCTCGTTTCCAAAATTCAAACACTATAAGAAAAGATTACATTCTTTTTCAACTTGAAATTATAAATCAGAGTTGGAAAATAACTAATTTAAACAATATTGATTTGAATAATGATTTTTATAAAATTAGTAGTAGTTTGATTCATAACGGAAATATCTTTTGTCTAGCTTCAAAAACAGAAATTCTAGAATTAGAAAAAAATAATTATTCAAAATTAGTAAATTTTAACAATTTCACTGACACCATTCCAGACTATAGAGCAAATTTACAAGTAGCTATTGAAGGTGGTGGATTTTCATCATACCAATCAGAGTATCCATTCCCAATGGTAACAAAAAAAGGCAGCATTCTAAGCTCTCTAAGTAGTTTATGTAATAAAAATGCTGATCAAAATATTATTTTTTTTAAGAATATTTATGAACTGCCTATTCAAGAAAATTTTTGCGTTTTTTTTGTGAATATAAAAACAATGAAAGTATTAAAAAAAGAGGTCGTATCAACAAACTTTCTTAATGAAATTATTGTGGAAAAAGAGTTTATTAAACCTGAAGTTTTTTTATTTACAGATAAGTATATTGGTATTCCAATTTTTTGTTCTATACAAGACAAGCATATTTCGTTTGAACACACTCACCCTCCTCATGAATACATCATGAGTGAGGATAAATTTAAGTTGGTTTCTGAACTCAAGAAGGAATTTAGTGAAATCATTAATTAAAAAAATTGCACAATCAGACAAAGGAATTTATTTAAGAAATTTTATTGGTTTTAGACGTGCCAAAATTGTGATAGATAAATCAATAAGGTTTCAGTCAATTAGTGATGCATTTCTATGGCGAACAGATAATGGATTTAAAACAACTTTTAATTATGCGGATATTTTAGGTTTATTTTATAAAATAGAAGATTCGTTTGTTGAATTAAGTTTCTATTCCAAAAATAATGACTTTATCAAGAAAATAATTATTAATCAAATGAATTATTCAAATAAATTATTAATAGATAAAGATTTTTTAGATGGAATAGAAGACTATGGTGTTTTTTATATATTTCATCGCTATGACAATTACTCTGGTGATGATTTAATTATATCAAATAGATGTTATGTAGGGTTTTCTCTAAATGACTGTTTAAGCTCCTTTGTGCATGGAAATCAACATGTAAGATACCAAAGTTTGGATGGTAAATATGATGGCTCTGATATGGTGAAAAGTTCTTTTTTTAATAATCTATATAGAATCCAAAATTCATTTGAAGACTTTACAAATTCTGAACTATTTTTTGTTAATCCAACATCTAAAAAAATTAATTTCTCAATTGGTATTAATAGATATAGTTTAGAAAATAATTGTTCAATTCTTGTTGATGTAAGTGGAGAAAAGGATATTATAATTATTTCAAGATGTATGTTTTTAAGACCAATTGTATTTAATTATAAAGATGATTTTTATGATGTCTATCACTCATGATATTAGTAAATTTTCAATTTAACTTGATTTAGAATAAAATTTTAAGAGGGCAAGAGGAAAGAGAGGGTTTTTTCTAAGATTATTTTTTGCTCAACATTATTTTTTATAAATTCAAAAATAAGATCAGTCTCATGAGGCTCATTGACAGAAGGCAAACTTGGTTCTACTGGAACAGACTGCAATTCATACCCATTTTCAATAATTCTCATTTGTTCAATAGATTCAGTGCTTTCAATAATAGTTTCTTTTAATGTTGCCAGGTGTAGAAGAAAATCTTTCCTGTAAGCAATGACTCCAAGAAGTTTCCGCACAAATTTCTGTTGTATATCAAGGTTACTAAAGTAAGGAGTTCTTCGAAAACAGTGAAGAATATTGTCGCTATTCATTACAGCACATTTTACGAATGAATTTGAGTTTAACTCATCTTCAGAGTTTATCTTACCAGTAGCATTCCAAGCGTCCTTGTTTTGATTTTCTTTAATACTTGTTATCACAGTATCTATGTGCCGAGGTAATAATAAAGGCTCATCACCTTGAAGAAGCAGTACATGACTACAATCATAGGTTGATACAGCTTCTGCAACCCGACTAGTACCATTTGGATGCTTATTGCTGGTCAAGATAACCTTCCCACCATAAGAATTGATAGTATCAGCAATCTCATTATCACAAGTAGCAACATATACCTCTGATAAATATCCCGAAAGCAGTGCCCTCCTTCTTACATGCTCAACCATCGGTAGTCCAAAAAAATTAAATAGAACTTTATTAGGGAATCGAGTAGAAGCTAGGCGCGCAGGAATAACTGCAATAATCTTCATTCAGAGAAAGCTCTGTAAACAATGTTTAAAATAGTATTCATATTAGTATAAATGGACTTATAAACTATCTATTTAGCAATGCATTTACAACTGGATGAAGATGAAGTAAACCAACTAATTTTTTATTATCAACAACAGGTAAATCCCAAACTCGTTTTTTATCCATTAAAACAACTGCATCATATAAGCTATGGGATGGCGATATAACAATAGGGTTAATAATTGCGTGTTCTATAGCATCATCGATAAAAAAAGCTGAAAGTGGTTTTTGTACAGAAAGTAGTTTTCTTCTAATATCTCCATCAGTTAGTATTCCCAACAAATGACCCTCATTATTGACAACGCATGCAACACCCAAATGTAAATTGTCCATTTCTTCTAAAGCCTCTTTAAGTATTGTTTGCTCAGTTACAACAGGAAATTCAACAATAGGCATCATAACCGAAGTAATTGTTACATTATTATTCTGGGTGGACATTATCTTCTCCAAATTTATCTAAGATTTCTAACCTAGTTTCATGCATTATTTTTGCTTGCGCTAATATATTCTCTAGATACTTTAAATCCAAAACTGTGTTTGCGTCTGACAAAGCATTCTTAGGATTATCATGAACTTCCATAAATAATGCATTAATCCCACACCCTACTGCAGCTCTAACTAAAAAAGGTATAAATTCTCTCTGGCCTCCTGATATATTTCCCATTGAGGTTGGTAATTGAATTGAATGGGTGGCATCAAAACAAACAGGATATCCAGTTCTATTCATAATTGGGAAAGAAGTCATGTCATTTACTAGCATGTTATATCCCATAAAAGTTCCTCTATCTGCCAAAATAATTTGATTGCAGCCATTCGCCTCCAGCTTTCTAACAGAGTTTTTCATATTCCAAGGACTCATAAACTGTCCTTTTTTAAGATGTATAGGTCTGCCTGTTTTTGCTGCAGCTCTCAATATGGATGTTTGTCTGCATAAATAAGCTGGAATCTGAACTAGATCACAAACTTCTCCAGTAGCAGTCGCCCATTCAGGGTCAGAAAAGTCAGATACTACTGGTACTCCAAACTTTTCTCTAATATCAGACAATATTTTTAAGCCACTATCTATTCCAGTCCCATGAAAACTATCAGGTGATGACCTACAATCTTTATCATAACAAGACTTATAAATCCATGGAATATTCAATTTTAAACATATCTCACCGATATCATTTGCCATCTTAAATGCATGATCTTCATTCTCTATAGCACAAGGACCACCAATAAAGACTAATGGTAATTTATAGCCTACTTTCACTTTATCTACCTTACCATAACCTACTTCGACAGTATTCATATTATTATTCTTCATATATTATTGATTAAATTCTATTTTTATTATTTTTTATTTACTCAAAAAGAAACAATTAACTTGGAATTTTTTAAGAGAATCTTCATTTTAATATTAAAGTCAATATTATTTTTTAAAATATAGATTTAAATAAAAATTAAACATTCCAATAAAATATCTATTAGTCATTTTAAAATTAGATTGATCATTATGCTAACACCATTTTATTTGAGGTTATAGGAAATGGAGTTTATATTTAATTTTGAGTTAACAGTATGACAGTTATTGAGCGAGTCTGTTTAGAAAAATCTTGATACCACTTCATAATATAAAGCAGGATAAGAAGTTTTAATTCTACAAATCACCCTATCAAACCCTAATTACATGGAGGAAAGTTTTGTTTTAAAGAAAGATAAATAATAGATTAATACAAAGGTTAGCTCTTACTGGCCAAAACATACACAACTTGATCTTTCCAATAAGGCTGCCAATAAGAGTCTTGAACTTCAAATCCATTATCAGTTATTAGTTTTAAAAGATTTACATAAGTTGGATGCCATGTATGGAAGTCTTTGAATCGGTTAATTCTAAACCATCCAAGCACTTCTCTAATGACATCTTTTATAAGGTGCACCATGGGCTTACGACCACTTTTTCCGCCTTCTACGTACAATCCAACCAACAGCTTACCATCTGGTTTTAAGACTCGATATGCCTCCTTCAAGGCTAAATCTGGCACTTGAACATGATCTAGCATTGAACGCATATGCACCCAATCAAAAGAGTCTTCTTGAAAAGGAATAAACTCAGCTAATGCACTAATAAAGTTTAATGGCTTGGAAAGACAGGTGTAAGCCTCTTTCCTTGCTGATGGTATTTGAAAGATACCATCTATAAATGGATCAACTGAAACGAGTCTCGTATCTTCTGAAAGAAATTCACGAACATTTCCCGTGAGACCTCCCAAGTCTAGAATATCCCCCTTCATTTTGAAATGTTGATAAATCGGACGATCGAAATCTATCTCTTTCTTGTAAGCTTCTACTTGGTTATTATAGCCAGCACCACTTGATTCTCCCTTTTCGTAAAAGTCTTGTCCAATTTTCCAGTCAGTAAATCCATAAGTATTTTTTAGAAATACTCTTGCATCGATGATGCCATTAATTGTTTGAAAGTCATGAGGAAGACGCGACTTTTTCAAGACAGGGTCAGTAAGAATGTTAACAACCCATTCATCTAGATGCCTGTTAGTATTTAAGGATGTCTGACTGTTGTTATCGGTATTTTTTTTCATTACTATATCATTATGCAACAAAAAAGTTATGGCTAATTATATCAAAAAATCAAAAATCAATGAGATAAGTTAGTTGTCTAAAAAATTAATTAATGAATTCATTTTCTTCTCTGCTAGTAGCAGAAATAAATTATGGAATTCTCATAATCGAACCCATGAAGCAGGAATAAGATCTTTTGTATCAAGAGTACTACTGTTAAACCATTTTTTTGGTGCAATTACCTTTTTATCTGAATTCTGATTGAGCCAAGCCCCCCACCAACTAAAAGAGCTATTCGCAATAATATTGTGCTTGCACTGACTCATTAAATACATTTCCTCATGATCTGGAATGTCAGATTCAAGCAATACCAATGTCTTATGATCAATAAAATCAAGGTTATTTTTTACCCAACTAATATCATCACTAAAAATAAAAAAGTTTGCCTTCTTATTGATTTTTAGAATTTCTGTAACTGCTTGTTTATAATATTTCATATCACAAGTACCATGAATGCTATTAAGATAGTCTCCGCGCCTTATATGTAAACTTACCGATTCACTTTTGATAATTTTCTGCTGATATTCTTTAGTTTGAGAGTGAATATCTTTTAACTTAAATATCTCTAATAGTTCTTTACGATATTTTTTAAAATATTTTTCGTTTTGCCAATAACCATAAAAAAAAGTGTTAGTTTTTATATTAAAAACATTTTGATCAAAAACAAACCTCTCTCTCTCTTGGAAATAGAACTTGGTGAATCTTAATAACTCTCTTAATAACTTGCTAGAAACTTTACTTAGAAGAGAGTTATGTTTGCTATTAATTTTATTAATAAGAAAATCATATTTTGGTTTAAGCTCTGAATTTTCTTTAACATTAAATAAATCTAAAGCATAGTGTCGTTGATTATAAGAATTAAATCCACTCACCTCAAGCTTAATCTTTGAATTGCTTTCTTTTGAAACAGCATATCCAAATGCAAACTGAAACATTTGATTACCAAGGCCACCAATGATATTAACTGTTATTATTTTAGTTAAATTGGTATTTTTTTTCATTATCAATATAGGTAAAAAAGCTTTACAGTTTAGTCATTTCAAAAATAGCACAACCAAAGTGGCAATCAAAATTTTTATCGATCCCTTCATTGTTAATTTCAATATTTTTATGCAGATGTCCTTTATCATCTACAAAAGAAAAATGATCGATATTATATTTATCCTTGAACAATCTTAATAAGTATCTCATTGAAAAAACTCTATGAGCATTAAATTCAACTCTTTGCTTACCAAGTGGAACTGAAAGAAAAAACTTCCCCCCTTGTTTTAAAATCTTATGCATACTATCAAGCGCGTCCAAGTAGCCATCAAATTGGATTGGATCATTATACCTACCAAGTCCAAAATGCTCTAAAGCATGCAAACAAGAAAGTGAGTCACAGTAATTTAATAATGCATCATCAAACTTCATTATGTTAGCTGTTTTAAAAAAAATATTTTCAACCTGTGCTTTTGTTGGTCGAAGATCTAAAACCTCAATCTTTCTAAACGCAGCAACATGGGCTACAAAACCATCCACCCTTGATCCAATATCTAAGTGAATAATAGGGTTAATTTCAAAAATTCTTTGTGCAACTAATAAGTCTTGATGAAAATAATGTCCATTTGCAGAACCACCTTCTTTAAATCGCTCATCTAATATTGGAAATAGGAATCCAAAAGAAAAATAATTCTTTTCATTACTTTTATATTTTTGCATCTGAAACAACAACATATCTTTAATAAAAAAAGGCACGCCAATTATAGACTTCCACATGGCAACTGGATTTATACCAAATTTAACTATTAAAATTTGAATTTTCTTAAAAGTATTTTTCATATCATTTTTTAATTTAAACGACTTTTTATTCCAGTTCTTAATATCGCCTTATAACTAATCCTTCCACTAATTTGGATTAATCTTAAAAAATAAAATAAATTTAATCTTAAAAACCTCTTTCTTTGTAAACTTACAAAATATTTAGTTGATCGATATTGTCGATACAACTCTATGATTGAATCTGGATAGGTGATTAGCCTTACATAAATTATAGCAATATTGCAAACATATAGTTTTACGCCACTTTCTCTTAATAAGTGAGAATGAATTAGGTCTTCAGAGTAAGCTTTTCCAGAAAAAGGAAAGTAATCTTGAGTGATTAGATTTTCTGATCGATGTAAAACACATGCTCCAGGTAGCCATTCAGTCTCTATTTTTTCTTGAGTTTTATCAATAAGATCAAAACCACATGCAAGTCCTGATAAAGTTAGAAATCCTGGCTTATAACCAATCTTTCCATTTATAATCCAATCAGAAAATTTACGAATAATATTATTGTGCCCTCTTGCAAATACAGATTGATCAGTACCCTCCTTCAAGAAGGTTGCAGTAATAGCCGCCTTATTATCTAACCCTTTAAGACAATAGACTAGCTTTTCAATAGCATCATTTTTAACCACAACTCTATCATCTAGTTGTAACACAAAATCACCCTTAGCAGCAATAAATCCTGTCACTCTTTGATAAACCTGTGCTTTCTTTTTAGTTCTAATAATTTTAATATTGTCAAATAAATCAATATCTGCCAATAATTCATTTGAATCTGGCATGCATATTAATATTTCCATAGGTCGGATTGAACTATTTTGCAACGCTGCTATGGTATCTTCTAACTGAATACCACCCAATGTTGGAATGACAACTGAGAGATTCATATTATTACCTGTTTTAGTACTTGCACATCAAGTGGCGAATAAAAATCCTGAGCAAAATCCTGTAAAGATTGCCTAGTCTCTGAATCAATATCCTCATTAAAAGCTAATTTTAACTGTTTTTGATTTGAAACAAACTCTTTACCTTTTATTAGCTGATATATTGGATCAATGCTAATTTCATCAATAGATTGCTGATAATAAATTGGCCTTAATCCTGCATTAATAGCATTTATAACTGCGGTAGAACCGCGATAAAGAACACTATCACTTTTTTGTACATCTTCATCAAAATCACCATTAGAAAGACTAATATTTTTAGGAAGTTTTTTAAAAATTGCACTAAATTTTTTAATTTTTTCAAAACTTAACAGCGGATGAAATCGCCAAATAAAGTTTTGGTTTTGATTTTGAATGGCATAAAAATAGCTTAATTCAAATAAATATAAACATTCTTTAACTGTTCCTTCAGGAACTACCAAGCAACAATCAACTTTATCTGTTATGACATTAGGATTAATATATTTTGGTGAACCCAAACAAACAATTTTTAAATTCCTTAGTAATTTACATTCGTTGAGTATGCTCTTAGAAATTTTTCCAGAAGTTAAAATAATATCTGGATTATATAGACTACCTAACGATCGTTTAATAGCATGTTGATTCTCAAATACTGCTGCATGCTGATAACCAAAACACTTAATACTAGGATTTAATTTTCTTGCATAATAATAAACTAATCGCTCCCATGCATGCCCTTCATAAGTTGTAATTATAAATTTTGCACCTGTCTTTTCAGCAATATCTGTTACTTGTTTGGCAATTCTTAGAGCAGCAAAAGTGTTAGCTGAAAATTGATTATTCAGTATATTTTTTGTTTCTATTTTGTCGATTTTTAATTCCTTTAAAATAGAATTTAATCTCTTTTTTGACTTTCTTTGAGAAAAATAAAGTTTAATCTCTGACAAAAAACCTAAACTTAAATTTAATACAAACCTTTGAACCTTGCTATCTTTCCATACGCGAGATCTATGAAGATTGTTCGCCTTAACATGATTAATTAAGGCGATACTTGCACTCATACCACTTTGAATCAACTGGTTTGGCAAATCTCCAAAATAAGCATCATGATCTTGAAATAATTGCTGACTGTTGGTTAAATGTGAAACAAACAAAACATTAGATTTAATATTTTTTTGTTTAGTAGAATATTTTTTATAAAAAATAGTTTGAAAAACTCTAACTAATATAACTAGTTTAAACCTTATTGATTGCAAAATTCTTTCTTTAGCAGATAGATTATACTTTTCAAACAATTCTCTACGTTGATCAAGTATATGCAAATAAGTATTAGCTACAATACATGGTTTAACATCCTTGTGAAGAAGAATCTTGTCAAAAAGTGAAGGGTCAAGCATTGGAAAAATACTCTTGGGTTGACTTTAAATCATCCGAAAGATTATTGTATGCTGCATCTTTATTAACTTTACCGTAATCGATAATAATAATTTTAGTACTCATCATACTATTTCTAATTTTTTACAAATCTACTCCATTTTATCATTACTAATTTTCTCTACCCACTCTTCGAGTTCATTAATCCCACTTAAAACTTCAATTCCGTGGGCCGCCCTATCATCCTTGTGAATGATGCCAGTAGGATCATAATAAACTGAGGCCTTTCCTTCTTGTTTAGCTATAACAGCTGTTGAAGTAAACGGCATAGAAATACTGGCTTTTGTTTTTTGAATAATCTGAAGAGCATCAGTATTTGGATAAATACTTATATAATTTAACTCTTTACTTAAGTATCTAATTCTTCTTATATATCTTTTGTCTGCAGAATCAATTATTCGCTTTCTTTTGTGCAGCATACCAATATTTCTTTTACTTAGGACAAGCTGAATATCACTAAGAAATTGGTTAGCAATTTTAAAAGTATAATACTCTCCAGCAAAGCTACTCGTAATTTGTTCCATGGGTCTATGTGGCGTAACATCAAATACAGCAATTGACTCTGCTGGAATTTCTATATCTTTATCGCTAGAAGAAAACCATATATGCCCAACATGTTCAATTACTGAATTATGTTTGTCATGTCTCCTAATAAAATCTGCATGAAATTCGTCCCAAGCCAAATAATGTGGCCAACTTCTCAAGTGCCAATGCTCTTCTAAAGGATAGCCATTTTTATTTTTAAAATCTCCATGATTTGTAGAATAATCATAATGCAAAATTCTTGAACCTTTATCTTCTGCTACATAAGTCCATATTGGTCGATATAAGTGAGGACTATGAAACAAATAATCTCTTGCTAAATCGGCTTCATTTGCCAAGTCAAACCTTTTTAACTTCATAGACTCGCTTAGTAAAAACCCATAAGCAGGTTTAAAAAATAACCATATAAAACTATAAATCACTTGGTATACAAAAAAAACCAAATATTTCGGTTGTTGGGCCCTTATTAGCTTTGGTAACCCATCAGTTTGAACAATATCAATCTTGCCAAGTTTAAAATCAGACGTAGTACTTGCACTGTGGCAAATGCTACTTATTTGTATGTTTCTATTTTTCCATCTCAAATACCAATTAACAATATTATGCCTATTAGGGTTGGCAGAGATATTATTTTCTTTCAATTCATTAAAATATATATACTCTCCTAAATTAGGATGTTTTTTCAACAAAAAATAAATACTTTTCAACTCAGATAGAACACCCCAAGTCCATAAAAGCAAACCATATGTATGCCATAACAGGGCAGATTTAAAATTATTCACCTTAATGCCTTGGTTTATTAAAGCATGCCTCCACTCCTTTGGTAAAGGATAACTGAGCGACTTATTAGATCCAATGCTATACAAAACTGACTCATTGAAAGAAGGCCCAAGAATTCTTAGAGATAAATATTGACGAGTTGACAACTCAATATCAAAATTACCTTCATTCAAAAAACTTTTTAATGGGCTTGTATTGCTAAGTTTAGTTTTTGACAAAATAACTCTTAATTGTCGCAATAATTCTAACCTGCTTTCACTCTTAAGTCGCTTATAACCTTTATTTATAGCCCTTATTTTGGAACTATGCTTTTTTTTAAAGTAACTTAACAACATGGTTCATGTCTTTATTTATCATCTCTGATATATGCTCTATCTCAGTAAATGGCAATATACATACTCTTCCTTTTTCAGGAATAGATGAAACAACTCTTTTTCTAGAAATCAACCCTACTACCATTACCATAGTCTCTGCACCCACAACAATGTCACAATCTACAATATCTTGCATCAGACTTTTTTCTTTACTAAATTGAACATCGCAAAGCGCATTAATTGGGTGCTTCTTAATCCAACCATATTTTGCTTGAGGGTTATTGTCCGATGGATGAGGTCTTACAATTATTGTTCTGATATTTTTATCAACTTTATCCAAATTATCCACAAAGAATTGCAACGAATCATGCTCAGTATAGCCTAAATAATTTGCATCACCATATCGTAAAAGCATATGGTCTGATATATTCTCACAGGCATAAAGAGCGACATGCTTTTCTGTTAACTTCTTTTTCGGTTTAAACTTACTTAACGACTGCTTAATCTCAGATAAGTATGGATTATCAATAAGTTTTATTTTTGTATCTGGAAAAGACTCCTCTGCAATTTTTTGAGCATAGGAATCACCAACCCATATCTCATCGGGCAATATCATTATGCCATTGCGATTAAACCTTTCTGAGTAGTTAGACCAATGCTCTAAAAATGAAACAACTTTTTTATTTTTCTTCTTAGCTGCTTGGATAGTGTTCCATTCCAAATTTGACTGCCAACTTGTTCCACACAGAATCCAGTCAACACTATTAATCATATTAGATAATGAATTATTTTTGATATTCTCAAGCTTGTGCTCAAATACTTTGACAGCTGGGCCTTCTAAACAGTATTTTGCTGTGATATTTTTTTTAAGTATGTAGCTAGATATAATTTCAGCACCTCCAGCATCATGACAAACTATACCTACTACTTCCTGCTTACTTGTCATTGACATCCTTTATATCTAAAAAGTTAATTAATTCTTCTATCTTATCATTACCAATATATGTTCGGTAAATTGCAAGGCTTTCATCTTGAGGATAGCTACTCATTTCCTCTTGCTTTATGAGCTTATTAACAATATCAACAAGAAACTTTGAAATTTCTAGATATATTGATGCTCTTATTCTATGGTAATCACCATGTGGCAGATCTAACACTTTTTTCTCAATAATATTACCTGTATCTATACCTTTATCCACATAATGACAAGTACATACTATATTATTATTTTCATATAATTGCCATTCTGGTGCCGAACACCCTCTATATTGAGGTAAATCACCTGGATGAAAATTCAAAATACCTTTTGGAAATAGATTGATTACATCTTCACTAATAATTTCACCAACATCACTCTGTATGCCTAAATCAATTTCTTTCTCTTTAATGTAAGTCTTAAATTCTTTTGAATTTATATTATCAAAATTTATAAAATTTGTTTGTTTTTTAATATCACTAATAGGTGTGGGACTCCATAAGCCAGCACATCTAATATCCTCATGTTTATCTTCATATTCATTTTGCTCTCCAAAGGTAATAAAAACAAAATTAATGTTGTTGTCAACTAATCTAGCCGCGTACTCTCTCCCAATATATGAGTTATATCTTGTAAGTAAAGCAATATTTACCACTTGCACATCCATTTTTTTAAATATTTCAAGATTTATCAAGAAAGATCAAGAAAGATCAAGAAAGATCAAGAAAGATCAAGAAAGATCATCAAGATTTTCCCAGACTTTTCTAAAAGCCCTTACAATTAAATCAATATCATCACCTGACAACTCATGCAAACACATCAGGAAGCCCATGAATGTTTTCTCATGCAATGTTTCTGCAACTGGACAGATTCCTTTTGTATATTTAATGTCTTGCCTTGCTTCTTTTAAATTCCAAGGAAATCCGTTAGATCCATATGCAATTTTATTTTGATACATTGGCAACAGATGTATATTTGCATATCCTGTCATTAACCCTAATACGCCTTCAGCCTCTAATGCCTTAATAATTAGGTCTCTAGATACTCCTAACTTGTCAACATCAACAGTTAATGCAAACACATAATAAACATGCGTGCAATTATCTTTAACAATTGGTAGACTCAACCCCGCTAAATTCTTTAGCCCATCAGCTAATCTTTTTGCTATTTTCTGTCTATTTTTTACAATTTTTTTTAATTTTTTTAATTGCTCAACTCCAATTGCGCACTCTATTTCTCCCAACCGAAAATTGTGCCCAATCATATTGTTAAGGTCGGTAACTCCTTTATCCCCCACTACAGCTTCTGCATGATTTCTGATTAATCTCATACGATCAGCAAGTTTATCATCGTTAGTAACAATAATACCGCCCTCCCCTGTATGGATATGCTTATGATAATTAAGACTATAACCACCAATATCTGCCAATGTGCCAGTGTATTTTCCATGGTAAAGGGCTCCTGGTGCTTGCGCAGTATCCGAAATAACCTTAAGATTATGTTTCTTAGCTAGAGACATTAAAGCATCCATATCAGCAGAATGACCAAAAATATCTACTACCATAATCGCCTTTGTTTTAGAAGTAATATTTGCTTCAACCGAAGCAACATCCAAGCAAAAAGTCTCAGATTCTATATCAGCAAAAATAGGGATGGCATTCCAATGTAATATTGCAGTTGCAGTTGCACACATAGTCCATGGTGTGACAATAATCTCATCTCCTGGCTCAACTCCAATTGCACCAACTGCAGCCACTAGCCCAGATGTCCATGAATTAACGGTAATAGCGTGTTTAACTCCAAAATATCTCTCACACTCACGTTCAAATTCTTGAACTTTGGAACCACCATAAAAATCATCACTCCAACAACCCAAATACTTAGATAGCACTCCGTCTTCAACTACTGACTTTACAGCCTCAACCTCTTCCAGTCCAATGGAATTGTATCTTGCAATAGTTTTTTTTATAGTCTTTTCTCCACCATGAAGAGCGAGTTTCTTATGTTTATCCATTCTTTTTTATTTCGTTAATAATTAATTGCATTGAGGTTAATGTATTCAAAGCCTCTTCACCAGAACATAAATTTGATGTCTTGCTAGAGCCTCTAATGCAATCAGAAAGTTGGTTCACTACATTTAATTGCGAGTGTTGCATATTACTCATTATAACTTTAGAATCTGGATCAAGTATTTTATGGTCTTTGAAAATTGGACTATTCATCACTCCTTGAAGGTGAATTGTCGCACCCCTATCATCGTAACGAACTCTCCCATTAGGAGTAAGAAGTTCGACAGTATAATGAGAGAAAACCTCCTCCCAAGCTGATATAAATATAATCTTTCCCTTTTCAAATTCAATCTCTACATCAGGCTCATAATCATTATCAGAGTTCCGAGTTTTATTTAAATTGATTAAATTAAAATTCCTTATCGAGCCTAGCCAAAACTCTAATAAGTTAAAGAAATGTGACCCATTATGAATAAGCCCCTTAGAATACCAACACACTCCTTTAATGCCAAAATCAAGACTGTTAGTATCTAACCATTTTTTTACCTCTATAACACCTTTATCTGATCTATACATATAATTAACATATAGTTCAACACCCTTATTTCTGCATAAGTCAACCATTTCTTGTGCTTCATGTAAATGATATGATAAAGGTTTTTCACATAAAACTATTTTTGGCGTAGAAAGCTTTAAAACTATAGATAAAATTTCAGCATGAGATTGTGTACTCGTAGCAATAACAACAACATCTGGATTATGTATTTTTAATGCTTCAGATAAATCTTCATAAGCTGGCAAACCGTATGATTTTGAGAATTCATCTCTTTGCTCTTTGTTGATATCAACAGCAGCTATCAAGTAAAAATCCTTATGTTTACTAAATGCGCGCGAGTGAGAATAGGTAAAACTATCTTTTGCCAAATGCAAATCATACTGAAAGCCAATTTGTCCTAAACCAACTATTAATACTTTATTTTTCACTTATTATTCCCATTTCAAAGGGCCTATTATAGTTTTTAATATATGCTCTACTTTTTTAGGCTCTAATTTTCAATGCGTGCCTTGGTAATAAATATTTTCTTTCCATCACTTGCTTTAAGGTAAGCATTTGGATAAGGATCTTGCAACATCCTTATCTTATTGTATATGTATTCTGAAGATTTTTCGTATAACTCTTTAGATGTTATTTCACCCTGCTCTTCTGTTCGTCTAGGAAAGAAAGTAGCATCTTCTTCTATCTGTTTAACACCTTTAGTTGGGTTGCTAAGGAACTGCATTGTCCCTTGGTAGCCTAATTCTTCAATTCTATTAAAAATATCATTGATTGATCCGGACAGTAACATTGGTTCTTGAAAAATAATAGGTCCTGAGTCCATTTTTTCATTCATCATAAATAGTGTTACCGCCGAGTTTACTTCCCCCCTGATAATTTGATTTTGTATTGGACTCCCTCCTCGATATTTTGGTAATTTTGCAGGATGTAACATGATGCATTTATAGTCACTAATAATATCTTCACTAACCATCCAACTCCAACCATAGAATAAAATAAAGTCAGGATTATATTCATTTACAAAAGAATCGCTATATTCAACATGACTTGCAATAATAGTTATATCCCCGTCAGTAAAATTTTTAGCGACTTTATTATAAATGTTTAGCGCCCATTTTCTATAGCCAACACATAAAATCTTTTTCACAGAAACGACCTGATTATCTTAAACCCTTCTGCATATTCCACTCCTGACTGAGATCCTCTTATTGAAGCAAGACTCATTATCCCTTTATCAGACCTAGGATGAGGGTATTTTGGCTGCTCTGAAGAATAGCAATGCATTGCATTGATTTTTACATTAATTGTTGATGTAACATCAACAAATATATTGGGCGGGAAGGCTTCTATGTAATTCCATTCTGTTGAACTCAGTACTTCAAAAGAAAGCAAGTTTTTCACAATATTCCCTACTGGCCTTGTAGCTTGAACAACAGCTCTATATATAATTTTATGATCATTATTTACATCAATATCAGCATGAGTTAAAACAGTAATTGGTTTATAATCCGCAATTTCTTTTTCTATAATTTTTGCAATCTTTAAAATGGGCTCTTTATCTAATCTACCACAAGGTAGGTTATAAAATTTATGATTACTAACTCCAAGAGTTTTTAATGCTTCAATGCTACATTGTTCTCTAAAGTTTATTTCTTCTTGTACTTGTTTATTAAAAGTTTCATATCGACATGAAGTACCCTCTGCTATAAATATCACTCTTACCTGCTCACCTTGATTAATGAGTTTAGCAAGAAGCCCACCACACCCCAATAATTCATCATCTGGGTGTGCAGCTACCACTAATGTTTTTCCAAAATTCAACATAATAAATCCTATTATTTTTTATAGTTTATTTGTTTTAGAGTATTTCTATGTTTAATTATATCTTTAGTATTTAAGTATGGGTGATACTGATTTATACTATAAAAATCTAATTCATAGCGCCTTGCTAGCTCATTTCCATAATTTTTAATACTTACGAATTCCTTATTTGATAAGCTATTTTCATGCCTTCTATAAAAAAATAAATTCTTTTTTATGTGCTTGCCTGAATAACCTCTAGCCATTAACTCAAGAATCAACTGATAATTTTCCAAACCACAATTTTTATTTTTCTCATTACATAATCCTATATCAAGCAACATTTTTTTAGAGTAGACCGTTCCAGTTGCTAAAAAGTCACCCCTACATTCCACTTCAATTTTATCAAACTCTATTAAATTTACTTTAGAAAGTTGTGAACTATCCTCGGAAAAACTTGTATAGTCTCCATAGTAAAAAACATCTTCACTTTCTATATGTTGAGATACTTCACTTAAAAAATCATACTCTAAATAATCATCTGCATCTAAACGCACAATATATTTTCCAAGCGCCTTTCTTATACTTTTGTTGACTGATACCTCAATACCTAAGTTTGTCTCATTATTAACTCTAATTAGAGAATCATAATCATCCAATATAAGTCCTGTTTTATCGGAACTACAGTCATCAACCACTATAATTTCATATTTATCAGAAAAATCTTGATTCAGCGCACTTTCAACAGACTCTCTAATATATTTTTCATAATTGTAAGCTGTAATAATAATTGAAAAAATCATTTTATTAATCAAACATCTCTTTAGTAATATTCTCACCATTTGCCACTTTACAATTAGTTTTTTTTCCCAATAATTGCTGCATTTTATATGGCTCAATACCACCATTTATACAAGGCCTTAAAGCTATCAGATCATGACTTGTAATAATATGCCCAACTTTCAAATTATGGCTTGCACACAAACCCCTTCTTTGTACAACAACACTTTCTTTTTCATTATCCATAATCTTTTTTATACCTTTCCCCAATGCATATTCAAGCTCTCTACTCCTATCCACCATGTCTCTCCAGCTTCTAGGATTCATAGAAAATTTGTGATCTGGACCTTCTCTATCATTATCATCTGTAAAGTGTTTTTCTATAATTTTAGCACCCAATGCAATTGAGCCTAATACTGTTGAATGTCCAGGTGTATGGTCTGATAAACCTAAAATTATATTTGGATATTTTTTTCTGTATTCTTTTAATACATTTAACTCAATATATTTAAAATTTTCTAAAGAAGCAGTATAGTTTGTATTGCACTGCATTAATACTACATCTTTCTTATTCTCAAGTGCTACATCCATTGCAAGTTCTACCTCATTCATATTAGATGCCCCTGTTGCAATCAATAAAGGTTTATCATCTAAAGATAGTGTTCGAATCATTTCATGCCATGTAATATCACCAGATCCAACCTTCCATGCTGAAACGTAGTCGGACAAAATAGGAATTAAACTAAGATCATAAGGCGTTGTTATATAGTCAATACCTGCATCATCGCATGTATCTCTTAAAGTTTTTGTCCATAATATAGGTAATGAGGCCTTATCATAAACATCATATACTGAATCTTTCCAATCAGCCTGATGAGACAATTGCTTTCCAATAGTCTTAAATGCTTTATCTGAAACAATAGTTTTGGCAAGAAAATTTTGAAACTTAGCGGCATCTGCACCAGCCTCAGAAGCTAAATATATTAAGTCCTTTGCTCTCTCAATATCACCATCAAAATTTGCTGCAATATCCGCAATAAAATATGTTTTAGAGTCATTTGATATTGTATTTTGATTAATTTTAATCATAATTTTGCTACTTCTGAAAAAAAGGACAACAGTCCTATCTTTAATTACTAAATAATTTAATTTTTTAATTGAATATCATATTGATTTTTCATGAGGACAATTGAATCAATAGCACTAGGAATATCATACTGAAGGTTGCCGGATAATTTATCACTGTTCAAAGCCATATTTTTTGGTCTACTCGCCTTAAAATCAATACTATCTATGCTAACTCTATTAATATTTGCATCAGATAATTGGAATATTTTCGCCATTTTTTTACCAAAATCATACTTTGATATGTTATCACTACTCCCACAATGGTATAGTCCAAGGATAGGCTTCTCAATTATTTTTTCAATGATAAAAGATAAATCATAAACATTTATTGGAGAAAAATAAACATCGTAAAATAGATTTAATGGCGCATTGACATTTAAACTATCTAGAACCCATTGAGCAAATGAAGTTTTGCTTTCTTGCGTCCAGCCAATTATATTTGTCCTTAAAACTAAGCCATTATTCATTGATTGCACAGACTTCTCACCCATAATTTTAGTTTTTGCATAAACATTAAGTGGGTTTACTAAATCAGATTCACTATAAGCACCCTGCTTTTCTCCATCAAACACTGAATCAGTTGAAATATAAATTAACCTACCGCCATTTGAATCTAAATAATTCGCCATTACCTCAGTTGTTTTCATATGAAGCTTTTTTGCTAAATTAGCATTATCTTCACACAAATCAACATTGACGATTGCAGCACAATGAATTACAACATCTGGCTTAATTGTTTCTAACCATTCACTTAGTAACATGCTGTCTGTAAGGTCAAAACAATTCCATTTAATGTTTTTTCCTTCTATACCCTTTCCTCGTGAAGTTGCAAAAACTCTATAAGATTTGGATAAGTGGGATAAAAGTGCTGAACCCAGCATTCCACTTGCACCTGTCACGCCCACTATCATTTATGTAACCATAGTTAAAGTGTTACTAATTGAGATAATAATTCAGCTCTCTTCCAATCGTCTTCATTATCAATATCAACCACTCTATAAGACGGGATTTCCATTCCAAGACCATCGGTATGCATTTTTTTTAATTCTCTCCAAGCCTCTGCTCTTCCCCAGTAGAATTGACCTGCATCATGGAAAGCACTCTCTAGTTCTTGTGTTTTAGTTAATTCATGTTCAGGGTATATAAACTCCATTTTTCCATTTTCAGTTTGTCTCATAGATCTTAAAATTGGATGAGGATACTCAACAACTGGATACACAAAGTCTTCACCAGTTGATTCAAGCTTATTAAACGCCTTAACCATGTCGGATGCAAGTAATAATGGACTGCAAGGATAAATACAGCAGGCGTATTCTACATGTTGATACAATCTGTCAATCTCTTTTACTGCATGAGATATTACAGGAACCGTAGGAGTATCGTCATCTGAAATATCAGCTGGTCTAATAAATGGCACAATAGCGCCATTTTTTTCTGAAACTGACTTAATCTCATCATCATCTGTTGATACAACAATATAATCAAATAATCTACTCTTCTGCGCTGCTAGAATTGCCCAAACTATGATTGGCTTACCATTAAATTCTTTAATATTCTTTCTTGGTATTCTTTTACTGCCCCCACGAGCAGGAATAATAGCTACCCTCATCAAACTCCACAAATAACAAAAAAATTATATATTAGTAATTTTATTACGATTTTTTTCAATCCAATCTTTCAATTCAGAAATCCCCATCCATTCTATATTGTTATCAGAGGTATATACAAAATCTGACCTAACTTTAACTCCATCTTTAATTCTTTCTGGGTCGCTAGCCCAGTCATTAATAGATGGTAATATCTTATAATGATCCATATATTCGAAAGTATAGTAAGAATCCTCTAATCCAATCATTTGCTCATGCACCTTTTCACCAGGGCGAATACCAATCTCTTTTTGTTTAGCATTTTCATCAACTGCTAATGCTATATCAGTCACTTTCATAGAAGGAATTTTTTTCACATAAACCTCTCCACCCCTCATGTCTTCAAAAGAATGCCACACCAATTCCACTGCCTCTTCCAAAGAAATCATAAATCGAGTCATGCGATTGTCAGTAATTGGCAAAACACCACCGCTTGCAATTGACATAAAAAAAGGAATAATAGAGCCTCTAGAGCCCATTACATTTCCATATCTAACCACTGAAAAAATAGTATTATGATCACCACTATATGAGTTTCCAGATACAAACAATCTATCAGCGGTTAATTTTGTAGCGCCATAAAGATTAGCAGGATTACTAGCTTTATCTGAAGAAAGTGCAACAATGCGTTTTACTCCCTTATCAATACAAGCATCAATCAAGTTCATAGCACCTAATACATTAGTCTTCACACACTCAAAAGGATCATATTCAGCAGTAGGAACAATCTTAGTAGCTGCAGCATGCACAACATAATCAATACCATCAAGCGCGCGATAAAGTCTGTCTTTATCACGCACATCACCAATCAAAAAACGCACTCTAGGATCATCTTTAAACAACTTCTTCATTTCCCATTGTTTCATCTCATCACGTGAAAATATAACTATTTTTTTTGGGTTATATTTTGCTAAGGTCATAGGGATGAATGAATGACCAAATGACCCAGTTCCACCTGTAATTAAAATTGAAGAATTAGTTAACATTTTATTTTCCTATACATTTTTTTTGAAAGTTTTTTTGTGTTTAAGATAATTATTGTTGGGTAATTATCCCATCTTGAACCTTATAAATCTTGTCACATCCTGAAATTGTACTCAAACGATGCGCAATAACAATTAGAGTTTTATTTTTGGTAATTTTATAAATTTCATCCATAATTGTTTTTTCTGTTTTATCATCTAAAGCACTTGTTGCTTCATCTAAAACTAATACCTCTGGCTGGCCATATAAGGCTCTAGCAATGGCAATACGCTGTTTTTGTCCACCACTTAACTGAATGCCACCTTCTCCAACTAAAGTACCTATCCCTTGCTTAGTTTGCAGGAAATCAAAAATATTTGCTTGTTTTAAAACTTTGTCCAATAAAGCCCTATCGAATTTACGCCCAAAACAGACATTTTCTTTAATTGTTTCATCAAACAAATAGACTTGTTGAGGAATATAGCCAATCTGTGAGCGCCAATTTTGTAAATTAGACTCATCAACTAAAATATTATCAATTTTTATTTCTCCTTGATTAAATCTATACAAGCCAATAATTAAATCTACTAAAGTGGTTTTACCTGAACCACTATTACCTATGAATGCAATTTTTTCGCCTTTATTAATAGTTAGATTTACATCTGTTAAAACCTGTTTATCTTGGTATGAGAAATTAAGATTTATCAATTCAATATTTTGTTCAAATGATATTCTCTTATCTCCTAAATTCTCCTGCGGTGTTTTTAGCTCATCATTAGTAATATCAATCGCTTTATAGTGGAAAATCAAAGCGTTATAGCCACTAAAGATACGATAAAATGATGGTAATAAACGATATAATGCTAGCACAAATAGGCTTAAAGTTGGCAATATATAAGATACATTAGACTGGTTTATATACAATAAAAAAACCAGTAGAAGAATAATCATAGAGAAGCCAATGGTTTCTATAAATAGTCTTGGGACAGAG
>ENA-OSJC01001214-OSJC01001214.1-marine-metagenome-genome-assembly--contig:-NODE-1214-length-21901-cov-7.778088_pt1 | contig 21901 bp, 34 predicted proteins | sample MGYA00237885_ERZ534234 | MGnify/ENA primary metagenome ERZ534234 (study PRJEB26413, sample SAMN06343907) | marine metagenome | isolation source: coastal waters | place: Atlantic Ocean: West Antarctic... | reverse complement strand
TTGCAATAATAGAATCTTTAATAGTGTGATTTTTACTTAGTATACTACTGCGTATTTCTTTCTCACTAGGTATGATTCCGTCAGGAAACATTAAAGCTCTGAACTCGTCAAAAGCTTTTATGTCATTTAAAACTTCTCCTGCTGGTTTTTTTATTGCCATTTATTAGTATCCAAATGTTTCATTTTGTACTTGATAGACCTGAGCCTTGATGCCATTAAGCGTTTGATGAATCGAAGCATAACCTGTCATTCTTGTCATTAACATATATCTTAACGCATCGTATGCGTGATCTTCAGCTTTTGTATCTACGTCTTCGCTGTTAGTCTTGGAAAGAGGAATTGCTGCCAACTGCTTGACAGTGTTGCTACAAGTCGAAAACACTCGTAGTCTTGGTTCATTTGTTCTTGGGTCATCAGCTAGCCTACGATGTATTTCCATCTTGCCTTGTATTCGGTTACGATCAGATGGTGTCCAACGGACTCCACATCTCATCATTGTTTCTGCTATGGAAGGACCGAACCCCGTCTTGTTCCAACAAGAAGCATCGAGTACGGTATAGTGAGGTAAAGGGTCTAGCTGCTCTGCTTCTAGTATTCTATCAGCTAATTGCTCTGCTGTCAACTGTTTTACATATAATTCCCGATAAATCCATATATTATTATCCCAGTCAATAGCACCCCATAGCACACAAGAAGGACTTGCGTAGCCATAGTCAGCCGCCCGTATTCGGGGCCAGTTGGTTGGTAACTCAAAACTCTCCACAACATGTTTAGCCCTCACAAACTCTGGGAAGGCACAGCCATCAGCTACATCCCAATCCCCATCTAGTAATCTCTTCCGTTCTATCTCTGGCAATGAACGAAGCATTGATTCGTATTGCCCGTCTGCCATAAGGTAAGGATTGTCCGTTAATCGTGCAGGTATGAACCTGCGATAGAACAATGGTTGACCTTCCTTTTCGTGACCTTGCGGCCAGTAGAACGGTTTGCCTGTTTCGACATCTGATGCAGGAAACGGTTTGTTGTGTTCCCCCATATCGATGTACATCTTCTTAATCCACCATCCACCTATTCCACCCGGATTGGCAGTACACCTCATATACAAACTTTTTTGTAGTTCGGGGTCTGTACTTCTCAATCTTGATCTTAGGTAGTCCCACACATAAGGTGTCGGGTATTGTGTTATCTCGTCTATCCCTATCCAATTGAAAGCCTGTCCTTGAAATCGGGTCACATCTTTGTCTTTGTCTAAGTACGTAAACCAGATCGTTGCTCCCGAAGGGAAATGCCACGTTGACTTTGACTCCCTGAACTTAGCTCCGGGAAACGCCTTTGGATAAAGCTGTCGTGACTTATCTATTAACTCAGTAAGTTCATCAAGAGTACGCCTGAGAAGAAGACCCCTATGATTACCATTAACGCAGTAGCGAAGTGGATCTGCCAATAAGGCGAAAGATTTTCCCCCACCAGCAGCACCTCCATAGAGAACATCTCTTTCACTAGACGACAGAAACTCCTCTTGAGGTCCTTCATTCGGTTGGAAAACGATTTCACGATTGCCCACAAGCTCTTGGACAGGTGGAGGAAGTGATGCCAACTCGCCTGTATCGATAATGGTGGTTGCATCTCCCTTAAGAGCTTTCTCAACGTTGTTAACTTTTTCTTCAAGCTTTCTAGCATATCTTCTTTTACTCTCTGCTACCTTTGTTGTTTTCTCTGCACGTTTCTTTGCATCACGTAATCTCTTCTGCGTCTGTCGTCTTGCTTTCTCTGCAGTTGACAGGAAGTAAGAGGATGTAGGTGCGTCAGGGTCTTTCTTAGGTCGACCCCTCTTTGGTGCATCAGTCAATTGTTTACTTTACGTGTGCCTGAACCTTTAGTGTATACTTTAGGTACGTATCTTTCAAACTTTGTTTCAGGAAACTTTAATTTAGATGTTTTCTTTTTTGTACTTGATCTTAAATCAAGCAAACCTGCTACTCCAATAGGTGATAGTAGTCTAGCTGCTGTTGTTAATATGGGATATATCATCTATAACTACCTCTTTCTTTGGTGGAAGCAGAACTATTCCATGAACTGCTTGTACATTTACGGTGGTTGTCTCTTGTTTTCCCAAGCCAACCCTGTTTAACAGCGATTCTGCAGCCCTGAAGCGTAGGTCGTCACCTCTTTCGGGTACTGGGTTGTCTATTGTGCTTACTATCCGTGTAGCAGCCTTAAAAGCGTGCATAGACAGTACGTTCTTTGTGCGATTGATTATCTCATCAGCTAAACTGGTCTTTAACCACGTTACGCTGCCCTTAGAGTAGCCTGCAGTCAGTGCTGCATCGGTTACGTTTCCACCATTCTCAAACAGATTGGTCAGGAAGTTCTCTTGTTGGGGGGATATATCACGTGAATTGTTTGTTTGTGGCAGTAGATTGGTCACAACGGTATCCTTTGGGGTAGGAGTAGGGTCTATATTCAGGTAATTCCTGAACTATCTCTACCACTCTTACTTTACATCCATGTTCTGTGGCATAAGGACCTCGTGTATCATGGACTTCTTCACAGTTTCCATATACTTCGGGTAGTCCTAGCGTACATATCAGTACAAATGCTTCAAACATAGGTTATCTCTTGTTGAAAGATGTCAAGGACATTAAGCTTGAGCCAAAGCACGGTTGATTGATGTGATTGCTGCTGCCCGAAACTAGCCTTGATACCACAAGTATACTAATTAAGTACAAGTATGTCAACTATATAGTAAATAAAAAATTTATACAGAGATAGTTGTTGACAAATCCGATAAGAACGATATAATCGGAGTATACACGCCGGGATACACACAGTATCACCTCTGTACCATAGGGACACCCACAGGGATACCCAATGGGATGCAAATAGTCTGTACAAGTAACCTATTTGAGTAAAAATATGTCGACATTGCTAACAAGGTAGGGGAGGCCCCCAGTGGCTCTTCCCAACCCCTATCAGTCGGAATACTATTAATAATACCATAGGACAACATTAATCCCACGTGTAAGCTAGAAGGTATTATCTAAGGTATACACACGCACGCACACGCACACACGCAAATTGTACCCCTGACATTTTATTAGTTGTACTATTTAAACCCTATAAAGGTTTATCTTGACCACCATTGCGTAACAATACCCGAACAACCAAATGGCTTGAACCTGAGCAATACCAAAGGTTTGAGTATTATTTGTACCAACACACAAAAAAGCCCCCTAGAAACTAATCTAAGAGGCTTTGTTGGGGAACTTTGAAGCTTAGTTATATTTAGCCATGCAACTATTAAGATCAGTAACAAGGTATAAGCCATCGTCTATTTTCTTTTGTGTTGCCCTTGTTATTTCATTCAAGAACTTGTTTCTATATCTTGAGGTAGTTACTGAATAGTTCCAATCACGATCTAACAGAACCTTTCCACAAAACGTCTTGATTGCAATAATAGTCTTGTAACTCTGAAAGATTGTATCACCATTTTCAATCGTAATCACAAATTGATTGGCAATTGGCTTGCCTGATTTAAAGCTAGTAAAGTTTGAAACCTTCGCACAATAAACTTTATCTTGAACTGCTAGTCTTTCTTTATTGAATTGTAATGTCATTTTAACTGCTCCTATTGATTATAATATGATTACCTTTTAGCCTTGTTTTATTCGTAATGCAACTACTACAAATTACAGTTTCATTTAATTGTTTCTTTCCTTCATTAACTGCCAACCCATAATATGAAGTATTCATTACATAATTAAAGGTTTCTTTATGGTCGCAAACTTTACAAGTGAAGAAATAAGCCATGATTAAACCCCCCAACTAAGATTAGTATCTAAGCCAAAAGATAAAGCCATGAAATAGCTAAGAGTGAAGCCAATACACATTAAAGAAAATATCATATATAAATCTTTAAGGAATAAAACAAAGTCTGATTTATTTCTATTTGCTATCCTATTCATTAACTTTGCTCCTTTATTAAGTCTTCAAGATCAACTTGTATTTCTTTTTGGCTATCTTCTCTATTGGCTAAAACATCAACTATTAACTCTTGCAATTCATTTAAAACAGTACTGTTGAAAGTATCCCTGATTAAATGCTTAGTATTAAAGATAACCTTTTGATCAATAAAAAGCTCCTCGTCAAACTGTCCATGATCTATCTTTAATTCTTCATGAGTGGTTTCAAATCTAATTCTATCTTTATCAAACTCTTGACCACTATTATTTACTTGATCGTCTTTAGTATTAAGAACCAATAAATTCTGATCTTTATGGCACATAATTACATGCTTGATTTCTTCATGAGTTCGACCTTTTAAAGTTCCAACTATTTCTAAAACTGATAGACTATCCATGATCTTGAATTGAACTGTAATTGTTGATCCTGAAATACTATCCATCTTTTTATCTTTATAATTATATTCATGTTTAATTAAATATGTTTTTGTTTCCATTGTAAGAAATTCCTTTTATAAAGTTATAGGTTTAAAAAAACCACGCTAAGATAATTCCTAGCATGGCTAATTGTAATATTATTTAATAAACTGTGTCAACTCATTAAATTAGCAATCAAATGTTGATCCATAGTTGTAAAATGTAAAGGTATTGCTTTATAATATTTATGGTTCTTTCCAATAACATCAATAGATTTAACAAACCCTTTTTTCTGCAAGATATGTACGTACTGACGTGTAGTGTTCTTGGATTTGTTATGTTTGTCACTTGTCGCAATTTCTGACATCTTAAGAAACCCTGAATGTCTGATTACTTGATATATTTGGTGTTCACCATTAGTCATAATGTGCATACTATCTGCTTTGTTTTTGACTTCTTTATTTTTAATGATAGATACCAAAGTAGGTTTAAAAACTTCAAATTGTTCTGCTAATTGTAAAGCTAGTTCATGGCATCTATAGCCTGATCTATGACCCTTTTTTTTAGCATTGCTTGATACTATTTCAATTGCTTGTAATAGATCACTCATTTTTCTGAGATGTAAACGTTTCATGTTCTTTCTCCTAAGTAAGTTAAGATAATACTGCTGATATGATCATAATAACAACTATGATCATACAGATTTTATAGAGATTGGCAATTAAGTCAGTCATTAAGCAGATGCCATTTCTAGAGATTGCCAAGCATCACTTGTCAATAATTCCCTGACTACATCTGCACGTTGTCTCTCTACATTAGGCTTGTTAGCATTAGTTCGACCACCTCGTATATTGTCGATCTTTAAAGTTTCAGGATTGTATCTAGATACTTGATGATCAGTATGAGTTGACCAATGTGTTAAAGCATTATAAGCACCCCAAAGAGTAGAACCTAGTTCCTTCTTTTCTTCATCAAATAACTGAAGTAAGTAATTCATCTTGGTTTCATTGACGGGATTAATACCAACCTGAGCAGATTTACTTTTCTTAATACAAATAGTTTCTTTTAACATATCTGCAAACTGTTGATCAGTAATTTCTACTCCTCTCCAATTAAGCATTAAATCTTTTTGATGATGCCACATAGATAAGCCTAAGCCTGCTTTTTGAACCATAGCACTTGGCGACAGATTTAAGGTATGCTTTTTCTTTTGATGATATGATTTCTCACCACCAAAAACTAAAGTGTTTCTGCACAAATCTCTATATGCTCCTGAGAAAACTTGGAAAGCCCAAGACGTATCCACAGAATTAAACACGTCAATTCTTGCTTTTACTATATCTCTAGAATTTGAAACGGGAACAGATAGATCATCATAGTAAATTGTTCTTTGTGCTTGTAAGCCACCATTTACTAACTTATCTACAACTCTTATATTTTGTTTTGGTAAATCAGTTTGGTCTAATATCTTAGCTTGCTCAAAGAATAAACTTTCATGAGGAACTAATTTATAGGTATCTGCAATAGGTCGGCTTTGAAGTACTTCACCCAAGCTTTCATTATATAAGCCTGAATAGTTGTTAAGCTTAACTTGGTTTCCAATCCCGTATTGATCTTCATCAAAAGCAAACAAAGGTATTCTTTTTATCTTTGCATTATCTTCAAACAAAGAAACATCAAAAGGATTTCCATGTTCATGAATTGTATTTGATCGTAAAGATTTTTCTTGATCTATAGTTATTATGCTATCCATAATATTTCTTCTTTCTAGGCTAAAAGCCTTTGGTTAACCTACCTGAAGTAGTAGGAAATTAATTGTTAACCTATCTTAACTAGATAAACAAGCTTTAAATTTATTTTTATTTTTAATTATTTTATTTTTATTTCTTAGAAATTCCATTTCAAACTGACCACCTGAATAAATCTTTTTTACCCAAGTTTCTCCTTTTACTATCATTGGTTTTTCATTTGAAGAATAGGCTGACAATATTTTGCCATTAACCTTGACATTATTCTGCATTGGCTACCTCCAAAGTATCATCATTAATTTTAGTTAATAAATTACGACAGAAACGTTTAGTAGAGGGTATCTCGTTAACATCATTATAATGCTTTTGCAAATGTTCTACTACATTAGCTAAGACTATCTCACTTGGATACAAACCTTGCTGAAGTTTCGTTAGGATTTCTTTATTCTGCATTGTCGATCTCCTTTCGCCAATCAACAATTTGATCCATCATCTCTACACAAAAGATATTTACTTCATGGGATTGGCTATCTGAACTAGAATTACTTTCTAGATAGTCTGTTATCTTATTTACTAGTATTGCACTAGAGTAGATACCCGTAGTAAAGTTAGTTTGCAACCCATGTATCTTAGGTAGGTTTTCTTCATCGTGTCTTTTCTTGGCTTGCTCTTCCATAAGGTTAACTTCACCATCATAAATGCTACGAGCTTTAATGATAGCATCTTCTTCTGACAAATCTTCTTCATAGATTAACTCGTTTACCTTATCTTCTAAGTGGCTTTCCACAAAATGTTCTCTACTCATTTAACTTTCTCCCTTAATTCTTGTGCAAATTTAATCTTACCTAAGTTTATGTAATGTTTGATTTCATCATCTTTGTTATTAACTATATCACCAACTTTAACTCTACCTAGTTGCTCTAACTTGTTTTCTAGATAGTCTAGTAATACTTTTTTGACCATTAACCTCCTCCCTTAAATCTATTAAATTGTGAGTTGCCCAAAACGGGTTTAAAGGTTAACGTACCTACCTTATCTAAGCTTAACCAACCTGATGATATCCACAAATCTTTGAAGGATTTCTTGCCTAGCTTTTTTTGAGTTTTGAGAGCAACGTCTATCTCTCTTCTTACATCGTCATTCATTCTATATCTCCTATATTTAAAATGAAACCAACAATTACTACAGACAAACTACCTAGTCAACATCTTTCTTGACATCTATATAAACCCTAAAACACTTAGACTTTTCGAGTGGCTGACCTCTCTCGTACTTCCTCCAACCTTCTGTCTTTTTGGTTTGTTCATCTAGATACTGACCACGTACTCTTATCTTGTAGCTGACATTATTTAGATACTTTCTGAGAAGATAAACAAAGCTACCACCATCAGGATCATTAGGTATCTCGCTAAACATTTTGACATCACCTAAGATTGGTGTAGGTAGCTGACTTTCATATCTCTTTTTCCACAGTTCCATGTTTTGCCATGCTATATCATAAGCCTCTTTAGATACAGTTTGGTTTCTGTCCACTTGTTCTATCTGAAACTTTAACTGCTTGTTCTCTTCATTCGCTTTGTCTAAATCTTTTGCAATTTTCTGACACTCATCAAACATAATTTGGTAAGCACGTTTAGATACTGTGTCTTTCAATTTGTCTTTGGTATCTAACAAATCACGATTGATATTCATCTTAGCCATTTCCATTTCATTGGCTTTCTTCTTGTAGGCATCTCTATCCTTAGCTACCTTAGTATACTCCACCTGATAATCTCTAACCCTACCTTGCTTATCGTAGGGTTGGTAGGTAGTGTTATTTACTTTGTCATTTAGTTCTTTGACAATATCTTTAGAGTATTCCATCTGTACAGAAAACTCTTTCTTAAGCTCTTTGTTTTTTTTGGTTAGGCTTTGTATCTTATCTGCCATGTTAGACATGGTGTCGATATTCTTGTTAATAGTTTGAATATCAACTTTATTATGGTGTCTAAGAAACTCTATCTCACCTAGATCATCTACACTAGATACAAAGTTATCTTCTGAAAGTTTCTTATAATGTTTAACTTTTACTTCAAGGCTTTCATTTTCTTCTTGTAGAAAGTTACGTTCATTCATTGACCTATCTGCTCTTTCACTCTGTTGTTGAGCAAAGATAACATCTTCAGTAGGTTCAGTTTTGCACATCTTAACAAAAGCATTACGAACATACTGATCAGGCATCTGCTCAATATCCACAAACTTCTGCTTACTTCTTGAATAATATTTAGTCATCACGATCTCTCCATAAATTTATTTCTTTCTTCATTTGTTTTAAACCAATTACAATCTATAATTTGCCCATCATCATCAATAGGGTGTGATCCATACACAAAACCTTTGTTGTTATCTTTTTTGTCATAACCACAATCTTTTGCTATATCTTCCCACATCTGAAGTTCAAACTTTTGGTTGTTTAGGTTAGTAAAAATTTCATAAGTCACGATCTCTCCATAGTTTCGTACATTTCTTTTCAAGCTATATTCCCATTTGATTTGATTGTCAAACCCTTTAGTATAGCCTTGATAGTTTCGTTGTTCCAACCATTGCCTAGCATCTTGTAACCTTGCGAGTTACTGACTGACTTACAGTAGTCATCAGGTAGTGTCTGTAACCTACAACATTCCTTTACAGTTAGCTTTCTCCACCTCATAACATGTTCACCATAAGCATCAGGGTATCTACCTTGAGGTAAGTCTGACAATACTGTGTCCTTAGTTAAGGTAGATAGACATCTAGATTTATCTGTGTCTGATACTTCTAAGGTTTGTACTATAGGTAGGTTAGTGTCATCGTCTTTACGAACACCATTGCCATCTATTCTTCTACCCGTGATTGATGCTGACCTGAGTGGCTTATCACCACAGACTATCTTAGGTTCTCTGTGTCCACCTTGCATAGTAGTTAAGGTAGGTGCTTTGCCATGTATAGAGTAAACTCTTTTGATAATGTCATAGCCTTTTAGATCGGCTACTCCTACTTGGTGACAACCATCGCCAAAGACTAACTGTCTTCTTGACTTCTCGAAGTACATCTTAAGATTACCACCTTTCCAATAGTTAGCATCTAGACAGTAAGCTTTGCTCCTATCCACACAACCACACTCGACAATATCTTTAAGCAAGATACCTTTATCTTCAGGCATATCAAACTCTATGTCAGTTATGTACATGCGAACTCTACGTTGAGCAGATACTAAAGCTGAATTAATGATGTGTAGTTTTAGGTTAGGATTGATGTCTTGTAACTTAGATAGAATAATATCTTCCCAAGCCTTTTTCATTTTGACATTTTCAAAGAGTAGCTTGACATGGGGATTGGCAGTATAGATAGCCTTGTAGATATCAAGGAAGGTAAAGAACAATTGACTCTGTTCGTGCTGAAAATTTAACTGTTTTCCTGCAACTGAGAATCCCTGACAAGGTGAGCCACAAAAGATAACGTCTATATCTTTGTGTGATACTATCTTATCTAGTACACCTCTAACATCACCTAGATGAATAAGATCATCGTGGTTATCGTTAGCTATCTGAATAGGAAACTTATTAATTTCTGACGAATACCATCTAGTAACGGGCAATCCTAATTCTTTTACAGATTGCCTAGCTACACTACCACCTGAGAATAATTCAAGATAGATCATAAATCTACTCCTTTTCCATTACTAATACTTTGGCTAAAGAACCTACTGTAGTCTTTCTCTTTGACTGCACGAGGATTATCTTCAAAGGTCATCTCATCTTCAGAAGGTTTAATTGCCTTAGCTCGTAACTGCTTAAACAACTTCTTTACTTCAGCGTTATCTGATTGACCATCGCCTTTACATTCTGCACATTTCTTAGCTGAAACACGAGGTTGCTTAGATGCCCTAAGCTTATCACCACACACATAACAAGTAGAAAAGAGTAAATCATCTTTAGCTATCTGTTCTTTAGTTCTGTACTTATTTGTCATTCGTCATTCTCCAAAACAAATTGATTTTGTAGTTCCCAAAAAATACTTTCTAACTTTCCTACGTCTGACACATACAGATCATTACAATCTCTAAGCATCATTAGACAATCTGCTATAGTCTTGTGAGTTTTTTTAATAGCGTCTAGTTGATCTACAGTTAGAGACTTCATAGCCTTTAACTTTAGGTTATTTTGTTTATCTCTTTGTGCTTTATAATGATCGTGGTTTGTTTTATTGGTCATATTATCTCCTATATTTATGATCAGGGTATGTTATACGACTAACTAAATACATAGGTCAAGCATTATTTTTTTATCTATTTTATTGACACTATTTTAGGTTACGTGCTATACGACCTTATTCCATTGGGAGATACACCCCACGGGGAGGATAGAGGAGATACTATGGCTAGACCAAATAAGATAGGTGACAAAACTAAAAGTTATAACTTGACAGTTTCTGTGGCTGACTATAATGAACTAGATAAGTTTGCCACTAGGGAATCTGATAGGTATGCAGTACAAGTAAGCGTAGCTGATCTAATCCGAAATGCAATCAAACTATACTTAGAAGATTTGAGGATCGCCAATGATGAATGAGTTAAAGACTGACGTTACTAAAAGAACCCATGACGATAAGTGGGTGTTTTGGGCAAAGCTATCTGCAGTACGTGTAGGTTTAGAAGACAAGGAACAAGTCAAGGTAGGTAACAAGAGAGACTACCTTACTTGGATACCTATCTATATTACTACCTCCCGTATTGAAACTGTTGACGACAAAGATAGTGGTTGGCTAGATAAGTTAGCCCAAGTGTATACTGTTAATGCAAAGCAGTATAAAGATGCGACAAGTATATGAACCCTAGATGGATAAAAGGACATGTGGAATCCCTTACTATTGCACCTTATGGGCGTTTTAGGTCTGATTGCCCTTCTTGTGGCAAATCAAATACCTTTAGTGTAAATGACAATGGCTTTGAACGTCTTTGGTTTTGCTTTCATGCAGATTGCAACGTTAAAGGTGCAACAGGTATTAGCTTAACTAAGGAAAACTCAAAGAGTGCATTTGTTAAACGTGAACCAATAAAAGAAGAAGCTGACATTAAGTTTAAGATACCTGATACGTTTGTATCTTTATCTCGCAATATCAATGCAGAAAACTACCTGAAGAAGACTAACTCTTACGATGCCTACCTAGCAGGGTTAGCTGACATAAGATATGACTTCCAACGAGATAGGGTAGCCTACCTAGTTAAAGAAGGTGACAAAGTGGTAGATGCAACGGGTAGAAATTTAACTGACAATAAACCGAAATGGCTTAGGTATGGTAATAGCAAACACCCTTTTGTGTGTGGTACTAGTGACAATTGTTTTGTTGTGGAAGATTGCCCATCAGCATGTTCTGTTTCTAATTTAGTGACAGGATTAGCTTTGATGGGAACTTCCCTTTTGGATTCACACATACAAGTAATCCAGAATTATAAAAAAATTTTCGTGGCTTTAGACAAAGATGCAACTCGTAAGGCAGTTGACATTGTTAGGCATTTGTCTAATTATGTACCTACTAAGTTAGTGGTACTAAAGAAAGACCTAAAAAATATGGAGAAAGAGGATCGTAATGATTTCATCAACAGTTATATCAGTAGATAAACAAGTCGTAGGATTTTGTTTAGATGTTGATTTCTTTGCTAAGGTAAAGAATAAAATAGATAGAGAAATGTTTGATAGGGAACTCAAAGATATCTACGACACGATAGTTTATTCCCACACTAAGTACGCTAAGACATTAACTAAGTCTGAGTTGTCAGGTATATATAATGACAGGAATCCTGCAGTACCTGACTCAGCTAGGAAGCGTATCCAAGATGTCATATCTGAACTCGATGACAAACCTACTGACAACGATGAACTTCATCTAGACTTGGTTAACAATCTGTGGCTTAGAGATAGAGCAAGGCAGATAGGTGAGAAAGCTCTTGAGATATTTACAGGTGAGAATGAGGAGTTTGGTGAACTGAGAAGACTGATCGATGCAGTTGAAGATGGTCGTATGTCAGACAAGACTACCTACACTATAGTAGACAAAGATTTGTCTCAGTTGTTAGAAGAAGAAGCAGGAGTATCTGATTTCCCTTTTCACTTCAACCTTATCCAAGAAAACCTTAAGGGTATGGATAGGGGAAACTTAGGAATTATATTTGCTAGACCTGAAGTAGGTAAGACTACCTTCTGTTGTTTCCTTGCATCATCTTACATCAAGCAGAAGTTTAAGGTTACGTATTGGGCTAACGAAGAACCTGCAGGTAAAATTAAGCTACGGATTATCCAATCTTATTTTGAACTGACAAGAGATGAGATGGTAATGCAGAAGGTTAGCTTGTTAGAAAGGTATCGTGTTGAGATAGAACCTTACCTAACAATCATGGACTCTGTTGGTACTTCGATTGAAGAGGTCGATGACTATGCCAAGCTTAACAAACCTGACATTATGTTTTGTGATCAGCTAGATAAGTTCAGGATTAGTGGTCAATATAATCGTGGTGACGAGAGACTAAAAGAAACTTATGTGACTGCAAGAGAAATTGCTAAGCGAAATCAACTACTTATATGGGCAGTTAGTCAGGCAAGTTATGATGCACATGATCGTCAGTTTATTGACTACTCTATGCTAGACAATTCTAGAACGGGTAAAGCAGGTGAAGCTGATGTAATCATAGGCATAGGTAAAACGGGATCGAGTGAAGTTGACAATGTTATGAGACACATTTGTATATCTAAAAATAAAAATAACGGGTGGCATGGTATGATCAATGCTCAGATAGATGTACATAGAGGTGTGTATTATTGACCTATAAACATGGTGACATTGGTGTAGATGGTCGTATATTTTGGTCTTACAATGTGAAGTCTAAGCATGGAGAAGATTGGAGATCAGGTGATCAGTTCCATAAAACGAAACAAGAAAGAAGAAATAGGACATCAAGACTTAGAAAGATAAGAAAGAAGTGGCTAAACCATATAAAGATGAAGTGTGGTTGTCAAATATGTGGGTACAAAGAACACCCATTAGGTTTGCAATTTGATCATCTTAAAAATAAACACAAGAGTGTGTCTAGCATGAGAACTTATAGTTTAAAGACTTTGATGTTGGAAGTAAGAAAGTGTAGAGTGCTTTGTGCAAACTGCCATATGATAGAAACTTTTAAGGATAGATAGGATGAATGTATTAACATTAGATGTGGAGACAACTCACAAGACAAAGGAAGCAGGGGGTACGACTGCCTTGCCTTACTTTGGTAATAGACTTGTATCTGTTGGGTACAAGTGGTTAGATGAAGAGGATGTGACTTACGATTTTGTCTTTCACTCTGACAGTCAAGCCTACGTAGACGATAGTTGGTTTGAAAAGCTACAAGATAACCTGAACAGTGCTGATGTATTGGTAGGTCAGAACTTTAAGTTTGATCTGACTTGGTTACGTTCTTGTGGGTTTGTGTATGATGGTCATGTGTATGATACAATGGTATCTGAATACATATTAGCTAAGGCAAGGAGGTGGTCACTTAGTCTAGACTCTCTTGCAAAACGATATGGTGTTACTGAGAAACAGAAAGACTTGGTGTCACCTTACTTAAAGGATGGTAAAACATTTTACGATATACCCTATGAGATTGTGAAAGAATATGGTATAGCAGACGTACTTGCTACGGAAGAGGTAGCAGTAAAACAACTTGAAGCCTTTGGCACAACATTTGGAGAACTATTTAATGACATTGATACCAACACTCAGGCTGTCGCTTGAAATGACTAACGTTCTTACTCGCATAGAGATGAACGGACTTAAGATTAACTTGGATACTCTGCATGAGATTGAAAAGGAATACAATGAGGAACTTTCCTACTTGGAAACTAAGCTACAGACTATGGCTAAAGAAGCTATGGGCGATACACCTGTAAACTTATCTAGCCCTGATGACAGGAGTGTACTTCTTTACTCACGTAAGGTAAAAGACAAAGCTATGTGGGGAGCTACATTTAATCTTGGACATGAGATGCGTGGCAACACCATGAAGCCTAAGTTACGTACTCGTATGAAAGCTAACGTGTTCATAAGAAACGTAAGGAACATGACTGACGTTGTGTACAAGACTGAAGGTCAGATGTGTGCAGGGTGTCTAGGCAATGGTCGTGTCAGGATGGTCAACAAGAACGGACAACCTAGCAAGGTGCTTAGAGTATGTAAGCCATGTAAAGGCAAGGGAACTAGGTACATGGATACCAACGAGGTAGCAGGGTTTAAGATTGTACCTCGCAATCCAAAAGATACTGCGTCTGCAGGATTTAAGACTGACAAAGTTACACTAGAAGATAGATCACTTGAACTTAGTGGTGATGCCCGTGAGTTCTGTACTTCTTATTCTAGGTACAATGCCATTCGTACTTACCTGTCCACCTTTGTCGAGGGTATGAAAAATAATGTGGATGACGATGGCTTTGTCCATCCTGAGTTTATGCAGTGTGTTACTGCTACAGGTAGACTATCTTCTCGTAATCCTAACTTCCAAAACATGCCACGTGGTTCTACGTTTGCCATACGTAAGGTAGTCGAGAGTCGATTCGAGGGTGGTTTTATTCTTGAGGGTGACTACTCTCAGCTAGAGTTTAGGGTTGCAGGGTTCTTAGCTAAAGATGCCCAAGCCTACAAAGATGTTTTGGATGGGACTGATGTTCACAACTACACTGCATCTATCATAGGGTGTAGCAGGCAGGATGCGAAGGCTCACACCTTCAAACCTTTGTATGGTGGTGTAAGTGGTACACCTGCACAACAAGCCTACTACAGTGCCTTTAAAGAGAAGTATGAGCAGGTAACAGAGTGGCACAAGGAACTAGAGAAGGAAGCAGTCAAGACAAAAGAGATAAAGTTACCATCAGGTAGGGTGTATGCTTTCCCTGATGCTAAGTGGACTGATTGGGGATCGGCTACAAATCGTACTGCCATCTGTAATTATCCAGTGCAAGGGTTTGCAACTGCAGACCTGCTGCCGATTGCCTTAGTTGAGCTAGACAAGGTGATGAGAAAAGCTAAGATGAAGTCTGTAATATGCAACACAGTACACGATTCTATTGTACTTGACGTTCATCCAATGGAAAAAGATCAGTGCATCAAGGTATTATCTGATGCTATGCTATCTATTTCTGATGGCTCGAAAGCTAGGTATGACATAGAATACGACATGCCTATAGGAATAGAATTAAAAATAGGTGAAAATTGGCTTGACTTATCCGAAGTAAATTACTAAGGTTAAATTACCGAAACCCAAATATAAAGGAAATGATATGGGAAATGATATGACTACGATCGATAACGACATGGACAACTTGGTATCAGCGTTCAATGATGATGATACTGCTAAGTTCATGGAACTAACTGGACAAGCGAAAGCAACGTCTAGCAACACTGGACTATCAAGACTTAACATTAACTATGATACAGAGACAGACGATGGTGTCGCTTTGACTCGTGGCTCGTGGAAGATGTTTGTTGATGGTGAGTTCATCTACGCTAAGGAAGTTTACATCCGACCTATCTTACGTACATTCGAGTGGAGTGTGTGGGACATGGAGCAAGGAACTTTCTCTTGCAAGTCAGTACAGAAGCCTACCCTATCAGGTGAGTTTCCAGATACACAAGCAGGAAACAAGTGTGGTAGATTACCTATGAAAGAAGAAGAGTTACTTTCAGATGATGACCCACTAAAATTAAAGTCACGTTCTGCCACATGTAACCAAGTTATATATGGTCAGGTCAGTGGAGATTTTGTTAAAGCAAATGGTGATCCTGCTAAGATGGACAACCACCCATTTGTCGCATACTTCAAGCGTTCAGGCTTTAAACCAATTAGAGAATTTATTGACGGACTTACAAGGCAGAAGAAGATTATGCAAAAGGTCGTCATAAAGTTAGCAACGGGCAGAGTTAAGAGTGGCTCAGTTGTATACTATATCCCAGTTCCTTCCCTCCATAAGGAAGTCGCAGTCTTGGATACAGATAAGACATTGATGAAGGACTTCAGTGAGACTGTAAAGGCTCATAACGAGAACGTTCTTAATCAGTTTAGAGAAGCTCAGAAACTCATTTCTCCTAGTGAGGAACAGGACTTGTCGGCTGATTTCAATGCTAAATCTGCTTAAAATCCAAGACTACATGCAGAGAGCTACTAGGGGGGAAGTCACGATCTCCCCTAGTGCTACTCAAGACTTTGCAGATGAGTGTAAAGAGTCAGTTGATATCCAACTAAATAGGAAGCGTGAGTACAGAATAAGAATGTCTGGCTTAGGTAGACCTCTTTGTCAGCAACTACTAGAGAGGTCTGGTCTTGTTGAGGAGATGGACTACAATGCTCTGTTTCGTTTTTTGTTTGGTGACTTAGTTGAATCCGTTGCAGTTCTTATTATGGAGCAAGCAGGAGTAGAGATCGTTGAGAAACAAAAGGCAGTCTCACTTAACATTGCAGGACAAACAATCAATGGCACACTTGACCTTATCTTAAGAGATGAGATGGGCATAGATAAAGTGTGGGATGTTAAGTCTGCAAGTGAGTGGGCATTTAAATTTAAGTACACTGGCTATGGTGGCTACGATAAGATAAAGGAAGATGATCCCTTTGGTTATATCATGCAAGGTCATCTGTATGCAGAAGCTACTGGCTTACCTTTTGGTGGTTGGATAGTTATCAACAAGTCAAGTGGTGAAGTGGCTATGGTTGAAGCTCCTGATTGGCAAGATGAAGATAGAAGAATCTACATGGCTGATGCTGAGAAGAGAGTTAAAAGATTAATAGACCCTGACCCTAATTTTGTTAAGCCATTCAAGTCTGAGTTTGAGACTTACAAAGTTAAGAGTGAGGTGGTACGAACTGGCAACAAGACCTTACCTAAGATATGTGGCATGTGTGGTTATCGTTCACGTTGTTGGTCAAAGGCTCAGTTGTTTGGCAAGATAACATCAAAGGCTAAGAACCCACCTAAAGTATGGTATGATGTACTAAAGAAGAAAGCAATGTAATGCCTACCTTAATTCTGCATACCTACCAAACAAAACTGTTAGAGTTAAACGATGAAGTCTACCATGCCTACGTAGAATCAGATGCAGAAAAAGGTGGTGGCAGGGACATAGTTTTCTTGAGACAACACGACAGAGGAATACCTCTTACGTTACGTGATAACTATTCGGGGTCTGGAACTCTTAAGGGTGAGTCTTCTAAGAGAGACATGGACAAGCTTACAGAACAATTTAAAACAATCAGCACTATCATTAACAACGGAAAGATTATCTGTATACCAGTCTATCCCTTGCTAGATGAACTTGTTATAATTGAAAAGTACATACCAACTATGGCACAGTACATACACAAGAACTTAGATAAGTTAAAGCTAGGAAGAACATAACTATGAAAAAGAATGTAGGATACAGATCAAAGTTTGAGCTTAAGTTAGCTACCTACCTTGCAAACAACAAAATTAAATTTGAATACGAAAAGGATAAGTTTAAGTATCTTCCTAAGATAAGAACTTACAACCCTGACTTCTACATACCAGAGACGGATATTTACATAGAAGCTAAAGGGGAGTTCACCACTGCTGACAGGGTTAAGATGGTTCTTGTGCAACAACAACACAAAGACTTAGATATACGCATGGTGTTTATGAACGCAAAGAATAAGATATATAAAGGAAGCAAGACTACCTACGCTGATTGGTGTGACAAGCACAACTACAAGTGGGCTAATGAAACAATCCCTGCAGATTGGCTGAAGAAATGAAAAAGAAAAGCACAGATCAAAGTATGCTCCTAGAGAAGAACAAGTACTACATAGTCTTGTCTGACCTAGAAGATGATAAGTTCCACATGGTAACTTACGATACCACTGGTAAAGTATATGATTGCCACGAGGATCATTCTGTTGCATCAATCATGTACGAAGGATTGCTTGCTCTTCTAAGACGAAAGGGAGACACAGTGTTTCGTTGTGGTGAGACTGAGATAGAGTTTAACTTTAATGCAGATGAGATAGAGATAGATTTTGATGAAGACTTAGGTGAAATACTTGACACATCGGAGAATGTTGTTAAAGTAGATTTCAGAAAAGATTAATGTTAGGTTATAAAGAGTTCATGTTAAAGAGAATAAAAGAAGAAGAAAGTAGTATGGTTGACCATCCTGCACACTACAATGCGTCAAGCATAGAGACTATAGATATTATAGCTTCTATAACTGGCGATGGTTTTGAATCTTACTTACAAGGAAACATCCTTAAGTATTTAGCTAGGTATAAATATAAGAATGGTGTAGAAGATTTAGAAAAAGCAAAATGGTATTTAAATAAACTAATTGAGACAGTAGGAGAAGACGAAGATGGCATCTAATATGTTACCAACTTCTTATCAGGAGTTCATACACAAGTCTAGGTATGCACGTTGGTTAGAAGCAGAAGGAAGAAGAGAGAACTGGGGCGAGACAGTTGGCAGATATGTAAACTTCATGGAGAAGTCTTTACTTGATAAGCACAACTACAAGCTAGACAAAGTTGATAAAGAGATGATGGAAGAGTACATCACAGGTCTTAGAGTTATGCCATCCATGAGAGCTATGATGACTGCAGGGGAAGCCCTTGAAAGAGATAACACGTGTGGATATAACTGTAGCTATTTGCCAGTTGATAGTCCAAGATCATTTGATGAAGCTATGTACATACTTATGTGTGGAACTGGTGTGGGATTTAGTGTGGAACGTGAGAACGTAGACAAGCTACCTATCATCAGCGAGAACATGCAGAAGTCTGACGTTGTGATTTCAGTAGAAGATAGTAAGGCAGGGTGGGCAAAAGCCTACAGAGAGTTAGTAGCTTTGTTGTACTCAGGTATGATACCATCGTGGGATGTGTCTAAGGTTAGACCTGCTGGTGCAAAGTTAAAAATTATGGGTGGTCGTGCATCAGGTGCTGACCCTCTCGTTAACTTATTTAAGTTTACCATAGAGAAGTTTCAAAGTGCTAAGGGAAGAAAGTTATTTCCTATCGAGTGTCACGATCTTATGTGTAAGGTAGGAGAAGTTGTAGTTGTGGGTGGTGTCAGACGATCTGCTCTAATCAGCTTATCTAATCTTAATGATGATCAGATGGCACACGCTAAAACTGGTCAATGGTGGGAGAACGAAGGACAAAGAGCCTTAGCAAACAACTCTGTATCTTACAAGGGCAAGCCTAGTATGGAAACGTACATGAGAGAATGGTTAGCTTTGTATGAATCTAAGTCAGGTGAACGAGGTATGTTTAACAGACAGGCTGCAGATGATCAGGTAGCTAAGAATGGTAGACGACAAACAGGTCACATGTGGGGAACTAATCCTTGCAGTGAGATAATACTCAGACCTTACCAATTCTGTAACCTATCTGAAGTTGTTGTCAGAGAGACTGATGACCTAATGGAACTACGATCTAAGGTTAGGATTGCTACCATGTTAGGTACATTCCAATCAACTCTCACAGATTTAAAGTACCTGCGAAAGATTTGGAAAACAAACACTGAAGAGGAAAGATTGTTAGGTGTGTCACTCACGGGGATCATGGATCATCCTGTGTTAGCTAGACACGTTGACTCTAAGATATGGCTACAAGAAATGAAGCAAGTAGCAGTGGATACAAACAAGGAGTATGCAGATAAGATAGGGATACCAAGAAGCACAGCTATCACATGTGTAAAGCCAAGTGGTACTGTATCTCAGTTGACTGACTCTGCATCAGGTATTCATGCCAGACACAATCCGTTTTATATCAGGACTGTACGTGGTGATAACAAAGACCCACTAACACAGTTTATGAAGGAAGAGGGAATACCCTTTGAGCCTGATATCACAAAACCTGATAGTGTTACTGTCTTCTCGTTTCCTATGAAATCTCCTAGTGGTGCTATCACTAGAACTGAGATGAGTGCAATAGAGCAACTTGAGTTGTGGAAAATCTATGCACTTAACTGGTGTGAACACAAACCGTCTGTGACTATTTCTGTGAAGGAAGAGGAATGGATGGAGGTGGGTACTTGGTTGTATGATAATTTTGATATCGCTTCTGGCATATCGTTCTTACCATTCTCCGATCATACCTACCAACAAGCACCGTACCAAGACATAGAGTCTGAAGATTATCTGGAGTGGAAAGGTCGTGTACCTGCTTCACTTGACTGGGATAAGTTTTCACTGTATGAAAAGGAAGACAATACGAGTGGTTCTCGTGAGTTGGCTTGTACTGCAGATGCCTGCGAAGTTGTAGACTTGAGTTCAAGCTAATGATAGAGATACCAATCAGCGAAGATTATATGCGTCATGCGAGGGAAAAGGCTTCTTCTGTTGGCATACTGCAGGGAAGTATTACAGGTGGCACTAGCAATATAGTAGGTGCGATAGGCGAGATAATTGTAGCTGATACCATTGGGGCAACTGAAGCGAACACAGTTAATTATGATTTAGTAAAAGACGGAAACCGAATTGATGTAAAAACCAAACGGTGTAATACTAGACCACAACCAAACTATGATTGCTCAGTTGCATCTCATGGAACTAAGCAGGACTGTGACAGTTATGTGTTCGTGAGGATACTGACTGATCTCAGTAAGGCTTGGATTCTAGGTAGCATACCTAAGAAAGATTACTACGATAAAGCTACCAGATACAAGAAAGGTCAAGTTGACCCAAGCAACGGTTTTACGTTTAGAACCGATTGTTATAATTTACCAATAAGTAATTTAGAGCCGATCAATGAAATCAAAAGTCAAAGCAAAACTGTTCTCGATTGAAGCGTTCCTGACTAGGGATGGTAATGTCGAAGTACTCTACGATGTAGTAAACCACGATGAGTTCGAGAAGACTATGAACTTGGGGTTACCAATGTACGAGGGAACTACAAAGGTAACCCAATTCATAAAGTTTCTTGAGTCCAAAGCTAAAGAGATAATGGACAAGTCAGGTGGGTATCTGTGATACAGTGGTGGGAGATGTGGCTAGTTGTAGCCATAACAATAAACACCACTATCAACACGATAGTATTCTTTAAGGGTCGTAAGATATCGAGGGTAAGGGATAAGCCTACTTCATCATCTTAAAGTCTTTACCTGATAGCTTGCCATCTTTGTTCATATCTAACTTAGCTTGGTTGCCAACTAAGCCACCACTTTTGTAAGAAGCCATGCTAGGCTTTTTCTTAGCCATACCACCTGCCATCATACCCATGCTGAACTTCTTCTTCTCAGTCATGCTACCCATTGGGTTCATTGTGCCTGCTTGACCTGCAGATGATTTTCTGTTTTGATCAGCTAATCCACCCATGTTCATAGGCTTTCTCATTGTTGCTCCACCACCATACATCATACCTTGTCGTGGTCCGTTGTAATATGTTTTCATTATTCGTTAGCTCCCTTATTAATAAATTGACGTTTCATTTGTTTTGTTGCTTCTTCTAATTCCTCTTCGCTTTGAGGAATAAACTCTGGTGGCTTTAAGCCTAATCTACTTAATTGCAAGAATACAAAGCTTGTTAACTTAGTAGAAAAAGTACCTATATCTCTAGCAGATGGTTTAACTCCTACTTTAAATATATCCACCAATATGCCTGCAACTTCTTTATCTTGTGCTACCATGCCCAACAGATTAATACCTGCTTGTTCAGCTATACGGACAGCAAACTCTGCGGCCACGTAAGTTGGGCTAACCATACCTCTTGCTAAGTTA
>ENA-OSJC01001211-OSJC01001211.1-marine-metagenome-genome-assembly--contig:-NODE-1211-length-21927-cov-4.142563_pt1 | contig 21927 bp, 20 predicted proteins | sample MGYA00237885_ERZ534234 | MGnify/ENA primary metagenome ERZ534234 (study PRJEB26413, sample SAMN06343907) | marine metagenome | isolation source: coastal waters | place: Atlantic Ocean: West Antarctic... | reverse complement strand
TGAATATGAAAAGTATATTTCACCAAATTTAGTAAAATTTTCATCATCATTCCTAAGCATATGCATAATCTTACCCCGTTCATCAATTATTTGCTTCTTTGGAACAATCTTTACACCATCAATCATAAAAAAAACTCTCTACTTGCTTCTTACTTATATTTTCAATATTTGATTTATTGTTAATATAACACAAATACCAATCTGCTATAATTTGTAAGTTTTGGTTAAGGGAAAGTCTTGGTTTCCATTTCAAATACTTTTTTGATTTATCTGTTTTTAAACTCAATAATTCTGTTTCTTTAATCTTTTTATCTATTTTTATAAAGATTTTTTTGTTTATTTTCAAAATTTTTATTAATTTAGAAATTACTTCTTTAACAGTCACATGCCTATTGCTAGGTCCAAAATTCCAAGATCCATTAAATTTATTGTTTCCATAGATTTTTACACTTAATATTAAATAACCATTAAGCAGATCAAAAATATGTTGCCATGGTCTTGTGGATTTTGGGCTTCTAATTGTAAACTTTTTATTTGATATAATTGATTTAATTAAATCTGGGATAATCCTATCCTTAGACCAATCTCCACCACCTATAACATTTCCAGCTCTTACCGACACTAACCCAGTTTTATTTTTGTGTTTAAAAAAAGATTTCTGATAAGAATAAAAAATATTTTCTGCTGCAGCTTTAGACGCGCTATATGGATCATCACCACCTAATTCATCTTTCTCAGAGTATCCTACTTTTTTTTCATAATTTTTATAACATTTGTCTGATGTAATAATTAAAGCTGACTTTATACTTTTAACTTTTCTTATAGCTTCCAGAACATTTAATGTGCCAAGCATATTTGTGGAAAAAGTAAATTTAGGACTTTGATACGACTCTTTAACTAGAGGTTGGGCTGCTAAATGAAAAACTATATCAGGTTTAAAATTTTTAATTTTCTTAATTAAATTTTTTTCATCCCTTACGTCACCAAAATAATTTTGGATTTTTTTATTTAGTTTTAAAAGATAAAAGTTATCAAATTTATTTTGTGGTTTAAGGCTGTATCCTGCTACATTTGCACCACTCAAATAAAGAATATATGCTAACCAAGAACCTTTAAATCCAGTGTGACCTGTAATAAAAATTTTTTTTCCTTTAAAAAATTTTAAATTCAACATTTAATTAATTGAGTATGACATGCTATTAAAATTAGACTTTAAATACTTTTTATAATTATTTTTGTCTATTATATGAAGTATGGGTAAATGGAAAACTAACTTACCTCCCTTTTTTAAATAATCTATTTCTTGCTTTATGACCTCTGATCTAAAAGACCATATTAAAACTAACAAATATTTTGGGTTTTGTTTTCTCATCTCTTTTTTTGAGATGATTTTAATATTGCTGCCAGGTGTATATCTATTAAATTTGAAAGGGTTAGCATCACATATTGATGATAAGTTTTTTTCTGTTAATCCTAGATGATTAAGTACTATATTTCCTTTTGTTGAAGCTCCATATCCCATAATATCTTTTGGAGAGATATTTTTTAAAAATTCCGACAATGTTTTTTTTACATTATCCACCCTGTCTTGGAAAAGATTAAAAATATTCTTATCGATATTTGCTTCATCTTTTAGTATTTCTTCGACAATTAATTTTGGTTTAACTTTTGAATTTTTTTTTGCACATATAACTTCGATACTACCCCCATTAATTTCATTAAAACTTAAATCAATTACTTTCATATTATTATTATTTAAAATTTTGCTAAAAGTTGTTAAAGAGTAATATGTTACATGCTCATGACATATTTGATCATAAGTTAAATTTTTAAATAAGAGTGGTAGATAAGAAAATTCAACCACCCAAATTCCCTCATTATTTAGGAGATCACAAATATCTTTACAAAAACTATTTGGATCCTCAATATCATAGAACATGGCAAACGAAGTTATAATATTAAATTTTTTTCGCGCTTGTTCGGGGGATAGAATTTCTAATAATTTTTTTTTGGAAAAAAAATCAGTAATAACAGAAATATTTTTTTTGTAATTATTAAGGAATTTTTTAGAGGATGGATCCATGCCATATAATTTAATACCTTTTATTTTTTTTAAAAGATTAAGGAATGTTCCATCATTTGAGCCTATGTCTAGTATTTGACCTTTAAGTAATTTTATATAATTTGATTTTAAAAATTTAAATTTTTTATTCATGTGATTGACCATTAGCGGACTTAAAGAAGTATTATATCCGTAAGTTAAGCCATACATGTCTTCTAATGGAGGCAATGAACTAAATTGGACTAATTGACAATGTTCACATTGGTATAAATCTAAAGAATATTCTGGTAATTTTTTTCTTTTATTATTATAAAATACGCTACTTATAGGCTGTTTGCCTAACTCAAAGACTTTAAATAATTTTTTTTTTTTACAATTTTTACAAACCATAGTTATTACCAAATACTTTTTTTATCAGAAATATGATGAAATAAACTAAATTGATTTTTTTTATGAATCAATTTTTGTTTATAGATATACTTCTTACACATATATTTGACAAATTCACCAACTTTAACTGCTTTACCGCTAGCTAAATGCCATACTTCATAAGAATTATTAATTTTATCAGAGAAATGAACAGCTCTTAAAATTTTTTTTACTATATCGTCAATATTTGAAAAATCTCTAATTTCAGTTGGATTATTAATAATAAAATCTTTTTTTTCTTTTATGGCTTTTAATAAACTTGGAACTAATCTTTTTTTATTTTCATTAAAACCAAAAACAGGAAAAGTTCTCAATACTCTGCAACGAGCATTAAAGTTTTTAGATAAAATTTTAACTAAATCTGAAAATTCTGATTTTGTTTTTCCATAATTGCATACTGGCAATCTTGATGATTTTATATTAATTGGCTTCCCTAATTTTAATGTGTCGCCATATTCAGAGGAAGAGCCGATTATGATCCATTTTAGGCATCCTGCTCGTGCTGCATTTATTAAGAATTTACTAGATTTGGTAATGTTTGTTTCAAATGCCTTTTTGTATGGCAAATTTCTATTTGCAACACCTGCGGAAGCAAAGTGAATTAAAACTTCGCATTTCTTAAATTCTTCATAATATTTATCTAGAGAACCAGTAATCCACTTAACATTTTTAATTTTTTTTTGCTTATAACGTGATATTGCAAAGATATGATGACCCTTTTTAGTTGCATAATTTATAAAATTACTGCCAAAGAAACCTGATGCACCACTTACTAAAATATTCATTTAAAAATTTTCAAAAATTCAATGTAACTCTTTTTTACCACATAGTAAAAACCAAAAAAATAAATATTTGGGTAAAAAATATTATTAATTATATTTTTTTTAAAACTTATATACTGATAATTGCTAACTTTTTTATTTTTAATAATGAGAAACATATAAGGTATAAATTTCTTTAGTATATAATTTTTATATTTTAAATATTTAAAAAATGAGAGACCATTTTTTCTATAAATTTCTAATATCTCTGGAATTCTGACGATAATAATAAACGGATAGGTTTTGCTCCATTCTTTTTCTCCAAACAAGTTAACAGATAATGGTCTAGCTTGAATAAAACCATAAGAATTTTTAAAAGCATGAGAAAAAACTTTCACATGAGGTGCTGTATTATCAATAGTAGACCATACTCTAGAGTCATTTAATTTTTTTTTATTTAATATATCTAAATTTTTAATAAATTTTTCTCTTCGATAAACAGTCAAAAATATTCCAAGTAAAAAATCCCATGAAACAGACGGATTTATTAAATTAAAAAAATTAGTTTTTTTGTTTTTTTGAATTTTTGAAAAATTGATTAGACCTTTAGGAATTTTTTTTGTGTTAAATGGTTGTTTGTGGTTAAAAACAAATTTTGAATTAAGACTTGAAGAATTTATAAAAAAAAAATCAACATCTTTATTTTTTAAAAACAATTTATCTATTACTTTTAGTGCGTTTAAATATAATAAATCATCATTACCAATTACCCATAAAAATTCACCCTTTGCCATCTTAACTACATTATAAAAATTTGCACCAAAACCTAAATTTTTAGTGTTTTTTTTATAATTTATTAATAATTTTTTTTTTTTGTAATATTTGATAATTGGTAAAATGTTTTCTTTTGAAGCATTATCTGAAATACAAATTTCAAATTTCATTGATGAAAAGGATTTAGCTAATAAAATTGAGTTTAAACAATTCTTTAAATATTTGCTTCTATTATAAGTTGGTATGCAGATAGATAATTTTAAATGTAAATTTTTTTTCATGACATTCAATTTTATATATTAATAAATAATTTTTTTAATTAATTAATGTTAATTTAAAATGTTTATTTTTTTTGTATAAAATATGGCCTACCATGTTTAGATACTTTATAAACTTTAAGTTTATTTTCTTTTATAAACTCATTTACGGCTAAAGTTGCCCCTCTTATGTGATTATAATCGTCTAGAAGAATAATACCATTAATTGAAATATTTTTGTACAAACTATCTAATACAAATCGTGTAGGCTCATATACATCTAAATCTAAATGCAATAAGGATATTTTTATTCTTTTATTTTTATTTAAATAATTAGGTAAAGTTTTTACAACATCTCCTTTTATAAGCTCATAATTTATTATTTTCTTTTTTTTTAAATACTTCTTTAATAAATTTATGTTTATACCAAGACCAATATTGTTATCATGTTTTTTAGCAAACTTTTTATCAGCTTTATTATTTTTATAATTTTTTTTTGGGTAAGGAAATTTGCCAAATGCATCAAAACCTATAACTTTTCGTTTATTTTTTTTTTCAATTAAATCTCTAAAAGTTAAGAATCTTATTAGGCTTGCACCTTTAAAAACACCACATTCAACTATATCTCCTTTAACATTTAAAATCTTTTTATAAATCTCATAATGATCTAATAATTTTAATATTCTTTTCTTATCTGATGTTAAGTAAAATAGGTTTTCGTATTTCCAAGAGTTCATATTCTATCTTTAATTATCTTTTTAAATTCAGTAGAAAAATTTATATCAGGCATTTTTGTATAAAGATTTACAAATTTATGTAAGTTTTTTTGTACATTATCACTATACCACCACCTCAATGGTTCATTCCATATATTTATCAAATGTTGATGAAGTTTTTCATGGTCATCAAAAAATATTTTAGCATCTTTTAATAATTCATAATCTTCTACAACAAAAGTATTGTGATGCTCATGCCCCTTTTTCCACATACATAGAGTTGGTTTATTTAATGCCAACATTTCCAATAAACCAGTAGAGTCATGATTAAATAATATTAATTTTGCACTATTAATTGCATCAAAATAATTCTGCTCAGAATAATCTATTTTAAATTTACTTAAATCTTTAATTATATTTTGAAATTTATTTTTTGAAGTATAATGAGCTCTAATTATTGTATCTTTAACTAATTCAGGAGAAAAATTTTTACAAAGTTTTATAGTTAAATCTATCTGTTGCAATCCTTCACTATATCTATCATATGGAAGTGCATTATATCCACTTGATCTCATTAGAATTAAAAATTTATTTAAATTTTTTTTTTTAAAATATTTTTTATTTAACAGTTTAAAATTTACAAATTTTATATTATTTTTTTTTGTGCTATCAATTTTATCCCCCCAAGTTATAAAATAATCACAAGTTTGACACTCGTTGACAAAATTATTATTCAAATTCGTAATATAAGAACCTCCATGTTGATAAATAAAATATTTAATTTTTGGATTAATAAATTTTTTCATAGCAAGATAAAATTTAAATGGTTCATCGGATTGAAATGCATAACTTGTGCAAATCGCTTTAGGGCTTGTGGGCAATTTTAATTTTTCAGAATATTTTATTAAATTATCAAAATCCTCAATAACAAATATAGGTAGGGACTTGTTCAGTATTCGAATAATTAAATTAAAAATTTCTACAAATTGATGATCTTCTGCTTTATTTGAAATTTTTGTAAATTTTTCAAAATTCAATTTTTTTCTTAAATTAAAATCAAAATTAGAATATTTAAATTGAAGATTATTTGAATAAATTCTTGGCATTTGACCAAACATAAGATCAATTTTTTTTTCAGTAGAAATTTTGAAGCCCGTGTTATACAATAGGATATTAGAATTATTGGGCAATATGTTTGTCAAATAAACAAAAACATCTTTAGAAATTTTTTTTAAAATATTTTTAGTCTTGCCGGTTGTCTTCCAATGTAAAAAATTACTGTCATCAAAATTTTTTTCTGAGTTATAAATGGTTTTTATTTCAATGTTTAAATTTAAATTACTTAATATGTATGAATATATACAGGAATTCCAAAGATTATTTGAAGTAGCATTTTGGATAGTCTGTGTATCTGTTGTAAAAAATTTATAATCATCTGTATTGTGGATCGTTACATTTTGAATTTTAAATTTTTTATTAATTTCAATAATATTTTGATATTTTAATACAAATTGCTGAATAAATTTTCTTAACCAGGCGCCAATAATAATTTCAAAAAATTTTTGATCAAAATTTTTTTCTAATATTAAATTCAATTCTTTTTTTACACATTCTAGAATTTCATAAAACAATATATTTGATAAGTTATAGTTATTAATTCTGTAATCATAATCTAGTCTGCTAGCAAAAAATTGATCTGAATGATTTTTTGTTTCAGATTGATCAAACGTATAACGATCTACAAATAAATTATTATACTCATTACCTTTTTTTATAAAAGGGTCAGAGGGATATATGACCAAATTAGTTTTCAATAGATTTTTTTAAAATTTTATAATCTTTAACATTGTCTATCTCAAACCATTTTTTTGCATAATTTTCTACATATATATTGCAAAATTTTTTCTTATTAATTAATTGAAATAGAGCGGTTATATCAATTTTATTTAAATCTTTTACATCTTTAAAAAGATGCTGTTTTATCTTATGCCACGAATGAGGGTCGATTTTAAATACACCCATGTACTGACCATTAATGTTTTTATAAGAATTTGTTCTGTTGCCAATTTCTACAAGTTGATTTTTTCTATTAGTTTTAAAAGTTTCTAAATCTGATAAGGGGTCATTAAATCTTTCTTTCCAATATCTTTTCCAATATTTAAAACTTAATATAACAATTCCTCTTTTCTTAGATTTAGTCAGAATTTCAACTGCTTCTTTTTGATAAAGTATATCGGCATAAGAAATTATACATTGATATTTTGATAATATTTTATCAGCACAAATCAAACTTCCAAATATATTTGTTGTTTTCCATTTATTATTTTTAATTTTCTTATTTTTTTTAAATTCATTAAATTGATTACTTTTATAGCCTGTAATAATCACTATTTTGTTAAAACCTAAATTTTTAAAATTTTCTATAACTTTATCAATAAGTCTTTTGTCTTTATCAATTTTTACAAAAGATTTTGGTTTATTTTTTGTCAAAGTTCCCATTCTCGAACCTCGTCCAGCAGCAAGTATAATAGGAATAATTTTATTTGATTGTAGTTTTATTTTCATTATATGTTTATTTTAAATATAGTATTTTATTAATAAAATATCTATTAATTACTATATACTTTATGACATGTCTATTATTTGAGTAAAGACAAATACTAATTATAAAATAATTTTAACTTGGATTAATAAATGAAAATAAATATGTACCTTAAAAAAACTATCAGAGAAGACAGCGAGTTATATTATTTACTGAGAAATGATAATAAGGATATTAACAAATCTGATCATTCCAAATGGTTTAATAAAAACTTTAAGTCAAATTATTTTTTTACATGCTTTTATGCCTCTAAAAAAATAGGCTACTTAAGTGGTGAAGAAAACAATGGTGTGATTAATATCTCAATAGCAATAAAAAAAGAATATCAACAAAAAGATCTAGCCTCAATATTTTATAAAATTTATGAAACAAAATTAAAATCAAATTCAATATTAGTCTCTCATGTTCATAAGAGTGATAAAGCTTCAATTGATTTTTTTTTAAAAAATGATTATGAACTACTCAAAAAACAAAAAAATTTATTATTATTTTATAAAATTTATAATCTTAAGATAAAAAAATATTTAAAAGCGATTACCGATATAGAGAACGTAAGAAGAAATAATAATATTAATTGGATGAATATTTTAAGAGTAGCCTTTAAAAGCTCTCCTACAAAAGCATCGTTAATTTTTAAAAATATTTTTAAAGATGATCAAAAAATAAGTTCCTTATCTAAAAAACTATTTTAAATTTTAACATTTTTTTTCATTATAGGATTAGCAAAGTTTACTTCTTTAATACATTTTTTGCCTAAGATTTTGTTATAATATTTGGGAGAAAGGCCGTCATTTGGTCTAACAACTTTAATATTATCTCTTGAAAATTTTTCACCTTTTAAGATTTTCTTTGTCGCAAAAATTGATCTTTTGAACTGTAAAGATTTTTTTTCAGATTTTGTAATATGATACTGAATTTTTCCAATGCTTTCCCAAGCTCTATTTCCTTCAACGACTAGATTATTTAATTCGTCTGGTGTAATAGAAAAAATATCATCTAGACCTCCATCTGTTTTATTTAAGGTAAAATGTTTTTCTATTATACTAGCTTTATTTGCAATTGCAGCTAATGCCACGCCAATACCAGGTGTGTGATCACTCAAACCTACTTCAACTTTAAATCTTTTTCTTAAATCACAAATAGTTGCTATATTGCTCTGGTTGACTGGAGCAGGATATGAGCTTGTACATTTCAAAAAAGAATAATTAATATATTTTCTTTTTTTAAAAAATTTTACTAAATCTAATATTTCATCAAATGTGGTTGCTCCTAAAGATACTATAGAAGGCTTTTTAGTTTTAATAATCTTATCTAACATTGGAAAGTGTTGATTTTCAAATGAAGCGACTTTATATACGGGAACATTTAATTTGCCGAGGAATTCCACAGCTGTTTCATCAAAGGGAGAGCTAAAACATAAAATATTTTTTTTCTTGGCAAAAGAGAAAACCTCTTTATGCCATTCCCATGGTAAAGAACCTTGACTATAAAGATCATGCAAATATCTTTTATACCACAAGCTATTTTTGTCAGAAATTCTAAAAAATCTATTTTTTGAATTTAAAGTAATAGTATCAGGTTTATAAGTTTGAATTTTTACTGCATCAGCACCAGCCCTTTTTGCCTCATCAATAAGTTTAAGTGCTCTCTTAATATCGTTATTATGATTTGCAGACAACTCAGCAATTATAAATGGGGGATTATCAATGCTTATTTTTCTTTTTCCAATCTTCATTATTAATTACTATCATACATAAGTTTTATTAAAAATAAAACTTTTCCATTAAAAATTGTTCTAAAATACTCTTTGCAATTTTTGTTATAATGCTTTTTTTGCAATTAATCATTTTTATTTATTTCTCTTATCAATTTAAATGCCTCAGCGTACCGATATCCACAAAAATTTCCTCTATACCTAGCAAGATTTTCAACTCCCTCTAAGCTTCTACTTGTTTTTGTTTTGATAATTTCATCTCCATAAGCCTTTAAAGCTTTATCTTTTTTTTTCCAGTATTTATCAATTTTATTGAAATAATTAGGAATAAAATTTTTAGATGAATAATCAGTTGCTGACAAAACTTCAAAAAATAATATTTTCTCTACTTTTTCCCCTTTAATTGGTCTAAATGCAGTAAGCACTGCTTGGCTTACAATTCGATGATCAATGTTTAGGTCTCCATCAAAATGAGTGTATACAATATCAGGGTTAATTTTCTTTTTTACTTTCTCAATAACCTTGATCACACTGAGCAATGAAACTTTATCCATTTCATTATCTTCAAATTGTTCAATCAGATCTATCCACTTAAACCCTAAAATTTCAGAGGCATCGATTGAATTTTTTAATCTAATTTTTTCATCATTAGTTTTTTTATTTATTCTTGCTGAAACACCATCTGTCAGTGAGAAACAATAAACTCTGTCCCCATTTGCTACATGCTTTGAAATTGTTCCACCACAACCAATAGTTTCGTCGTCTCGATGAGCTACACATATTAAAACTTTTTTTTTTTTCATATATGTACTTTAAATAATTTTTTTGCAATTAGAGTCAATTTTTTATCAAATTTCTTAGCTCTTTCTGGATGCCACATCCATCCAACCCAATTGTATTTATTGTGTTTTATTGCTTCAGTTTTCCCATCAAAAGATTTAGAAATTATCTTAAAGTTCTTTCCTAATCTTGATATAGAAAAATCATGAAAACTATTTACTTCAATAGGGTAGTTTTCTTCAATATTTATTAGTTTATGGTTTTTTCCAACATGTTTTTCAACCTTTTTTATTTTTCCACCTTCAAATTTATTCATTAATTGCATTCCATGACAAATACCTAGAACTGGAATATCTTTCTTATTTGAATGATTTAGTATTTTATTTTCTATTATAGTTCTTGTTTTATTCATATTTAGATCATTTCCACCAGATAATATAAATCCGGTAAATTTAATTTTTTTTAATACTTCAAAATATCTTAGATCATTTGGAATTAAATGTGGAGTACATCCTAAATTGTATATCCAGTTTATTAAATTAAAATCGATCCCATTACGCATCTCTTTTTTATTGTAAAAACTGTCGTATCGCATTGTAACACCAATATTATTTTTAATCATTATTAATTAATTCTAAAATTTTCTTACTAATTTTAATTGCTGTCAAACTTTTCTTCCATTTTATATATAGACTGGGTTTATGCGGCTTATCGTATTTTATATCTAAACCAACCATATTATTTATTTTTTTATTTTCAAACTTTTTATAAAGTTTTTTTGGATCTCTTTTTCTAAGTTCTTTTATTGGAACGTCTAAAAAAATATCAAAATTATTTTTAATTTTTTTATATTCATTTTGAACTTTTGAGATTAGAGCCATTGTTGCTATTATGACAAATTTATTCCTATTATTAACATATCTCTTACATAAATTAACATATTTTAAACCAACTTTTGTTCTATAATTATTAGAAAAAGAACCAGATGACCTGATTTTCAATTTTTTTCTTAAAACATCTCCGTCTAATAAAATTATATTTGAATAATTTTTTTTTAAATCATTGTAAATAATGTTCGAAATAGTAGTTTTGCCAGATCCTGATAAGCCAGTAATCCATAACAGTCCGGGTTTATGCTTTAACTTTTTCATTTAAGAATTGTTATTTTTTTATTTAAACAATCTATCTCTATTTCCGAACTATGTTTCAATTCATCAAATTTTTTTTGACCACAGCCTATTACGGCAGGGATATTTAATTCAGCTGCCCTTATAGCCATATGAGAATTGGCTCCACCATATTGTGTAGCAAAACTTTTAATTTTTTTTGTAAAAATCCAATCAAATCCAGGATCTGCATTCTCAATTAATACAACTTTGTTTTCTAGAGAATTTTTGATTCTATTATTTAGATATAAAACTTTTCCAGTAACTCTATTATTAGTAATAAAATTTGGAATATTAAACATATAAGGAATTACATCGTAAGCACTAGTATCTGTAATTACTTCAGGTAAAAATATTTTTAAATTAGTTTCATATTCTTTTTTTCTTTTTAAAAAAAGTTTTTGATTTACCTTGCCATTTAAAATTTCACTAATTGAAAAATATGAAATAATTTTTTTATTTTGTAATTTTTTTGGTACAATTTTGATTAACAATTTAAATATTTGGTCGATACTTCTTGAAAAAATAAATTTTGAATATTCTCTTAATTCAATTGATGTTAAAATATAATCAATCAATGCCTCAGGACTTAAATCAATTTTATTTTTTTTTAATAAATTTTTTAATTTAATCTTTTCATGATCATATAATTTAAATTGATTTTTTTTGATTACAAAAGTCCTATCAAACAGTGTGTCTTGCATTTTTCTATAATTCTCAGAAGTAATATCATATGTGCCTGGTCTTAAGTGACCATACCTTTTAAAGAAAGATAATTTTGTTTTTTTTTTTTTGATTACTAAATTTATATCTTTAAGAAAATTAGAGGTAATTGAGTTTACACCATTTTGTAATTCAATTGATCTCTTTTTACTAAAAACTTTTTTACTTACCAGCGAGTCAATCAAACCTTTGGAGGTGAATCCATGTCTTGCTGCTTGTGCAAATGGAATAGTTCCGTAAGATTTACATTGTTTTAAAATTAATTTAATATTTTTTATATTTTTTTCTTTAGATTTATGAATAAAAAACTTTTTTTGTAAAATTTTTAAATGTTCAATTTTTTTAGAAATTTTATTCAAACTAGCTTCACTATTCTTACTAATATTCTTAATAAAAATATTTTTATATAATACTTCTAAACTTTTTTTTATTTTTAAACTAATTGTTTTGGGTAAATTATCATTTAATCTTTTTTTAATTTCAAAATCATATGCAGTAATTGCTACATCAAACTCTATTTTATCGTGTAAGAAAAGATTTTTTTTTAATTTTTCAGTCCAAAAATTTATAATATGAGTTTTTTTTTTAATATTAATTTTGTCAGGAAAAAATGATGAAAAACTTTTTCTAACATCAATGTAGGGCTTCCCAGAATATAAAGTCATTAATTTTTTATTAATAGTCTTGGAATAGCCCATTTTTTCTCTAGCTATTGACCAACTACTATCAGTTACTAATTTAGAATAAATTGATGAGGATAATTTTTTCGGATTTTTGCCAATTATTTCAGCTGGATTCCAGTCTGACATTTGAGCTAAAATTTTGTTTTTTATCTTAAAATGTTTTTGTAAAAGTTGTTTATCTATTTTAATTTTTCTATCTAAATTTTTATTGTTTATATTCCATTTCGATACAGTAGAGATATTTCGTACTTGCAACAAATAAATTTTAAAATTTGTATCTACCACAAATTCTATATCAAGGTATTTATTATTAATTTTTTTTTCTAAATTAGTTACACATTCTAATAATTTTCTAAATCTTTCAGATTTTAATGACGTTAGGCCTTTTCTATAAATAATTAATTTTTTATTTGAATCTTCGCCATAACCAGAAGTAACTGTGTCAGTTTTTTTTGAATTATCATCATAATTTACTATATAGTAAGGAGATCCATTTGTTAATTCATGAGTAAAAATAACTCCACTCATTGAAACTTTTGTAATTTGTTTTTGAATTATTACTTTATTATTTACATTTTTTTTCTTATAACTATTGATCACTTTATCTATTAAAATTTTTAATTGTTCTCTATTTTTGGGATTGACACCTAAAATTGATAAATATTTTCCTGCTTGAGATTGATCTTTTAAATCTTCATCAAATGATGAGGATCTTATGGCAATTTTTGATTTAAATTTTTTTTGAATATATTTTATAATTTTATTTTTTGAAGTTTCCCACTCATCAGTATTAAATACGTAAGTCTCAGGAATTAAAAAATTTAAATTATACTTTTTTAATTTTAAGATAGTATCTGCCTTTGAATTTAATTTCATTATGTATAATTTTGTTTTCCTAATCCAGGAAAAAGTTTTTGCTTCAAGAGTCTAGGAATATGATAAATCATAACGAAAATTGAAAAAAAATAAGCTATTAAAGATACAGAATTCGATTTAGATAATTTTAATTTCCTAAATCCAGCAAAACCTAGTGCGCAATACAAAGACCATGTCCGAACATCAGAAGATGCTTTTCTTTGATTCTTGATATCAAAAAAATATTTATCATCCAAATCTTTAAAATTAACTTCAAAATTTTTTTGTTCTTGTATTATTTTATCAATATTTTTAATTTTACTATTTATAAATTCAATTTCGTCCTCCCTTAATACATTTTTATAATATTGATTTGGTTTAGGATTTATTCCATTATTTTGTCCTTGTTGAGAATTACCTAGCCATTTTTTTCCACATAAAGTCGGAGAGATCAGTGTATCTTCATAATTTACATCTAATTTTTTTGATAAAATTTTCATTGCACTTGAAGGATTTTCTACTAACTTTTCAAATCTATAGGTAACTAATTTATTTGTTTTATCATATTTCTCTTGTAATAATTTAATTCTACTAATTGAGATTAACCATGTGTTTAAAAGTGCATTTAAATCATATGCATTGAACATTTTTATAAGAGTATCTGGGGGCAATGGTTTAGCAAATCTTCTGGATCCAAAAAAACGTCTTGCAATTCTTGTTTTTTCGGCTGCCACATAACCAATGCAATCTCTAATAGGAATAAATATAAACGAATTTTTAAAATCGTTAAAATATTTACCAAAATCAGACAGAAATAAGCCACTGCTGGCATGTGTTACAATATATTTTGGATCTTTAAAATAAGCACTATTATCCCAACTTTCAAAATATGCTTTATGTTTACCTTCATATAATTCTTGATTAGATTTAGAACCTAAACAATATTTATTAAGTTTCTCAATATAAAGTTTATGGTTGAAATTAGTTTTTATTGACTTTTCATAATATGCTTTTTCAAGATAATTGGCTCTTACTCCAAATTTTCCACTAGTTTCTTTTCCCCATTTATAAGAAATAACTTCTTTATTAGCCTCAAAATATTCTGAAGGGTCAACACTATTGTCAAAATCAGGAATATAAAAGGGTGAGCCTGTAATTTTATCTAAAAAGCCATATGAGTTGTAATCAAATTTAAAACCTACTTCCATTGGATAAGACGAAAAATCTTTATGACCATCAAATAATCTTCCAAGTAAAGATCCTCCACTTCTATTAATTCCAGCTATAAATATAAAATTCATTGAAAATGCTTTAACTTACTTTTATGTATCTAAATAAATAATTTTTTATTATTTTTGTATTCGATCTATTTCTTGATTGTTTAATCATTTTATAACTCTTTAACCAATTTACTGATAATACTTTATTATCAAATTCATATTTTATCATCTAAAATCTTTTTTTTCTAAAATTGATAAGGTATTTGCTCTAGAGTTTTTTCTGGCAAATGCTACATAAAATAAGCAAGCATTTTTATTATCCTTGAAAATAATCTTTCTATTTTTTTTAATATTTGTATAGATAAATTTATCCAACACTATTGGAAACTTTTTTGTTTTAAAAATTTTCGAATTCGATCTCAAATATGAAAGGTCATATACTTTTTGATTGTCAGTAAAAATTATCATTTCTATAGCCGGATTTATACTTAAAATTTTTTCTATTGCATAACCTTGTCTTGTAAAAATGATTATCCTACTAGTATTTTCATCTATTTTACCTAAATTTTGAAAGAATATGTCTTTCGTTTGTACAAATTTATTATTTCGTTTTGCCTTAATTCTTTTAACTTCATCCTCCTTATTAAAATTTTTTAACCAATTAATAGTTCTTAAAAATTTATTAGATGTGGCTGTCTCGTCACTAAGCATCAAATAATCAGCATTTAAAGATTTAGAAAAACTCAATGAAATAATTTCACTTTTAGTAGGTGTATTATTTAAAATCATTGTTTCAAGATTTTCAGTAGCCATAATCAATAATTTTCCATAATATTTTGCACACTTAGAAATTTTTATAGTTTGGCTGTACAAATTAATGTCACCTATCTCTGCTGCCAGATCTCCCCTATCTATCATTATAATATCTGAACTTTTACAAATTGAATTCAAATTTTTACAACCTTGGTCATTTTCAATTTTAGATACAATTATTTTATTAGATTTAGCTCGCATTTTATCAACCAAATGATGGTTTTGAACATAACTTAAGCCAATAGCATCAAATTTAAATTTTTCTATTTTATATAAAAAATTTAAGTAAACTTTTTCTTGAAATTTATTATCATAAATTGAATTAGGAACGTTTAAACCTTTTTTGCTTAACAAAGTAAAATTTTCTTTAGATTTTCCTATTATATAATTTTTGCCTTTTGAGATAAATTTGAACATAAATTTTCCATCAGATAGAGAAAACGTTTTGGGATTTTCAAATTTAGGTAATGGTTTTGAGATTTCAATTTTTTTTACACCTTTAAGATTTATTTTTTTTCCAAAGCAGAATGCTATCTTATCATTTTTTTTAATAAATAATTCTTTTGAATTTATAGTTCTTGGTTTTATTCCTGGTAAATCAATTAATATTTTACAATCTGGATTTATTTTCTTCACTAAATTACATATTTTTTTATGCCATTCTAAATTGTTGTGAGCACCATTTAATCTTATGAATTTTGTATGATTAACAATTTGTTCTAAATTCTTAATGTTTTCAGTGGTAGGACCTATGGTGGAAAGAATATTTGTCATACTATATCAATTTTTTTCTTATTTTGGTTGCAGAGATTTTCTCAATATCTAATGGCAAATTAATCTTTCTTATTTTATATCCAACTTTTCTTCCATAAACCACCGAACTGACCACTGGTATTTTAATAATTATAAATCTTTTTTCATATTCCTTTAATTCTTTTAAAATTTTTTTTTTAACAGTATTAAAATTATAGGGATTTTTTTTATTAACATTATAACTATCCATTACCAATAGGCATACTTGTTTTGAAGATTTCAAGGCTTTCAAAAAAAGTTTTTTGTGCCCTAAATGGAATGGTTGAAAACGCCCAATATATATTGATGTTTTTTTTTTCCAATTGAATTTCATGATAATAGTTTTCTTTAAAAATATACCTCACGTATACCTTATTTGTATATATTTAGTACTTTTTTATATATATTCAGTACTTTCTATATATTTAAGAACTTTTTATATAAAGCAATTATATTTAATAAATCAAGTTAGCTAAATAAATAGTTTTCTATATAAAATAACAAGTAAATATATTAATTTTAAAAATCAATTATAACTTTCTAGTATAGAACGAACAGTATACTTTATCCTTAATGAGCATTTTACTTTATTTGATAATTTTTTTTATATCTACAATACAATCTATTGCTGGTGTTGGTATTTTAGTATTGGGAACTCCAATAATGTTAATATTTAATTATTCAATTTTGGAAACTATGTTTTTTTTATTGCCCATATCAATAATTTCGAGCCTCAGTAATTTAATTTTAATTAACTCTAATTTCAAAATAAATCAAAAAATAGATTTAAAATTGATAAAATATTTTTTTATTTTTTGTTTTCCATCAGTTTGTATTGGATTAATAATTATAAAAAATTTTAATGAATTAATTAATTTTAATATATTGATTTCTACAATTATATTTGCTTCAATAATCATAAAGATTAAATATGAACAATTTTTTTTAAATTTAAAAAAAAATTCAAAAAAAACTATTACATTTTTTATTGGTTTAATTCATGGACTGACAAATTCTGGGGGAACACTTTTGAGTCTTTTTATTACAAGCAAAGATAAAAAAAAAATAAATCTTTCAAGGTTTGAGATACATTTATTTTATTTTTTTTTAGCTACTACACAGTTAATAGTTTTGTATTTTTTAGTTAATTATGATTTTCAATATAATATTAACTTATACTTAGTTTTTTTAATTGTAACTATCTCGTGTTTTGTTGGAAATAAGATTGCAAATATGTTTAAAAATTTAACAAACTATATAATCTATATTTTAGCAATTATTTCTAGTATAATTCTATTTTTAAAAAGTTTTTAAGGATCGAAATAATTTATTTAATATCTATTCTTGATATTATTTTAAAGCTTCTTGTCTTTGTATCCCAGCAAATCTAATTTTATTGGTTTTATTGATATTTGATTTATGAACAATGTTCTCATGAAAAATGCAAACATCTCCCAATTCCAAATTAATAAATTTTTCTTTAAAGTATTTCTTAATTAGTTTTATATCTTTAGGCACATAACTTTGAACACCCTTTTTAAATTTTCGGTGATGGGAATAATCTAAAATTTCACCAAGTGTATGACTTCCTTCCAGCACGCTCATTGTTCCATTAGATCTAGAACATTTTCCAAAAAAAGGAAATTGATAATGAAAAGTAGCTTTTTTAATTGTGGAATAATAAGTTTTTTCCTGATGCCAATTATAGCTTGTTCTTTGGGAATTTCTTATCCCAATTGCATATCCTAAAGACAGAGGTCTAGTAGAAATATTAAAAAAACTTTTGGTTAAAACCTCAAAGTTTTTTGTCATTTTATAAAAAGGTTTGGAATTACAAACATCTTTAAATGCGACATACATTTTATCCCAATTTTTTTTATCATGTTCACATTTGGTTAAAAACTCATGGATATTTTTTGAGTCTATTTCTTGATTAAAAACTTTTTTATAACTATGTAATAATTGTCTCTGGCAATTAGCTAAATCTTTCTTATTTATGACATTCTTTAAGATAATATATCCTTTAGAATAATACTTTAATCTCAATTCTAATTTCATAATCTATAATTTCATTCCCACAAAGTAATTCAAACCTTTTCCACCTCGACCTTTAAATAATATTCTATTTTTTTTAATTATATTATTAATTTTTTTGATTTTACTTATTTTATCAATTTTACTATCCATAACAATAAAAACTTCACTTAACTCATTCAAGAAATTTTCTGTTTCTTTAATATTTATTGGCTCAATTTTTTTCAATAAATTGATAGTTTTTTTATAATCTTTTAATAAAGCATTAAGGCTAACTTTCTTAAAAGCATGAAATGATTGGTCTTTAATTTTGTGTGTAATTTTGCTTTGTATAAAAAATAAATCTTTTAAAATTTTTAGACTTTTATTTTGGACTTTATTCGAATTTTCAATACTTGAAAAATTTATCAAAGAATTTAATAAAAAATTTTTATTTGCAAAATAATTTTTATTCTTAAAATTTTTTTGTTTTAAACTAAAATAATATTTTTTATTGTTTGTAAATTTTTCTAAAAAATATTCCTCTTCATCAGAACTGTAGAGATACAGATTATTTTTTTCAAAAAGGTTTTTGATTTCATAAAATGATAAAGTGTCAATTTTAGGATTGATATAGGTGTCATGGATAATTTGTTTAACTGTTCTGCCGCCATATTTATGTGCTCTTTTTAAATTATCTTTAAAAAATAACTTAGATAATTTAATTATTTCATCTTCGTTCTCTGACAAACTGTATAAAATATATCTTTGTAAATTCCTTTGAAAAAAACCATTTGTTTCACCTAGTCCTAAAATCAAGATGCCATCTTTCTTTAGGAAATTTATTGCAAGCTTAATACTTTTAACAGTATCAAATGTATGATGAGCAACACCATTTGAAATTACAAAATCGAATTTTTTTTTAAGATTAAATTTAAATAAATCTTTCCTATAAACTTTAAATTTATTTTTAGCAAATTTGCCGAACAAATTTCTTGCATTGACTGTAGATTTTTTATCATAATCCACAAGCGTACACTTGGCTCCTGCCCAGTCATAATTAATAGTATTTTGTCCACTTCCACAACCTAAATCAAGTAGTTCACTATTTTTAAAAATTTTAAGAGGAAGCTTTAATCTTTCAATTAAAAATTTTTTCTTATTATTAACAAGCTGTTTTACATTTTTTTTGTTTGCTGAAATAAAGTAATTTGAAGGGTTTTGCTCATTATAGACTTTATTAACAGCTAAAAGAACTTTTTTTTTATTCATTGGATATAGTTTATTAAATAAAGAATTGTAATTAATCTATATTTAAATTAAAAAAAAAAACAATTAATAAAATTTAAACCTAAGTTTTAGTGTATAAATCAAGAAAAAAATACTCAATGAAATATACTATTTCTTAACTTCTATACAAAAAATTTGGTTTTACTGCTAGAATGTTGAAAAGTTCAAACACTAAAGGTAAGAAAAAAAATGATTATTCTTGGAATTTGTAATGACGAAACTGCTTCCGCCTGTTTAATGGTAGATGGTGAAATTGTATGCGCAGTTTCAGAAGAGCGTTTTACAAGAATTAAATTAGATAATACTTTTCCAGAACAATCAATTAAGTATTGTTTGTCTTTTGCTAAAATTCATCTTTCTGACGTCAACATTGTTGCTTACGCATGGGCTAAAGGTTTTGAACCAAGTCTAATTTCGAACTATATTGAGCTTGGTGCAAGATACTCCAATGACAAGAGTGCGCTTGAAATTGCAAAAGAAAGAATAAAACATGAAGTTGATCGTGATAAAAAGAAAAGATCTGAATTTGATAATTGGGTCCATCATAATATAGATTATGCTCAACAAAAAGTGATGGATTTTTACCATCATGAAGCACATGCAGCTAGTGCTTCATTTTTGTCACCATTTGATAATGGTTATGTTTATACGAGTGATGCGCGTGGAGATTTTGAGTCCACAACAATATATGAGTTTGATCGATTAGCAGAAAAAAAATTAACAAAAATTTATTCTGCAAACTCCTGTGATTCTTTTGGTTTTTTCTACGGGCGTATAACAGGTCTTTTAGGTTTCAAACCTATGCGACATGAGGGAAAAATTACAGGATTAGCAGCATATGGAGATCCCCAAAAAGCAATCTCTCTATGCAAAAAGATGATTAATGTCTGTGAAGGTAAAGTCATTGCTAATTTAGGTGATTATTATCGTCCATTTTTTGCACCTTATTCAGAATTACTAAAAAAAGAAATAAATGAATATTCTAAAGAAGAAATTTCAGCATCTGCTCAATACCATCTTGAAACAATGATGGTAGATTTGCTTGATTTTTATTTAAAAAATAATGATGCACAGAATGTAAATTTGATGTGCGCTGGTGGTGTTTTTGGTAACGTTAAAGTTACACAAAAGCTGAAAGAAATGCCCCAGATAAAAGCCTGTTATGTACAGCCGCAAATGGGTGATGGCGGACTATGCATTGGAGCAAGTGCACTCGCTTTTGAGAAGATAAATTCATCCCAAGCTCAAAATACAACAAGAACAAAAGAATTAAAAACAATGTATTTGGGACCGAATGCTTCTTTTAGAGAAAATACTCATGATGACTATACTAATGAATTCAAATATGAGTCTATTATATATTCTAATGCACCTATTATGTTTGCAAAATCACTTCAAAAAAAAAATGTAATTGGACTAATTAATGGAAGGATGGAGTTTGGACCTAGAGCGCTATGTAATAGGAGTATTATAGTGGGAACAGCTGATAAAAAAATTAATGATTGGCTCAATAAAAGAATGAACAGAACAGAATTTATGCCTTTTGCACCTGTAATTAGGAAAGAAGTAGCTAGTCAATGTATAAAAAATTACATTGATACAGATACCACCTTGAACTTTATGACCGCAACAATCGATTGTACAGATCAATTTCAATTAAATAATCCTGCTGTAGTTCATACTGATCTCACTGCACGTCCTCAAATAGTAACTGAAAAATCAAATAATTTTATTTGGTGTGTTCTGCGAGAGTGGGAAAGCATTACTAACGAAACGTCTTTAGTTAATACTTCATTTAATGTTCATGAGGAACCAATTATCTGTGATGTTGATGAGGGCATGAAAAGTTTGCGTAATGGTGTAATTGATCAACTATGGCATGTGGATAATGACATTGTTCATGTTTATTCAAAAAAAGATGATATAGAATATTGGTGGGAATCAAATGGTGGTTCGAACTTTAAGTTAGAACAAAGTGATAAAAACAGAGTATTGTCACATGGTACCATTATAGAATTATATTTAAAAGAAGTGGGGGAACATTCGTTATGTCTTGGAATGTTGCATAAAAGATGTGAAAGTAAATTTAGTGCGAAGGCATTATGTATTGATTTACCTGTAATTGTCATATCAACATTATGCGGATCATTAACTTTATCCGCAAAGAGTATGTTTGGTGTTGCTATGGAAGATACAGCATTAAAAATAGTTGGAGGCATGTCGCTTTTTAGTGGAATTTTAGGAACGATACAAGCATACTTCTCTTACAGCAGAAGG
>ENA-OSJC01001210-OSJC01001210.1-marine-metagenome-genome-assembly--contig:-NODE-1210-length-21930-cov-8.777376_pt1 | contig 21930 bp, 18 predicted proteins | sample MGYA00237885_ERZ534234 | MGnify/ENA primary metagenome ERZ534234 (study PRJEB26413, sample SAMN06343907) | marine metagenome | isolation source: coastal waters | place: Atlantic Ocean: West Antarctic... | reverse complement strand
TGACCATTAACTGCTTTCGGAAGACCCAAGTGAGCGCCCTTGCCATTTATAGTTAGTGTGCCTGCCGCTTCGTCCCATACCCAAGTTCCAGCAGTAGCACCATCATGCGGTGCAACCGGCGCTCCACAACTATCAGTACCACCCTGCCAAGCTTCTACCCACGTATCAGTTCCCATTTCATTAGAGAAAGATCCATCAAGACCAAATACAAAACTGTCATCAAACCAGCAAGCGCGTGCAGCAACAACAGCTGCATCAGTTGTAAACCATTCCATACTCCCAGCAGTTGGTCCAACACCTGCGGCACCAACACCATCAAGCATCCACTCACCAGCGAGTGGATCTTCAACTGGGGCGACACAACCCTCTACACAATATTGCACTCGACTGCCATCGGTTGTTTCAGAAACATCAACCCCGACTTCACCGCTTGTATCACTAAATGAGATACTAAACGTAGCATAGCCGTCCACGTCGGACTCGACCATTTCACGAGACGCTGACCAATCACCAATTTTTCCTTGTAGAGTAGCCGCAACGCCGTTAATTGTGACAACCGGCAACATCAAAGCTTCACTCGCTGTAAAGTCAACCTTAATTGACTGACCTAGCTTAGCCACGCCATCCGCGCTAGCGTTCTTTTCTTGCTGCTGCAAAATAGACACGCTGGTTAGGGTTGGCGCTATACCATCCAATCCTGCCTCTGGCAGATTATTTTCAGTGACGGTGCTCCCGCCGCCGCCACAGGCTGCAAGCATTAAAGAAAACGATAGTGCTAAAACTGACCCAAAATGTTTGGCGTGAAAAAAAGATTGTAACCAACCCACATAACTTACGGATGATTGCGGACGCATAACTCCCCCTAACAAAGATTTTAATTATTGATCCAGCGCGAACTGAAAAGAATATGAACAACCTGATTCTCTGCGCCCAAGGCCACAAGCTCCATAGCGATTCGGTGAATAGGCACATATATGCGATGAATTGGTTGTAGAACCGTTAAACGAGAATTAAAAGCTTCAACCGCTGTAAAAACGGGGCGATGTTACTCTCTACACAAGCCTAAATTGACTTATCTCTACTGAGACAATTCGGTGAATCTGGCGCGCCATCATTGCTAGCTTGCCATTCGACAGGAGTGTAAGTATGTATTGCTAGAGCGTGCACACAGTCCGCCAACTCAACCGCCAAAATGCTATAAATTAGCTGATGTCTTTTCACGGGTCTTTGGCCATCAAACTTATCGCTTACAGCAACAACTTTAAAATGACTCTCAGAGCCAGGCGGAACTGAATGCATGTAGCTCTCATTCAGCACTTCTAGCATATCCGGACTAAGCTCTAACCGTAATTTGTCAGTGATTGATTGCTGAATCGGTCCCATAAGGCTACATATTCCCAACTAAATTAATCATGACACCCGCAGCAACTGCAGACCCAATAACCCCGGCAACATTTGGACCCATTGCATGCATTAACAAAAAGTTCTGTGGGTTTGACTCCAGCCCTACCTTATTTGCAACACGAGCAGCCATAGGGACTGCGGACACCCCAGCAGCACCAATGAGCGGATTGACCTTATGCTTGGCAAATACATTCATAAGCTTAGCCATCAACACACCGGATGCTGTGCCTATACAAAAAGCAACAGCACCTAACGCCAAAATACCCATAGTCTCCGGATTAAGAAATTTGTCGGCGCTCATTTTAGAGCCTACACCAAGACCTAAAAAGATGGTCACAATATTAATTAACGCGTTTTGAGTAGTATCACTTAGACGATTCACCACACCACATTCGCGCATTAAATTACCAAAACAGAACATGCCTAACAAGGGTGCTGCATCGGGTAATAACATAGCAACCAGCATCAGTAACATTAGTGGAAACACAATTCTTTCGGTCTTACTCACCGAGCGCAGCTGAACCATTTTAATTGATCGCTCTTCCGGCGATGTTAAAGCACGCATAATAGGAGGCTGGATAATGGGTACTAGCGCCATGTAAGAATAAGCTGCCACGGCTATAGCTCCGAGTAAATCAGGTGCCAGCTTACTAGTAACAAATATTGCAGTAGGACCATCAGCGCCGCCAATAATACCGATTGACGCGGCTTCCTGAATAGTAAAGTCAAGAATACCAAAATGGCTGAGACCAACCGCACCCAACACAGTGGTAAAAATACCCACCTGGGCTGCGGCGCCCAACAGTAGTGTCTTGGGATTAGCTAACAGAGGCCCAAAATCAGTCATTGCACCAACACCCATAAAGATAATTAACGGGAAGAGTCCAGTTTCAATACCTGCATGGTAGATGTAATACAGCAGTCCTCCAGGGCTTTCCATATGCCCCATAGCATCGTAGATAGGAGCCGCGTCAAAGCCTGCGCCAGGTATATTTGCTAAAACGGTACCAAAACCGATTGGCACTAAAAGTAGCGGTTCAAAGCCTTTGTTAATCGCCAAAAAGAGTAGCCCTAATCCCACTCCCATCATTACTATTTGGCCAAACTCAATTTGAGCAACACCTGAACTTGCCCATAAACTCAATAAATTTTCCATCGCCCGCGCCCCGTTATGCCAACATGACCAAGACATCACCCACAGTGCAGCTATCACCGCCCTGCACTTTCACCGCAACAATAGTTCCAGCATTCGGCGCGCTAATTGATGTTTCCATCTTCATCGCCTCTAAAATAATAATTGTCTCACCCTCAGCAACCACCTGACCCAACTGCACCAAGACCTTGACGACTGTACCTGCTAGTGGCGCATTTACCGGCTCGCCAGTTACTGGTTGAGCTGGCGCTGGTGTCAACGGAACTAGCGCGCCGCCAGTCTCAACAATGGCATTGATATCTCCGCCATCAGTCACTGTCACAGAGTAAGACTTGCCTTCAACTTGCACACTATAGACCTCCTCACCCTGATCATTTAACTTAGCTGGCGGCTTGCCCGAAGGAACAGGCTCAAACATGGATGGATCATTTTTGTGTTTCAGAAATTTAAGGCCGACTTGAGGAAAGAGTGCGTAGGTGAGAACGTCGTCAATCTCACGATCTCCTTCCGCAAGCGCAAAACCTTCTTCTTTGGCCAATGCAACTAGATCATCCCGCAAGGTTTCAATCTCTGGATCTATATTGTCCGCAGGCCGGCATACAATAGGTTGTTCGCCCTGAGCCAAAACACGAGCTTGGAGTTCTGCGTTAACAGCTGAGGGTCCCGCACCATATTCACCACGAAGCACCCCCGCAGTTTCCTTGGTAATTGATTTATATCGCTCACCAGTCAGTACATTTAGCACCGCCTGAGTACCTACAATTTGCGATGTAGGTGTTACCAGAGGAATATAGCCAAGATCCTTTCTTACCTTAGGGATTTCTAATAGCACTTCGTCCAAGCGATCTTCAGCGCCCTGCTCACGTAATTGTCCTTCCATGTTAGTTAGCATGCCGCCGGGTACCTGAGCAACTAGGATTCGTGAATCCACGCCACGCAGAGAACCTTCAAATTCGCCATATTTTTTACGGACGGTTCTAAAATAAGCGGCAATTTCCTCTAGCTTGGTAATGTTTAGTCCCGTATCTCTTGGCGAGTCTTGGAAAATCGATACGACAGATTCGGTTGCTGAATGGCCATAAGTCATAGACATCGATGAAATTGCTGTATCAACATTATCGATGCCGGCCTCTACACATTTCATAATGGTAGAGGTAGACAATCCAGTAGTGGCATGGGCATGCAACTGAATCGGTATGGCAACGGCCTTTTTTAGTCGGCTCACCAAATCAAAGCCTACATAGGGCGTTAGCAGTCCCGCCATATCTTTAATACAGATTGAATCAGCGCCCGCATCTTCGATTTTTCGCGCCTGATCAACCCATAGCTCAAGCGTATGAACTGGGCTAACGGTGTAAGAGATAGTGCCCTGAGCATGCTTTCCAACTTGTTTGACCGCTCTCAATGCGGTTTCTAAGTTGCGCATGTCATTCATCGCATCAAACACACGAAACACATCGATGCCATTAACCGCCGCTCGTTCAACAAACTTCTCAACCACATCATCAGCATAATGCCGATACCCGAGAATATTTTGACCACGGAACAGCATCTGCTGAGGCGTATTTGGCATCACTTTTTTTATTTCACGAATGCGATCCCATGGGTCCTCACCTAAAAACCGAATACATGAATCAAAGGTCGCACCCCCCCAAGACTCTACGGACCAATAACCAATTTGATCTAATTTATCTGCAATAGGTAACATGTCATCAATCCGCATGCGTGTAGCAAATAAAGATTGATGAGCGTCTCGCAAAACGACTTCAGTAATACCTAATGCAGTTTCTTTCGCTGACATAAATGGGTCCCGAGGGTTATTTTAAATGACTTTCCGAATCTATAACTAATTAGGGCTACGCTTTATCGCCCTCTGTGCTGATCTATGGCGGATTGAATTGCCTTAACTACATTAGGTTCAATCGTCGAGTTTAGCGCGAGCAAGGAACTCTCTGCCTTGATACTAACCTCTTCAGCGGGTGACCAAAAACCCACTGCCGTAGACATCAAATATGTAGTCCCGACGAGTAAAGTCAGAAAGCCGAACACCGTCCCCATGCCAAATAGCATGAGATCAAGACCTTGCGAAATAAGCGTGACTTCCATCTAATTACCCTTTAAGTCTGTATTATGCTCAATATAGAGAGAGATTAAAAAAACATCCGGTAAAAACTATAACAATACCCAAGGTTTTTGCAAGTTGCGCTTTGCTTTATGCGGAAGGAAACCTACAATTCACGTTTAACATCTATGAAGCTTACGGGAAACTTTACACCATGCAATTAAAAGCGCTACTTACTCAGCGATTTGCTGCTGCCATGACTGCCGTAGGAATTCCTAATGACTGCTCTCCCATGCTAGCACTGAGTGGCAAACCTCAATTTGGGGACTATCAGGCAAATGGTGCTATGGGCGCAGCTAAGCGTATGGGAACTAATCCGAGAGACTTAGCGGCTCAGATCATCAATAAGGTTAATCTTGAGGGTATCGCAGAAAAATTTGAAATTGCTGGGCCTGGCTTTATCAACATCCATCTTTGCAAATCGTTTTTAGCTAATAGCTTAACTGACCAGAGTAATCAGGAATTGGGTTTGGCCAAACAGCAGACGGTGGTAATTGATCATTCTTCACCTAATTTGGCTAAAGAAATGCATGTTGGTCATTTACGCTCGACAATTATTGGTGACTGCCTGTCACGCCTCCTTGAATACAAGGGCCATACAGTTATTCGACAAAATCATATGGGCGATTGGGGTACTCAGTTTGGTATGCTGATTGCCGAATTAGAAATACAGCTAGGTGGCGGTGAGCCAGCTGGGTTAGCTCTGAATGATCTTGAAGTTTTTTATCAGCAATCTAAAAAGCACTTTGATGCGGATCCCGAGTTCGCCGATAAAGCACGAGACTATGTAGTAAAACTGCAATCTGGTGATGCACACTGTCGTAAACTCTGGAAACAATTCATCGACGTTTCGGTAGCGCATAATCTCGAGATTTATCAGCAACTAAATGTTGGGTTATTAAGAGAGCATATAAAACCGGAGAGCTCATATAACGACGATCTCGAGGTGGTAGTTAATAATTTGTGCAAACAGGGTATCGCGGTTGATTCAGATGGCGCAAAAGTAGTCTTTCTTCCTGAGCTAGCTGATAAAAACGGAAATCCGTCACCCATGATCGTGCAGAAATCTGGCGGTGGCTTTCTCTATGCTAGTACCGATTTAGCCGCTTTGCGCTTCCGAGTTGGTGCTCTTGAAGCTGATCGCATCCTCTACTTTATTGATGCTCGCCAATCACTCCACATGAAACAAGTGTTTATTACAGGACGCAAGGCAGGCTATGCGCCTCAAGGAGTGAGCTTGGAGCATCACGCTTTTGGCACAATGATGGGCAGTGATGGTAGACCCTTTAAAACGCGTAGTGGGGGAACCGTAAAATTAGCAGATCTTCTCATTGAGGCCGTGGAGCGCGCAGAAAAGCTAGTGCGCGAAAAAAATAGCACATTGAGCGAGAAAGAGATAAAGACTATTGCCCAAAAAGTGGGTATCGGTGCGGTCAAATACGCTGATCTTAGTATCACACGCACCAATGATTATATTTTTGACTGGGATGCAATGCTCTCATTCGAAGGGAACACCGCGCCTTACTTACAATATGCCTACACCCGGATTCGTAGTATTTTCCGAAAAGCTAAAATTGACGCAAAGACATTATCATCGCCCGTTATTATTTCGGAAAACCAAGAAAAAACACTGGCACTCAAACTGCTGCAATTTGACGAAGTGATTGATCAGGTGGCTATGGATTGCTATCCCCACACCCTGTGCAGCTATCTCTATGAGTTAGCGAGCGCCTTCATGACCTTTTATGAGCATTGCCCCATTTTGAAAGATAACGTAGCCAAAGAGACCCAACTCAGTCGACTGAAGCTTTGTGCTCTTAGCGCAGACACCTTGGCTTGTGGGTTAGATCTTCTAGGGATTGAAGTGATGGAACAAATGTGACACCCAGCAGGGTGTCACATACTCATTACCTCAGCTTCGCTAAGTTTGCAGTCATCTTATCGAAGCCTTTATGGATTGAAGCTTGATCTTCACTATTATCGATTAGCGAACCGACAACTACGGCCAAAGCAGAAACTCCGAAGCCAGGCACTAGTGAATAAAGTTCGAAAATTCCACCCTCAAATTGTGGCCAAATAATCACTGTTGCACCACCAACAAAAACACCGGCAAGCGCACCACGGGCAGTCATTTTTCGCCAATAAAGACTAATTAGTATAGCCGGCCCCAATGAAGCCCCTAAACCAGCCCATGCGTAGGACACTACATCAAGAACTTTGCTGTCAGGCTCCATTGCAAGCAGTGTCGCCATCAAAGCAAGTATCACTACCGCTACTCGGCCTACCTGAAGACGTTGCTCTGGACTTAGCTGTTTTTTAACCACTAGCGGATATAGATCCTCAGCTAGAGATGAAGAACAGACCAGCAGTTGAGAATCTACTGTACTCATAATGGCCGCCAAAATAGCCGCCAACAGAATACCCGCAATTAGTGGATGAAAAATGAGCCCCGTTAAAGCGATGAAGACTTTCTCCGAATCAGGAATAACGCCGGGTAAGTAAGCGACGCCACTTAGACCGACTAATATCGCCAGAAGATAGCACAGGAACGCCCAGGTCACTCCTATACTAGCAGCCTTGCCGGTCTCTGCAGCAGAGCGAATAGCCATAAATCGCGCTAATATATGTGGTTGCCCAAAATACCCCAACCCCCAACCCATGGCGCTAACAATCGCCAGCCACCCTAACGCATCACCATTAATGTCTGTAAAGACGTTTAACAACTGCGGGTTTTTCAGACTGATTTGGGCTGTAAATTCATCTAGCCCTCCGGCTTGTGAAATCACTAGAACAGGCACACAGACTAGTGCCAGCAACATCAGAAGCCCCTGAAAAACATCAGTCCAAGAGACGGCTAAAAAACCGCCAAACAGTGTATAGAACAAAATCAAAGCAACACTAACAAATACTGCAATCTGATAATCAAAGCCGAATACTTCGTTAAATAGTTTACCCCCAGCAATTAGACCGGAGCCAACATAGAATAAGAAAAACAATAAAATACTAAGACTGGAAATCGACTTTAACCAAGGTGTTTTATCAGCAAAACGACGCTGTAAATAGGTCGGCAGAGTGACGGCATCATCTAGCTGTTCGCTGTAAATTCGCAAACGCTTGGCCATTAAACCCCAGTTAGCTGCTACGCCTATAACTAGTCCAAGAGATATCCAGGCAGCCTCTAAGCCCGCAAGGTAAGCATAGCCCGGTAACCCTAGCAATACCCAACCACTCATATCCGAAGCACCGGCGCTAATAGCCGTTACCGTGGGTGATAATTCACGACCGCCCAAAAAATAATCTGTTGCGTTCTTGGTTTTTAAGTACGCGTATACACCGATACTTAATACGATCGCCACATAGGCCAGAAAAGCTACGATGGTAGATACAGACAACTCAGACATGCTAATTCCTTAATTTAAAGTCGGTAGTAAGTGGATCAGAATTAAACGCTACTCGTCCGGCGAGACCAGCACAAGGTACTGGCCATATTGACCGTGCAGGGCTTGCTCTAAATAAAACCAAGCACTTATTCGTCAGTACTCCCGTTGCTGTCCTGCCCCATGTTTATTGCCGCCAAGAGTAGCAGACCTGCAAATATTCCCATATTTTTAAAGAAATTCTGGGTTTCATGTTTAACATCAACCCCCTCATAAATATTCCAAAAATCATGTAAATTTAGATTAATGAGTAAAACCATCGCCGCTAAACCCAGCGCACAGATGACTACTTGTTTATTGAGAAAAAGACAAATGCTCGCACCAACTTGGGTGATTCCAGCAACCGCCAATAACACAGGGGCCATCGCCATACCATGAGTCTCCATGAGTGCTACATGCATATCCCATTGCATAAATTTCATAACACCTGGCAGTAGAAAATATAACGCCAGCAAACCCCGTCCAGTATGTATTAATGCAGATTTCATCCTTAACTCCTGTTATTTCTATTTTAGAATATTAAAATGTTAGGCGCTCCGGCCCAGCGAAGAAGTGTGCCTTAAAACTACCGCTATAGGCTACTAATAAAGACCAGTTGATCGCACTTTATAGTGTGAGGTTAAGGCTTTTAAGGCAGTTATGCTAACCAGTACTGGAACTCATTACTCTAAACGTTGATAGCCTGAATTAGTGATTCCACTTCAAGATGCCCGCCCTGTTCTATGTCCAGCACACCGCGGGTCAAACCTGTAAAGTCAAATAACTCTGTATCGGCAAGTTGTGAAGGCGCCACATTCTTAATGGCGCCAAAGATTGCATCAATACGACCAGGAAATTGTTGCTCCCACTGCTTCAGCATATCCTTCACAGCATTGCGCTGGAGGCCCGCCTGAGAGCCGCAGAGGTTGCAAGGAATGATTGGGAATTGTTTTAATTCAGACAATGCAATGAGGTCAGATTCTTTACAGTAAGCGAGCGGCCTAATGAGGATGTTTTTCTTATCATCTGATAATAATTTAGGCGGCATCGCCTTCAGTTTGCCTTGGTAAAACATATTCAGAAATAACGTTTCAACAATATCATCCCGATGATGACCTAAAGCAACCTTTGTTGCGCCTATTTGCTCTGCAAAACCATACAAAGTTCCACGCCGTAACCTAGAGCAGAGACTGCAATAGGTTTTACCCTCAGGAATTTTACTCGTGACAATACTGTAAGTGTCTTTCTCTAAGATATGATATTCGATGTCCAGCTTATCAAGATACGCCGGTAAAACATGTTCGGGGTACCCTGGCTGCTTCTGATCTAAATTCACCGCCACCAAGTCAAATTTAATGGGTGCATTTTTTTGCAGATTCATAAGGATATCAAGCATCGCATAAGAATCCTTGCCTCCTGAAAGGCACACCATAATGCGATCGCCCTCCTCAATCATACGGTAGTCAGCTACCGCTTTACCGACATTTCGGCGCAGGCGCTTTTGGAGTTTAGCAGCCTCCAATTGCTTGTTACTCAGTGACATTGTCTGCCCCACTTATTTTGGAGCGCGCAGTATAGTTGTTCGATGCTGCTATCAGCAAATAGACCGCCTAGATAACTAAGTTATCCACGATTCATAGCCATAAGGAAATCAATTAAGGCTGTCAGTGCTTTGGGTGGGTTATCATCATCAAATGTCACACTACGATGCGTCGTGCCCTCTGACGTTATGGCTAGCGACGTGACCATGGCGCCATCGAATTGATGACGCGTAGATGGCGCACTAAGGTCCTTAATCGTAGCCACGTCAATATTGGTCAAAATCTTAGCTAGTGCCTGCTTTTGCTCCGTCGTCAAAACGTTTTGAATTACTTTTTGATTATCCAAAAAATAGCTGTACCGCCCTTTTTGTAAAACTGCTCGCTCTGATTTTCCTCGACTAAGAGCCGAGTATTCAATTTTCTCAATAGTTAGCGCATTATCTAAAGATGTCGGCTTTGGAGAGCTGTGAACCGCTTTTTGTAATAATTCTATGTCATAGCCTAGTGCACTGACCTGGGAGACCAAGGCGCTATAGTCTTGATCAGAAATATGCGCTGTTCGCGACATAATCCATACATAATCTCTACTGGTTCGGCCAATAATCGTTTGTTGATAGGCATCGTCCAAATAAACAATCCTATAATCAGCCTTGATTGGCCATACAAACTGCATTCCCCAGATCGCATTGCTCACTTTATCTTTAATAAATCCACGCGGATTATAGATTTTTTTCTCACCACTAAGGCTTCCATCGTTGAAACTAAAAGTGGTGGCCACGCTACCATCATCATCAAGACGGTAGCTCTCTACTGGATTAAAAGCATCTTTCTCTAAGAAAGTGGGAATGTTTGCAATGACATACCAGTCGCCCATAAAACGCTCAAGATCCACGTAGTCAACTGCTCTCATGGGTTTTTGTGAGCTGCAAGAGGCAATCACAAGTGTGATTGCGATCAATAATATTCGTTGTTGTAAATTCATAACTGAACCTCCATGGGGCCTGGAACTCTTTCGTATCTTAATGTTCCTACTATATTGATATCTGACTCAAGGATCTGCCAATCACCGGCTTTATCATACTCAAGACGAATCTGCGTTTTTGGTAACTCAATCGTTTTGTAGGTCATCTGAGTTACAGGGTCGGTGTTGCTCTGCAGCGAAATGGGCGTATATTTTCCAGTTTCAACGTTTAGTAGAAAGTCACTCTCAAGCCAATCTGGCCGCCAATAAGGGAAACTCTTAACGCAGACCCCCAGTGACGTATCAACATCTTCACGCCTAACAAGAAACTTACCGTCTACTACCTTTCCACTAACAGCTACTCGCTTGCCATTTCTTTGCGTGCTACTTTGAAACTCAATCATACAATCTTTTTGCCATATTTCGTTGGCCTGATGTCGGTACTCAATTTTTTTCACCAGCAGCACCGTAAAATCCATGCTGGCGTCTGACTTTACCGTCAGTTGCTCACCGTTATCCTCAACTACAAATTTGTGCCAGCCTACCTCTCGATCATTCAGTGACACCTTAAAGTTGAAAACTTCAGTGGTACTTCCTGATGTGTCCGCGCTGGCATTGGTCATAAACACTACAAATATCAATAAAATTAATCTAATCATCGCAAATCCCTCTGCATTACCGTCAATGTACGCATTAGCGTTTGGTTCGTTTCGCTTGATGTATTTTTTCACCCGTTTTCTTTCGTGCCGAACTATCTTTTTTCAGTAATAAGTAAGTCGACCCCACACCCCCATGCTGCTTTTGTGCACTATGAAAAGCCAACACCTGGTCAAATTGTCGCAACCAGTGGTTAACGCAACTCTTGAGCCTTGCAGGCTGTTCTCTGCCCTCACCCTTGCCATGAGTAATCAACGCACAACGGATACTGTGCTTATGGCAATCATCTACAAATCGCCACAGAGCTACACGTGCCTGTTCAACCGTGTGCCGATGTAGATCAAGGCGTGACTGAATTTCGTATTTGCCCATGCGAAGGTTTTTATACACACCATGTTGTACCCCAGGCCTCTGAAATTCTAGGTATGCCAAGGGGTCAACTGGCTCAATAACCAAAATGGGGTCAAGAACATTAATCTCTGAAATCGTCTCCCGCTGGGCGGCTTTGCGACGCTCTATAACACCCGGAGTGATCAACGCAGGTTTACCTAAATGCGCAGACACTTTTCCAGACAAGGGTTTAATATCATCACCGACAAGGTCTATAAATGCGTTATTAGCGTCATCACTCTTGTCATTTCCATTCTCATACTCTGTTGATGACATCGTCATTATCCCAAGATTTATTAACCCTAAAGTAGGACTACAACATCCCTCTATTATGGTGTCTTGATGTATCATGGCGGTCCCATTTAAGGAGCCTGCCATGCACGTTACTGCGCACCACATCATCTCTGTTCACTATACCCTGACCGATGATAATAATGAACTTATTGACTCGACATACGAGAGCGGAGAGCCAATGGTTTACCTGCATGGGCGCGGACAGATGATCAGAGGATTCGAACAGGCTGTTTCAAAAGCCGAGGTTGGTCAGACATTAACCTTTAATCTGTCGCCATCCGAAGGATATGGACTCCGGAATGTAAATAACGTTCAACGTATACCGATGAAATATCTTAAACATGAAGGAAAGTTAACGCTGGGTAAGAGTATTCATGTTAATACTGATAATGGTGTCAAACCTGGCTCTATCATCAAAGTAGGAAAATTTAATGTCGATGTTGATATGAATCACCCACTGGCCGGCAAAAATCTCAACTTTGACGTAGAAATTATCGATATTAGAAGGGCGACTGAACAAGAGATTTCTCATGGCCATGCTCACGGGCCTAAGGGCTGCAGCCACTAATGGTTTTTGAGATTTATCAAATTGTCCTAATCGCTGCAGTATTTATCTGGAGCGGTTTTGTTCGCTCCGGTCTAGGCTTCGGTGGTGCATTATTTACCATTCCGTTTTTACTACTAATCCACAATGATCCACTTTATTTTCTTCCAATTATATCTCTGCATCTGCTATTTTTCGCCGCACTGACATTGATGCAGAGTCGTCGTAACGAAGCTCGAATGAGTGGGTCGACAGATGTTGATGCACCACGGGTTAATTGGCCTTTTGTTCGCTTTGCGTTGGCTATTATGATTCTGCCTAAAATTGCCGGTGTCATTGGACTAATCGTGCTACCCGCCGACCTGATGAATACTATTATATTTCTCATGATCGCCGCCTATTCAGTCACCTATATTCTTGGTCGCCCACTGAAAAGTAATAGCCGTTGGTTAGATGTACTTTTCTTGGTTATAGGTGCCTATGTGAGCGGTACATCTTTGATCGGAGGCCCTCTGGTGATCGCTGTAGCGTTGCGGCACATTAAGATTTCAGAATTTCGTCATACCTTGTTTGTACTCTGGGCAGTGCTAGTGAGCATAAAGCTAATTGCTTTTGTCTGGGCTGAAGTTAGTCTCAACGTGTTAGCGGCGTTTTGGTTATTGCCCTTTGCCGGGATTGGCCATTTAATTGGCCAACGTTTTCATGAGCAATTGCTGCGCCAAGATACAACACAGTTTTATCGCGTAATAGGTGGGGTGCTACTAGTAACCGCGGGCACTGGACTGTACCAGGTCAGTGTATAAAAAAGGCGCTATGACTTTCGCCATAACGCCCTGTACAGCACTTGAATAGTCAATAGCAAATCATCAAATATCTGCGCATTTAAAAATGCTCTAACCGATCAACCTAGGTTCAACGAGTAGCATCAAAATAGTCGGTAGGCATTCCCATAACGCTGCCAACACTTGCCTTTATTGTTTTAGCATGCAGGTCTGCGCGCGGCAGAATACGCTCAAAGAAGAATGTTGCGGTATGTAATTTTTCTTGCAGAAATACTCGATCTCCCTCACCGGAGGCCAATTGCGCACTCGCGACCTTACTCATCCTAGCAAACATGTATGCCATGTAGGCGTAACCTGAGAACATTAAAAAATCTACAGATCCAGCACCAACAGAATCTGGACTTTTCTTGGCACCCGAACCCAATTTAAAGGCCAATAGTCGCCATCGAAGAGCTAACTTGGCAACTTGCCATGCTTGGGAGCGGACAGTTTTATCTCTACCCGCAGCAGTCCAAGGCATGCATCCCTTGGCAAAACTTAGCATCTCACCAGTGAATACATTGAGCTGCTTGAATCGATCAAGTAGTACTTTTCGCCCAACCAGATCTAACGCTTGAATTCCCGTAGTACCCTCGTACAAAGTCGCAATACGACTGTCTCTAAGTATCTGTTCCATGCCCCATTCTTTGATGTAGCCATGCCCACCAAATACCTGGACACCATGGTTTGCCGCTTCAACCCCTAATTCGGTAATAAAACCTTTCAGTATTGGCGTACAAAAACCCAATCGCTCTTCAGCAATTTTTTTCGCCTGCTCAGTCTTACCCGCTCGGTATATATCAGCAAACTGAGAAGCATAGGTCACCATCGCACGACCGCCTTCAGCAATAGCCCGCTGCGTTAATAACATACGTCTTACATCCGGGTGTTCAATAATCGCGTCAGCTGGACCATCAGGATTTTTCACCCCAGAAATGGAACGCATCGCCAACCTATCTCGAGCATAAGCAGATGCACCCTGATAGGAGCGATCTGCCGCCGACACACCCTGACTAGCTGTACCAATACGCGCTACGTTCATATAGGTGAACATAGCATTTAAACCATTGTGCGGCTCACCAATGAGAAAGCTTTTGGCGCCATCAAAATTAAGCACTGCTGTGCCATTTCCATGAATACCCATCTTGTGCTCAATTGAGCCACATCTAACGCCGTTTCTTTCGCCCACCGAGCCATCTGACGCAGGTAAAAACTTGGGGATAATAAATAGTGATAATCCCTTTGTGCCTCTGGGGGCATCCGGTAACTTCGCCAGTACAATGTGGACAATGTTTTCGGTAAGATCATGTTCACCTGCACTAATAAAAATCTTAGTACCGTCAACGCTGTAGCTACCATCGCCGTTAGGCACAGCTTTGGTCTTCATTTGCCCCAAATCTGTTCCACAGTGCGGCTCTGTCAGACACATCGTGCCACTCCATACCCCACTAATTAATTTCGTAAGGTAGTGATTTTTTTGCTCCTCAGTACCATGATCCTCGAGAGTGGCAATAGCACCCTCACTGAGACCAGGATACATTGCCCAAGCCCAGTTTGCGCTGGTAATCATTTCAGTCACTGCAAGGCCTACTGATGATGGAAGATGTTGACCTCCCATATTCTCGCTACCGGTTAGTGTTGTCCAACCAGCTTCGATATAAGTCTTATAAGCTTCTTTGAAGCCCGTAGGAGTTGTAACCACTCCATCATCCCAAACACAGCCATCATCACCGGATTGGTAAAGCGGCGCTAATTCATTTTCACTGAACTTTGCCCCCTCAGTGAAAATGGCATCAATCATATCTGGAGTTGCTTGATCACCTCCTTCGACGTGCTGGTAGTGAGATTGCATATCAAAGACATCATTGAATAAAAACAATAAATCTTTGACGGGTGCTTTAAAGTTGGGCATTAGTTAAGTCCTGTGAAATACAACCGTCCATGTGAGCTTGCTCACCGGTTTGATTAAAAATTGAAAATGATGTCATGTCAGCTTTTCTTTCAGAATAAAACAAAACATTCGAAGGTAAAAATAATGGTCGATGGAAATTAGCTCGAACGCGATATCCGGACTCTGGTAATTGATCTTTCAGTACTGCAAGGCAGCGCGCCTTACTCCACATCCCATGCACAATGGCTTTTTTAAACCCAAATAATTTAGCACTGATTGCACTTAAGTGTATTGGATTATAATCTCCAGAGACACTTGCATAGCGGCGGCCCATACCTCCATCAATAGCCCACGTTTGCGACTCTCCTGCTCTCACTATCACCGGTAGCCCTTGACGTCGTAATCCTGTCTTACAGCGATGTAACATCGTTGATTCACTAGACCAAACAAGTTCACCATCAGCCTTGGCAATTAGCCCCACGCTCCACTCAACACCCCTGGAGGTAACACGGCTATTATTAATACCGGCCGTCAAGGTAATTGCCTGATGCATTGGGAAATTTTTAAAAACCGAAATTTCATTACTGAGATGCACCTGCCCCATCGCCTTCATAGGAAAATCAGCATGGGTCATTAAACGCAGGATCATCGGAAACCCGAGCATGCTTAAGTAGGTAGGCGGGACCTGTTCATTTTGCTCGAAGCCAAGTAACTTTTGATACGCTAGCAGGTGCTTTTTTTCAATCTGCACACCTTTTACATAGTTGCTCAAAAAAGGAAAAGGCTGCCCTAGCTCAAAATTATCAGATTTAACCACCGCTTTACGAAAAAGACCCAGTAAACCGGGTAGCTCACTGAGCTCCTCAGGTGCAGGAGACATGTCTACATCATCGAACTGTTGGTCAATTTTATTCATAACCACACGATAGGTTGTCCGAAGACTAATGTCACTAGCAAAACGTTTAACACCTTTGTCATTTGGGTCAATAGTGTATCATGGCGGCTTATTTTTGGAATAATTATGAATGGTTTAACAGATTCTGGTGCATTAGTGCGCTTAGCCTATAAAGGACTTCAGGCACTTGACGTTAATGCCGACGAGGTTTTGCGACGTTCCGGATTTGATCCGTCAAAGCTATACCAAGCCAACTTGCGCACACCCTTTTCCGCCCAACCTTTATTCTGGAAGGCCGCCGTTGAATTGTCCGGTGATCCCTGTATAGGGCTGCATTTGGGTGAGAAAATGCCGGTGTATAAAGGACAAATATTAGAATATTTACTGTTAAGTAGTCAAACCTTTGGCGATGGTCTCAAGCGCGTATTGAGTTACCAGCGTCTTATAAGTGATGCTCTGCATGGATCAGTCCAGGAGTCTCCGAAAGCGTGTTTAACTAGCTACTTTTCCAATCATCAGTACGCTACATCACATCTTGCAGAAGCCATGGTGTTGGGCTTAATTAAAGTGTTTGAAGCGGTAACAGATGGCGCATTTAAAGCCGACAGGGTGGTATTCAATCACCCACCCAATACGGATATTGACGAATACCATAGAATTTTTAAGTGTCCCATTGAATTTAATGCTGAGTCTTTTCAGCTCTACTTCTCTGAGGACATATTAAACTATCGTTCTCTGTATGCTGAGCCGCAATTACTCGATTTGCACATGCAGGCCGCCGACCAACATCTCGCAATACTCAAGCAAGGTGATCTAATCAAGGAAGTGCGCAATCACATGGCTAGCCTACTCGAATCTGGGGATGTTAGCTTGATATCCGTCTCTAAACTAATGGGCATGAGTCCACGCCATTTGCGCCACCAACTCAACATTGCCGGCACTAGTTTTCAAAAAATACTCAATGACCTGCGTCATCGCCTAGCTCTTCGTTTACTCTCTCAAACCAATGAAGCGATCAGCGAAATCATCTATCTGACAGGCTTTTGTGAGCCGAGTACTTTTTATAGAGCATTTAAACGCTGGCAAGGCACAACACCAATTGTTTACCGGCAACGTACTCAAAATGCAGACCGCTAAAAAGTGTTCTGCATTTTGACTTTTCATGCCCACGGATTCGCGTAGAATGGCGACGCCGTTAAAGGAACCCAACTAAGATTCGCTCTGGAGCGCTAAATAGAATGACCGATCAGACTAACCCTGCCTTTGAATTGTTACGCAGCCAAGATATACCGTCGCTTAAGATACATTATCAAGAGTATCGTCATAAAGTCACTGGCGCTCAGCATATCCACCTGGCCTCCGATAACAAAGAAAATGTCTTTTTGGTGGCGCTGCGAACAGTACCAGAAGATTCTACTGGTGTAGCTCATATTTTAGAGCATACGGCCCTTTGTGGTAGTGAAAAGTACCCAGTTCGTGATCCATTCTTTATGATGATCCGACGGTCACTAAATACATTTATGAACGCCTTTACAAGTTCTGATTGGACCGCCTATCCATTTGCCAGTCAAAATAAAAAAGACTTCAATAATCTACTCAGTGTCTACCTCGATTCAGTGTTTTTTTCCCGCTTGGACCCGCTCGATTTTGCGCAAGAGGGGCACAGACTAGAATTTTCAGATGCAGAGGACTCAAATTCTGAGCTGACCTTTAAAGGTGTGGTGTACAACGAAATGAAAGGTGCGATGAGTTCTGTAAACTCAACGCTGTGGCAAACTATGTCCAAGCATCTTTGCCCAACAAGCACCTATCATTACAACAGTGGCGGTGATCCAACTGATATTCCCGATCTCACTTATGAGCAATTTAAAGCCTTTTATGATGTTCACTACCACCCAAGTAACGCCATTTTTATTACCTTCGGTGATATTCCAGCTACCGAGCATCAAGCCCAGTTTGAAGATAATGCGCTGAGTCGTTTCGACAGACTCGACTGCCACATTGAAGTCAATAACGAGCGGCGCTATGACCGCCCGCAATATGTGGAAGAAGCGTATGCGTTTGATGAACCCGAGGGCACTGAAAATCAAAGCCACATAGTACTTTCTTGGCTTCTTGGCGACGCAACTGATCTTGAAGCAACAATGTGCGCGCGGTTGCTGTCTAGTGTATTGCTCGACAACAGTGGCTCACCATTGCAACAAGCTTTGGAGACGACCGACCTGGGAACCTCTCCATCACCAATGTGCGGTCTTGAGGATTCTCAAAAAGAGCTTATTTTTGCCTGTGGTGTCGAGGGTTCAAATCCTGAAAATGCTGATGCCGTTGAAGCCCTTATTTTGAGTGTCTTACAAAATGTAGCTGATAATGGTCTACCTCAAGAGCAGGTCGAGGCTAGTCTTCATCAACTAGAGCTTTCGCAGCGCGAAGTCTCTGGGGGAGGTTACCCCTATGGCCTACAGTTGATTCTTACGGCATTGACCAGTGCCACTCATCGTGGTGACCCTGTATCACTTCTTAATCTTGACCCGGTGTTAGCTAAACTAAAAGAGGATATCAAAGACCCTTCGTTTATTAAGGGTTTAGCGCGTGATCTACTCCTTAATAATCAACATCGTCTCCGCTTAGTAATGAAGCCGGATACAGATTTGGGCAAAGCTAAAGAACAGCAAGAAAAAGCGCGTCTTACTGAAATTCAGCAGGGGTTAAGTGAGGAGCGCAAACAGCAAATCGTTGATGAGGCTATTGCACTTAAACAACGACAAGAGATGGAAGAAAATCTCGATATACTTCCAAAGGTTGGCATTGAAGATGTCCCTTCAGATATTTTTTACGCAGAGAAATACTCGACCAGTCATTCACCGGTGGCGCTTACTAGCTATAATGCCGGTACAAATGGCATAGTCTACCAGCAAGTTATTATGGCTATGCCCGATTTGACCAGCCAAGAAATGGATTTACTACCGCTGTACAGTACCTGTGCTACCGAAATGGGTGTTGGTGATAAAGACTACATGGCAACCCAACTGTGGCACTCCAGTGTCGTAGGCTCTTATTCCGCGTCCGCAAATGTGCGTGCAGATAAAAACGATTTAGAAAAACTGCATGGCAATATTAGCTTCTCAGCGAAAGGCCTGGCTTCTAATCAGTCTGCGATGACTGATCTGATGCAACAATCTATCGAGCAAACACGCTTTGATGAACTGCCCAGACTACGCGAGTTGGTTGCTCAGATTCGTAGTTATCGTGAATCGTCTATTGTAGGCAATGGCCATGTTATGGCTATGATGGCGGCTGCCAGCGGCATGTCAGCTAATGGTCATCTTAGTCAGCGCTGGGGTGGCTTGACGGGCTTATCACTACTTAAAAGTCTTGATAACTCCCTTGATGAACATGATCAGTTAGCTGCACTAGCCTCACAATTAAAAGGTATCCACGCCAAGGTTTTACAACAGCCTCGCCAGTATCTTCTGGTTGCAGAGAATGAGCGTTTAGAGGCCTTCGCAGCACAGATGCAAAGTGGATTTAGCCATCAAAACCAAACACCTTTTACAGCATCTAATCTGATTCAGTACCAGCCGTCTTTGACGCCGGTAAATCACTGCTGGACGGCAAACACACAAGTAAGCTTCTGTGCTCGCGCATATCCTACGGTTGCTGCGGGTCATGCAGATGCAGCACCACTGATAGTACTCGGGGGCGTATTGCGAAATGGTTTTTTACACCGCGCCATTCGTGAACAAGGTGGTGCCTACGGCGGCGGCGCCTCACAAGATAATCAATCAGGGGCATTCCGCTTCTTCTCTTATAGAGATCCGCGCATCGAAGGTACGCTCACTGACTTCGACCAGTCAATCGCCTGGGTACTTGAACAATCGATCAGTAACGACAAAATCGAAGAGGCAGTTCTTGGAGTAATCGGTAGTTTGGATAAGCCAAGCTCTCCCGCCGGTGAAGCTATGCAAGCATTCCATTCTGAGCTCAATGGTCGCAATAAAGCATCTGCTATGGCATTTAGAACGCGCGTTTTGGCTGTGACTGAAGACGATTTAAAGCGCGTTGCTGACCATTATCTGCGACCCGAATTTGCGCAGACTGCGGTTATCACTAATACTGATTTGGCAGCTACAACAGGCTTAACGACCATAGCGGTATAAACTAATGACGGAGACCAGCCAAGATAATCTATTTGCTCATCCATTGGGTATCATTCCAGGTTTTGTGTTTGATAAAGCGGTTGTTGATGTCTTTCCAGATATGATTCGGCGGTCCGTACCTGGTTATGAGACTATTTTGGCTCATTGCGGTGAATTGGCTTCTAGGTATGTACAGGCCAACAGTCATTGCTATGACCTAGGCTGCTCCTTAGGGGCGTCGACGCTTGCGATGCGCTCACGAATTACAGATCATCGTAATACTAAAATAATTGCGGTAGATAACTCAGCTGCCATGCTTGATAAATGCGCAGACCTACTTGCTGCAGTCCCCTCACCCATAAGTACCGAACTACTCAATCAAGATATCTGCGATACAGACATTAACAATGCATCAATGGTAGTGATGAACTTCACTCTTCAATTTATTCCCATGTCACAACGAGCGGCTTTAATAAAAAAGATCTATGCTGGCCTAAATCCGGGGGGTTGTTTAGTCATTTCTGAAAAGTTACATTTTGAACCGCCTAGCCTAAATACACTACTTAGCGACCTTCATCATCAGTTCAAGCGTGCTCAAGGATACAGTGACCTTGAAATAAGTCAGAAGCGTGATTCTATCGAAAACGTCTTGATACCCGAAACATTAGATACCCACATACAACGATTAAGGGCCTGCGGTTTTCAATCCGCAAGCCCTTGGTTTCAGTGTTTTAACTTTTGCTCATTGGTCGCTATTAAAGAACCCTAAAAGATCTTAGGTTGTCATTTTCATAGCCATTTTAATCATCTTTCGCACCTTCGGAGTATAGGGAGGATGCAACATGGATGCTGAGCTGAACTTGTCAGTCAACACACTGCGCTCATGAGTAAACGCATTGAAACCCCAAACACCACCAGACTTTCCAATGCCACTGTTGTTGACGCCGCCAAAAGGAAGATTATGGTGTACAAAATGCATCATAGTCTGATTGACGCAGGTATCACCTGCACTGGTCTCGCAAAGTATTTTATCAATACTACTCTTGTCAGTACTGTAAATGTACAACGCCAAGGGTTTGGGCTTGTTGTTAACATAGGTTATCACTTTATCAATATCTGAGAAGGTGATCACTGGAAGTAATGGCCCAAAAATCTCTTCGTGCATAATCGCAGAATCAGCCGCCATACCCTCAATGAGTGTTGGCGCAATAAACCGACTCGCATCATCGGTTTGCCCGCCCGTGATTAGTGTTCCACCCTGGTCCTGTGCATCACTTAATAAACGACTAATACGCTGGTAATGACTGCTATTAACCACTCTGCAGTAATCCCCGTTATCCTTAGCGACATTACCTAATCCATACTGTTTTTCAATGCAGTCGGTCATTTCACTGACAAATTCTTCTTTGATCGATTCATGAACATAGAGATAGTCTGGCGCAATACAGGTTTGACCATTATTGCTGAACTTGCCCCAAGCAATAGACTGCACCGCCTTTTTAATATTCACTGATTTGTCAACAATCACTGGGCTTTTACCGCCAAGCTCTAAGGTGACCGAAGTCAAATTCCTAGCCGCTGCTGCCATCACATGCTTACCTACTGCAGGACTGCCAGTAAAGAAGATATGGTCAAATGGTAGCGCTGTAAGGTAGCTTGCTACATCGGCTTCACCTTGAAACAGACTCACCTCTTCAGGACTAAA
>ENA-OSJC01001208-OSJC01001208.1-marine-metagenome-genome-assembly--contig:-NODE-1208-length-21955-cov-4.311957_pt1 | contig 21955 bp, 21 predicted proteins | sample MGYA00237885_ERZ534234 | MGnify/ENA primary metagenome ERZ534234 (study PRJEB26413, sample SAMN06343907) | marine metagenome | isolation source: coastal waters | place: Atlantic Ocean: West Antarctic... | reverse complement strand
CCCATCATTTCTGCAACTTCTTAGAAATTGGAAGCCCTAAACCTGTTCCACCATAATTAGCAGAAGTGGATCTTTCTGCTTGGGTGTATTCTTCAAAGACTTTTGCGACCCCCTCAGGACTCATCCCGGCCCCTGTATCGATCACTGCAAAATTAACAAAAGAAATCCCATCTTTCATCTCCTCTCTAACATCGAGAGTAATGGTTCCGTTACTTGTAAATTTAAAACCATTACTTAGGAAATTAGTCAGGCACTGTCTTAACTTTGTTTCATCTTGTGACATGGAGCCCATAGCACCATCGAAATTAATAATAAATCCATTGTCATTTTTCGTTGCAAGAGGGGCAGAAACATCTTTGATGGTTTCGACCATACCTTCGATTTCAAAACTAGTAATAAATAATTCCATTTTTCCGGCTTCAATTTTAGAAAGATCAAGAATGTTATTAATCAAAGATAGGAGGTGAGAGCCAGCAGAGGTAATTTTTTTAAGATCTGGCATTAAGTCGTCGTAACCCAAGTCCTCACAGTCTTCATAAAGCATTTCACCATAACCCAGGATTGCATTCAGTGGGGTTCTAAGCTCATGACTCATGTTTGCAAAGAACCTAGATTTTTGATCACTCATTTCTCTGGCTTCATCTCGAGCTTCTTCCATTTCACCAGTTCTAGCATCAATGAGCCCGTTGACCTCATCTGACATTCTTGAGAAGGCGACCAACATTAATTCAACAGAAGCTTCTTCGCTTGAATTCTTGTCCGCGCTGTCAGCAAGATCCTGCATCTTCTTGATATCATTTAGGATGAGTGTTCGCGCGCTTCCATCAAGCTGATCTGCTAAGGCGCTCATTTTTTCGATGATGACCTCATCTCTTTCATGACGTCTTTTTGCTTGCTCACCCCTAATTGATTCCATCTCTAACAAATGAGACTTGTAGCTTCCCAGCGCTGCAGATAGATGGCCTACCTCATCGTTTTCAGAAGCAAGCAAACCTGTGCGTGCAGGCATCTGTTGGGAATGATCTCCTTGCGTTAGACCCTCAAGAACCTCGATGGCTTTGGTGATACCCCCAAAGGTCCTAGTTGTAATAAATGCTATTAAAGAAATAATCAGAAGCACCATGGTCAATGCAGCTATGTAGGTAATATTGAGTACATTTGCTGCTCTTAAGATATTTTCTCGCTCGTCTTTAAATATAAAGAGCTGAGCTTCACCAGCAGAGAGAGAAGAGCTTAGAGGAAGCAGGGTAATTGATGTACCCAGCGTGGTGTCTTTTGAGGAGTATCTTGAACCATTTTCAGCATTAAATAAGACTGCTTTAGACGTCAGGCTATCAAAATTTTCTTGATCAAAAAGATCTTCATCATCAGCGCCGAGTTGAGCGTAGTAATCATTCAGACTGATAAGGCCAGTTGCAGTTTTAATTGCAGTTCTAACTTCAAATTCATCTTCAAAAATCTCTAACCCCTTACGAATATCAATGCCTAGAATCATGACCGCAAGAGTCTCACCCTCAACTTTTATAGGGAAGGTCACAGACTGATTTAGGGTAGCCGCATCAGAGTTAGCTGAGTCTAAAATCTTCACTATTGAACGTCTTGGTCGAGTCGATGCATCTTCAATAAAAGAGTCAAGGTAGCTAAAGAAATCTGGTCGGGCGTTGGGAGAGCAGGGGTCAACACCAAGTAAATCAAGAGCGCTTCCGCAGTAAATGCGTTCCCCAGATGGAAAGTAAACCATGACATAACTAAAAAGACCGTAATCGAGCTCTTCTTCAAACATCACATCCAATAGATACTGAGCATCTCCTATTTTTTTAGCAGCAATGGTATCCAAAAGGGGATTGACATATATGTTGCTTGAGGCAACTTCATCTAGAAATATTTCTGAATCAGGTTCCCAGTAGGCTCTATTCTCTCCGGTAGCTGGAAGCCACTGGTCCATTGCATCGAAAGATTTATTGTAGGTTTGGTACCAGGCTGATTCGTAAAGTGTTAAGAGAGACTCGTTCGATGATTCTTCTTGTATCGTTTCCCTGTAATCAAATGAGAAAATAAAAATGGCAGCAACCAAGAGGTTGCCTATGACTCCAAATAAGATTAACTGGAGTCTTATCGGCATGATTTACGAGAAATGAAGGGTAGACTAGTCTGCTAGTCTAAAGGTCAAATCAATTTGTACATTATTCACTTTTACTGATGTGCCATTGTACATCGGTGATTCATAAAGAAATTTTCTTACAGCTTTAATAGCTGCTCTATCAAAAACACCAGCAGGCATACTTTCAACGACATATGGGTCCAATACAGATCCATCAGTATCAACGTCAAACTCTAGCCTTACAGAGCCTTCAACGCCTAGCCTGATTGCTCGCCTTGGGTAATCTGGAGATGCAGCTGAGATTCTTGTTACCTCTATCTCAATACCATCATCGCCAACATAGCCTTTGTCGCCAGCAAATAAAGGCAAAGCAAGGAAAGAGCAAAGAATAAAGGATAGAGAAATTTTTAAGTTGTTCATAATTACCACAAATATATATAAAGTTGGTTAGCCTATGTATGTTTTCTGACATAGAATTAGCTAAATTATAGCAAAAGACAACCAATGAAAAAAGTAAAAGATCATTTAAACGAACAAAAGTACTGGGATATCTTTACTGTATCAGAGAATACAGATCTTTTTGAGGCATCTAAATTGATGCATAAAAATAAAATTGGCGCTCTAATGATTACCGAAGCGGGATCATCTGACCATCTATGCAAATCTTCAGTTGTTGGTATTTTGACGGAAAGAGACATTGTTTATGCTTTATCGGGAGGTGCTGAAACTCTTAATTCGAAGACCACTAAGTCAGTGATGACCAAGAAATTAATTTTTACTTGCCCAGACACCTCTAATGCAGAGGCTAAAAAACTCATGATTGAGAATCAAATTAGGCATCTGCCTGTATTTTCTGATGAACATTTGGTTGGAATTATCTCCATGAGAGACGTTTTTAACGTCTAATTTTTTAACATGACTATTTTTCAGCGACTCTCATACACTGCTTTGAATTTTCCAACCTCAGCGGCAGGAATGCCAATCTTTATTTTCATCCTTCCTTATTATGCTGGTGATCTAGGCTTAGGATTATCTCTGGTAGGAATTTTATTTTTTTTGGGAAGACTGACTGATATTGCGACAGACCCAGTTATGGGAGTACTAATTGACAAGTTTCCATCAAGATGGGGGAAACACAAGCACTGGATTTTTATATCCGCACCTATTTTTATGGTGGCAACTTATTTAATTTTTTTACCTCCAACCTCAAATCCTTCAAGTCTTTATTTTTTTCTTTCCTTATTTTTAGTATATTTGAGCTTTACCTTGAGCTCGATTACCCAGCTCTCCTGGTCCACTTTTTTAGCTCCAGATTATGACGATAGAACAAAACTCTTAACCCTGCGAGAGCTGATGGCTTTGCTTGGAATGTTCTGTGTCATAGCAATTCCAGCATTCGTTGAGTTGTATGACACCTCTTTAAAAGCCAAGATATCTGCCATAGGAGTCTTTATTCTAATCTCAATACCAATAATAACCCTGAACGGCCTTTATCAAGTGCCAGATCAAATATCACAAAAAATACAATCTAAAATTGAGAATCCATTTAAAGCTTTTAAAAGTTTATTTAGCAATACCATGCTCAACAAAATTGTCTTTGCAGCAGCGCTTATTGCCTTTTGCATGTCTCTAAACGGCGCCCTGTATTTAATATGGATTGATATCGTCATGGAACTCCCTGAATACTCATCCAGACTTATATTGATGTATTACGTGGTTAGCGTTCTAGGATTGGGTATGTGGAGATACCTAAGCATTAAAACTTCAAAGCATTTTGCTGCCGGCATATCTTGCTTATACGCAATCGCCATCTTGCTGCTTGGATTTGTAGGATTTTTTATTGTGCGTGATCTTGAGCAAGGCGTTAAATTGATAGCTGTTGGGTCATTTATTATTTTATATGGTTTTTCATTCTCTGGTCCGTTGCCATTAATCAACGCCATCATTGCTGATATTTCTGACAAACTTTCATTAGAGCAAGGTGAAAATATTTCTGGAACGGTTTTTTCATATCTCACAACCATAACCAAGGTTGGGTTTGCTCTTGCTGCAGTTATTCCATATTTAGTTTTAGAATTAATTTGGGGGTTTGATATAAACCTGGGAACTGACAATACCGAGTCATCCAAGATGGCTATTTTTTATATTTATACTTTCGTTCCTATAGTTTGTTATTGCATAGCTTCATACATGCTCTTTCAACACTCTCTTGGGAGAGCCGAGCATGAAAAAATTAAATCAGAGATGCAAGATTCATCATGAGCTTTCAAAAATATGAATGTGTGATCTGTGGATATATCTATGATGAGGAGTTTGGTGATCCTGGTGATGGTATTCCAGCTGGTACAAAGTGGGAAGATATTTCAGATGACTGGATATGTCCAGAGTGCGGAGTCAGCAAGTTTGATTTCGAGTTAATTGAAGTCAATTAATTGATCTTAGAATGATCAAAGCCTTTGTTCGCTTAAGTGTTGCATTCTTGGTGATGTCGGTTGATTCAAGTGATAACAAGATTATGTTGGGTGACATGTCCGTGGAAAGTCTTTTTGAGAGCCATCTAGAGTTTCAATACAATTTCGATGATTACGAGGTTAACACCTCATTTAAACTAGCGACGTTGGCTGAAATTGATGTGCATATTTTATTTGGTAGTTGGTGCCATGACAGCAAGAGAGAAGTGCCTCGGATGTTACGTATACTCGATGCATTTGATGTTAGGGATGAGCAGATTCATTTAATTGGCTTAGATTTCAAAAAGAACGAACCAGAGAATCGCGGAGAGGATTTTAACATCTCCAAAACCCCAACATTTATCTTTTCAAAAGATGGTGTTGAGATAGGCAGGATTGAAGAGAGTCCAGACATTAGCCTGGAAAGTCATCTCAGTAGAATTCTGGAAGTGGAATTCAACTAGTCTAAATTTAGTGCAGCCACTCTTTCAGCTTCGTTGTAGTCAACGTAGAAGGTTGCATATTGCTTTCTAAATTTTGCTATTGGTCCATCCATATCGCATAGAACAGGCTGAAGTGCGAATTTTTTATTTTCCCAAATTGGGATATCTTCTTTTACCTGCTTATCAATATCAGCAATGATTGCGGCACCAACCCCACCTTTGGGAGTTTCTCCGTTAATCTTTTTTTGTAAAAATGAGAAACGAACGATGCATAATTCATTTTCTATTGGCGTAGTTGATCCCAGCAATAAGGTATCGCATATTCCTTCAAATTTGGTTGCATTATCGCCAGGTCCGTTCGAGTAGGCAGTAATTTTTCCTTCAACTGTGCCCCTAGGTGTTTCCATGTTAGCTTGTTGAACTGAGATGCGTTTTTGTTGATCGTAACTTACCTCAAATTCTGGGTAGCTCACAACCCCATGAACGTATTGGAAATGTGCAGCATCCACTGCATTTTCTGCCATATCTTGAATATGACATTCAACGCTGTATTCAAGCTTAACAAATTCATCAGACCACGCAGAGTCCAAAACTTCAGGGTAGGTTTCTACGTCATAGCTTGGTTGCTCACCTTTTGGGTGATACCAGGCATAAATAAGATTATTTCTCTCAACAGTTGGATATTTAAAAATTTGTGCATCTTTCGCCTTTTGAGGGATGTTTGTTGCATATGGAATCTCGTTAACTCTTCCATCAGTATCCCAGCGCCATGCATGGAAGGGGCACTCGATGCATTCGTCCTTAATAACGCCGCCATGACCTAGGTGAGCTCCAAGATGAGGGCAGTAAGCATCCAGCATAGAGACTTGACCAGATTCAGTTCTAAATAAAACCTGATCTTCACCAAAATATCTAACAGACTGGACATCACCCATTTTTAAGTCATCTGGGTAGGCAACAACATACCAACCGAAGGGAATGGGCATTGGATATCTTTTTTTTGTATTTGTCATAATCTAGAGCTTTAATAGTTTTTTTGCATTCTCACCGAGGAATTTTGGCCAAACATCATCCTTAAATGGAACTTTGGGCAGCTCATCAAAAATTTTCTCAAGCGTTAGTCCCATGGGAAAATAGCCAGCATACATAATTTTTTCTGAGCCCCTCGTGTTGGCATAATCAATGATTGATTTTGGATAATGCTTAGGACTAAATGCACTTGTTGAGTAATAGAGGTTTGGATATTTAACCATCAGCTTAACTGCAAGATCCGTCCATGGCTCAGCACCATGACGCATCACAAACTTGAGCTCGGGAAAAAACCAGCACACCTCATCAATCAACTCAACTTTTTGTGGAGCCATCGGGAGTCTTGGTCCTGGTACTCCTGCACAGCAAAAAAATGGAAGATCTAGCTCCACACAGGCTGCGTAGATTGGATACCACTTTTTATCATTGATTGGAACTTGCGGACAAATACCGCTTGGAAAAGCACTCAAGGCCTTAATATCATACTCTGCATGAATACGTTTGATCCGTCTTACCTCATCCATTGCATTGTTTGCATTGACTGGCAGGTCAAAAAAGAAGCGATCTCTGTGATTTTTAGCAATCTCTTTTTTAATATCTGAGTTTTCATCAAAACCCACCATTGCATGGTCAATTCCATGCTTATCCATCTGATCTATGGTGTATTTAATGAAATCATCATGTGAGCCAGTATCTGGAATATCTTTAAACATATACTGCGCAGGCATCTTAAATAGAGCATTCGACTCATCATCTAGCAGCAGTGGTTTCATGAACTCATACCATTCTGAGCGATCTTCCTTCTCAGGCACTCCAAGCATTAAGTCTACGATTAATTGATCTTTTGAAAATGTCATAAGAAGATTGTACTCAATTGGCAGGGCGCATCCCTGCATTATTAAATAAATGTATATTTTTCATAAACTTTATTGACAGAACTAATCTAGTTGATACTCATCAACTAGCCCATGAATTCCCCACCATTCACATCTAAATTTGCTCCAGTAATAACTTTAGCTAAATCTGAGATCAAAAAAAGTGCAGCATTAGCACAATCTGCATCGTTAGGGATTATTCCCAGTGGAATATCCTTTGTCACGCCTTCAATAACTTGCTCAGGTTTAATCCCCATGGTCTCAGCTGAGTAGTTTACATATGCTTCCACGGGAGGCCCCCACATCCAACCCATATACACAGAGTTCACCCTAATGCCTTTGGGTCCAGACTCCTTAGCCAATATTTTTGTTGCTGTTGCTAAAGCACCTTTTGATGCTGCGTAACCACCTTGAGTGGCTAATGGCTTTTTGGTGATCATGCTATTGATCATGACTATGGCTCCTGATTGATTGGGTTCCATGACTTTAATTGCTGCAGAGGTAAGTTTCATAGTGCCAAAAAAATTAGTATTCATAGTTTCTTGCCAGTCATCAAGATCGGATTCAGTGATTTCTTTAAAGTCCCCAGCTCTATAAGCGCTGTTAATTAAGCCATCAAGCCTTCCGTATTTGGTAATAGTCGCTGCAATCAAAGCGTCACAATCTTTGGTATTGGTGATGTCGCACTGCATTCCCAGAACCTCAGAGCCTGTTGCTTCTAATTCAGATTGAATCTTATTGACCAACTCAGATGAGCGTGCTGCTATCACGAGCCTCGCTCCTTCTCTGGCTGCTCCATAAGCCAGCTCTTGACCAAGACCTGGGCCTATACCAGAAACAATAACAACTTTATCTTGTAATAGCATTTTGCTAACTCCTATTTAATGTATTGATCCATGTATTGGGCGTAATGATCTGCAATGTATGTATCTGCTAGGCCAAATTCATCAAGTGAATAATGATGAGCTCCTATTTCATGTTGATTTTCCTCTTTCCATGCATTCATCGCATTTTCAGCCTGGTCAGAAAAATCCTCACCAATAAAAGAGTAGACTGTTTCCATCTCCGCAATAGGATCTTCAATCATTTTATTAAAATCTAGATTCAGGAAATTTTCTGAATTAGCGTTGCTGACGTTCATGCAGTGATTCAAAGCTTTAGATAGCTTATTTGCCCAATGCAGCCCAATGGCTTTTTTATCATAATTCTCAGTTAACGGTTCAAATAGATTGGCACACATCGAGCAAAAAGATGGAACAGTCTTATGAGGGTCTCTGTGAGTCTGGATAATTTTAGAGTCTGGAAAGATTTGTATTAACTTATCAATAAAGCCAAGATGATGGGGTGACTTTAATACCCATCTTTTTAACTCCCTGCCTGGATTTTGCCATTGAAGATATTGCAGCATCACTTTCAACTGAGCATAAGCATGATAATGATCTTGTGATTCGACCCACTTTGAATAAGAGGGTATCCACATGAATGATTCTGGGACAGTGCTAAAAAAGGTATGCTCCAACAATAAGATTTCTTCATCTGCTCCTTTGTAGTCCCATGGGTGAATTGTTAATGCTTCAGGTGAAGCTGCAACTACAGCATCGACTTCAGCTTTTCCAAGTAACATTCTTTCGCTTGGTGTTCCGCGAGCCTCATTAGGAAGCATTGCTGGATAACGACCCTCCCACCAGAGCATTGCAGTATGATTGGGATCGGCTGCCAACAACCTATGTGTCATAGTGCTCCCTGTTCTTGGAAGACCAACAATGACAACAGGCGCTTCAATTTTTTCGTCTAAAATCTTAGGATTTTTTTTGAGGGCTTCTTCTAATCTCAGTATGTTTACCAAGATCCCAGTTAACCTTTGATTTTGAGCTGATATACCAATGGTATTTAGATTTGCTTCTTTATTAATGGAGTCAACAAGTTGCATGAACCCTTCGAGGTGCAAGGGATTTCCAAAATCCTTAAGACCTGACTGATACTTTGCCTCATTGATAATTTTATTTGGGTTGAGCATTGCGCGCCTCTATATCTGTGATTGATTTAATTGCAACCTTGGGGATAGGGCAGTCAGAAGCTCCTACCCAGCGTAATAACATTGCACCTTCTTGCCTGCCTTCGGTGATCAGATTGTTTAGAGCATTGATGCTGTGATGAGTGACTCGGATAATTAACTCATTATCTTCTATCACTGCATTTGAACCATTAATGTGGATGGGGTAATGGCGATAGTCAAGAGACTCCATCCAAAAATTTTCAAGCTGAAAATTCCAGTAATCGCAATCTGGAATACTGGTACGAATCTCCATGCATTCAGTCGATTTAAAATTATAATATCCATGTAGATAGTAAATATTTGGATCTCCGCCTGCAGCTTGAAAGAAAGCTTGATCACCAAGTGGCAAAGCATTGAAGTGATTGCTTTGAAATTCTCTGGTCCAATTAATAAATGTCTTTGCTGTTCCAGTAACAAATAATAAAGACTGAGCGAGTTGATTTTTAAGATCTAAATAGGTTAAAGCCTTAGGTTTTGGATTTTCATTCACCAATTCAATGTGAATATCTGCATGTTTCTGCTGCAGTCTATCAAGGTAGGTCTGCCTTACAATTAGCATATTCGCTGATTCGGGAAGGTGGAGGTGGTTAGTCGAAGTGGCAGCTGATCCAAGGGTTATCTGAAAGTTACCGTGCTGATCAATCAATAAATCTTTGCTATCAATCTCACCATGCGAAACCATGGTTCCATCTATAGAGTATTTATTTTCCTTGACCCCAAAACTTAAATAGTTCACTTCATTGATATTACCAAAAAGACGATATTTTTTTGCACCACTAATATTTGCATTGAGATACACATTATCTGGATTATCTGCTCCAATTTTTGCAGTTTCATGAGAAAGGCTATAAAAAGAGGGTTCTTGAATATTTGAGTGTTCAAGATTCATTTCTAAAGCCAACCTCAGCAAGCGAATCAGATAACGATGTCCCTCGGCTTGCGTGCGTTCATCTAGATCATCTTCATTGGTAATAATATTACCAGCTTCTTTTAAACCATCACAAAAGTTATCCCATTCTGCTTTAAATGATTCAGTCATTCACTTCGGCTTTGCTGCATCTAAGTAAGATGGTACTTCGCCTCCACCGTGAACTTCTAAAGCGGCTCCAGTCACCCAGCTAGATAAGTCAGATGCAAAAAAGATGCATGCATTGGCTATGTCTGTTGGAGTGCCCATTCTTTTCATAGGAATCATTTTTGCTACTTTGTTGAGCTCTCTTTTGCTGCCGTAATGGAGCAACGAATTCTCTGTTTCTATGTAACCCACTATTATTGAATTAACTTTTATTTTTGGCGCCCATTCTACCGCCAAGGTTTTAGACAAATTTACCAAGCCTCCTTTAGCTGCGCCATAAGCTGCGCTGCCTGGAGTAGGGCGTGTTGCTGTAACGCTTGAAATATTAATAATGCTAGAAACTGATTTTTGCCTCAACATCAGCTTTGCAACTCTTTGACTAAGATTCAGGGGAGCTATCAAATTTAAATCAATGATTGCAGAATGAAATTTTGGTGAAGCGGAGATTGTATCTGCCATAGGTGCTCCACCAGCATTGTTGATCAAGACATCGATCTTTTTGTATTCTACCTTGATGGAATTAATTGCAGCATTTATCGATTCAATACTTCGAATATCACATTGAAAAAAAACAGCTTTATTTCCCTTTGATTGAATCTGCCTCTTTGGTTTATTTCGAGCAAGGATAATCACAGTGGCATTAAGTGCTAAAAAAGCTTTTGTAATACCGGCACCTATTCCCTTGGTGCCGCCTGTTATTAGTACGCATTGTTTATTGAAGTTAATGTCAGTCATTTTTTTTGGCTTGTAATTTATATAGTTTTCTTTTTTAAATTATAGCTAACTATAGCTGAAGCTGAAGATGAAATAAAAAACCTTCTTAAGTGGCTTAAATTGACAAAAATAATCTAGCTGATACCCATTGATTCGTTCATATGTTTGTATAATCTTAGATATAGAAATCACATCATTTGGAGACTTCGATGAAAATTGCAATTTTAGGTGGCACTGGATCTTTGGGTAGAGGCCTGGCTTCAAGATGGATTAAAGCGAATCATGAGATTCTAATCGGCAGTCGTGATATTGAAAAAGCAAAATCTATAGCACTGGAGCTTGGTTTATCTTCAGATGCGGGAATGCTTAATGCAGATGCTGCAGCCGTCTGTGAGTTAGCATGTATCACTGTTCCTTTTGCTCATCAAGAGCCAACATTAATGAGTGTGAAGGGTCATTTAGACGATAAAATTTTAGTTGATGCCACTGTCCCCTTAGTGCCACCCAAAGTCATGCGAGTCCAATTACCCGTAGAAGGGTCTGCTGCTCTTAAAGCACAAGCAATCATTGGAGATAAAACAACAGTAGTTTCTGCGTTCCAGAATATTTCTGCAGAATTACTGCAATCTGATGGAAATATAGAGTGTGATGTTTTGGTTGCTGGAGACCTACTGGATGCCAGGAATGTGGTCATTGGACTTGCAGAAGATGCTGGTTTATCAGGATGGCATGCTGGCCCGCTTTGTAATTCAGTTGCTGCCGAAGCTCTTACCTCTGTGCTTATTGCAATTAATAAAAAACACTCTATTAGTCATTCTGGCATCAAGATTACCGGTATCTAACATCAGCTTTACAGATTCTATCCAGCTCGTCTCTATTAAGGGGATGCCCCTCATTGAACCAGGTGATAATCTGTCATCGATTCTTATTGAGGCAATAGAGAGTCAAAACCTCTGCATTGAGGATGGTGATATTTTTGCTGTTGCTCAAAAGATTTTCTCTAAAGCAGAAAATCGTTACTTAAATCTTGAGGATTTAGTGGCATCAGATGAAGCTATCTCTTTATCTGAGAAGGTGAATAAAGATCCTAAGTTCATTCAGGCAATTTTAAATGAATCATCGCAGGTTGTGCGTTACAGAATGGGTGTTTTGATAGTTGAGCATAAGCTTGGATTTATTCATGCGAATGCTGGTATTGATCGCTCAAATATAGACCAGTCATCTAACAAAGTGCTGCTTTTACCAGAGAATCCTGATGCCTCAGCATCTGCGCTTCGTTTAAAGCTATCGGATCATTTTAAAAAAGACATTGGCTTGCTGATGACAGACACGATGGGCAGACCTTTTCGCAATGGCATTGTTGGTTTTAGCATTGGCAGCAGTAACATTGAATGCATATTGGATGAAAGAGGCAAGGTTGATTTGTATGATAATAAACTCAAGGTTACACAAATAGGTGTGGCTGATGAGCTCGCAGCCGCAGCTTCATTGATTATGGGCCAGGCTAATCAAAAGAAACCTGTTATCTTAATCCGTGGGTATAAATCATTGGTAGGTTCTGCTGAGCAATCATGCGACCTGATTCGAAGTGAGGATGAGGATTTATTTCGATGAAAAACTATCTTTTATTGTGCGGAGGGGTTGGAGGAGCAAAATTAGCTCTAGGTTTTTCGAAGATTATCCCTGCCTCCAATCTTACAATTCTTGTTAATACAGGCGATGACTTTGAGCATTTAAATCTTAAAGTTTGCCCTGATCTCGATACTGTTATTTATACCCTTGCAGGATTGGCTGATTTATCAAAAGGCTGGGGCCGTGCTGATGAAACATGGCAAGCTCTTAAGTCTTTGGGAGAGCTAGGTGCTGAGACATGGTTTCAACTTGGGGATCAGGATATAGCAACTCACCTAAGAAGAACCCATCTTATATCTAAGGGTGCAACATTAACTGAAGCCATCCAAGACATCACCGCAAATTTAAAAATCGATACCAATGTTTTACCAATGTCTGATGATTTAGTTGAAACACTTATTCATACCGAGCATGAAGTTTTAGCATTTCAGGAGTATTTTGTGAAGTTTCAGTGCCAACCTAAGATTAAAGAATTCAGCTTTAAAGGTATTGAATCTGCAGCTCTTAACCCAGCTCTTGATTTAAATGCGTTTGATGAGATTATCATTTGTCCCTCTAACCCATACGTAAGCATTAACCCAATCATTCAATTGAAAGAGTTAAATAATTACCTGGTCACCAATGCTTCAAAAGTTAGTGTTGTGAGCCCGATCGTGGACTCTGAATCTTTAAAGGGGCCAACTTCTAAGATGATGAAGGAACTTGATGTCCCTGTTACAGTTGAGACTATTGCAAGCTTCTATGCCAATCTTGCATCTAAAATATTTATTGATCCAGCTGATTTACCATTCCAAACAGCCATTGAAACGAAAGGTTTCTCAGTATTTGTAGCTCCACTTGTAATGAATTCACTTGACTCAAAGATTGCGCTCGCCAATGAAATTCTTGATAACCTTGAAAGAAGCTAGCTCATGATCTCAGTTTTTGTTCCTATCAAGAAATATATTTCTTCAAAAGATCGATTAAGCTCAATTCTTGATGAATCTGCTAGAGCTGAACTCGCGGAAGCTATGGCAAAAAAAACAATAGCAGCATTGGTAGACTCCCAAGCCTTTGAGCGAATTGTAGTGGTAACTAATGATCCAACCATTTTTATTGAAGGAGCTGAGATATTTGTTTCTGAATTGAATTTGAATGCTGCATTGCTTGAATCTGTAAAGTCTTATGAGCCTGATGACAGGATCATGTTTATTCATGCTGATTTACCTATGATTAATAAAGATGAAATTAACAAACTTCAGCTCGCCTTTAAAAAAGGGGAGGTGCTAATTATTCCTGATATCCATGGAGCCGGAACTAACTGCCTGATCTTTGATAGCAAGCAACAATTTAAATTGTGCTTTGGCCCTAATAGTTTTAATCTTTTTGTTTCAGAATTTAGCTCCAATGGTTATGCATGGTCTACTTATCTGTCTGAACCCATGCAGCGAGACCTTGACTCAGAGGATGATTACTTCAAACTAAAAGATCACCTTGCGAAATAAACTAAATTGAATATTCAAGAGACTTCAAATCCAGCTTTACAAAATCTTGTTGAGTTAGATAAATGCAGCTTCGACGCTCTTTCGTCTCTTTCTAATATCGCTTTATCAGAATCATTAACTCAAGCAGCCAACTCAAAAAAAAATAATGCTTTCGGCTCCACTATTACTTATTCACCAAAGGTTTTTATTCCTCTAACTTTTTTATGCAGAGATGTTTGTCACTATTGTACTTTTGCAAAAACTCCCAAAAAAATTGAATCTCCCTACCTTAGTATTGAACAGGTCGTTGCAATTGCTAAAGAGGGTGAAGCTAAAGGTTGTCATGAAGCATTGTTCACACTCGGGGACAAACCTGAGCTTAGGTATAAAGCAGCCAGGGAAGCGCTAAAGGAGCTTGGTTATAATTCTACCAATGAGTACCTAGCAGGTTGCGCTCAAGCAGTCTTAGATCAAACATCTCTCATTCCACACCTTAATCCAGGATGCTTAACCCCTGTAGAACTCTCCATGCTGAAACCCTTGGCTGGTTCAATGGGACTCATGATTGAATCACTATCTACCAAGTTACTTGAAAAAGGCCAGCCCCATCATGGATCTCCAGACAAAGATCCAGCTTTTAGACTGAAGACTTTAATTGAGGCAGGCAAGCAAAATATCCCATTTACAACTGGGATACTAATTGGCATAGGAGAGACACGGCTTGACCGTCTTGAGTCTATTTACAAGGTTGCAGAATTGCATGAAGAATTTGGCCACATCCAAGAATTTATTGTTCAGAACTTTAAAGCCAAACCCGACACTCTCATGGTCAATCATCCTGAGCCATCTCTTGATGAGCTCATATGGACTATCGCTATGGCTAGGTTGATCTTGCCATCAAGTATTAGTGTTCAAGTGCCCCCCAACCTTAATGCCGATCATATGGATCAACTGCTGGTCTCTGGGATTAATGATTTAGGTGGCATCTCACCTGTGACAAAAGATTATGTGAATCCTGAAGCACCATGGCCTTTAATTGAAACTCTCGCCAAGAAAGCGTCACAATTTGGGCAGGATCTTCGTCCAAGAACTACCTTGTACCCAAATTTCTTTCCCACCTTAAATGATCATGTTTCTGGACCTATCGCAACCAAGCTTCTTCAAAGAGTTGATGCGTCATGTCTCATTCGATCCGATGACTGGCAAGCTGGCGTCAGTCAAGCTATTCCAAAACAAAGGACGCATTCTTTTAACACAGCTATTAAGGATGTAATTCATAAGGTTCAATTTGATCCTGATATCTCATCTGTTCAATCTTTACTTGAAGCTTCTGATGGAAATTTTCACTACATAGCTAGTGTTGCCAATGAACTAAAGCAATCGCTTCAGGGTTCCAAGGTTAGTTATGTAATCAATAGAAACATCAATTACACAAATATTTGTTCATTTAGCTGTAATTTTTGCGCCTTTTCTAAAGGAAAAGGTCACGATGATTTAAGGGGCAAGGCATACAACATCTCTCATGAAGAGATCGTGAGAAGGTCACTTGAGGCTATCGAAAGGGGTGCTACTGAAGTTTGCTTACAAGGTGGCATTCATCCTCATTACACTGGTCAAACCTATTTAGACATTGTGAGACATATTCGAGCTGCGGCGCCGACCATTCACATCCATGCATTTTCTCCGCTAGAGATTGATCATGGTCGCTCAACACTTGGTATTTCTACTGAAGATTTTTTACAAGAACTGAAAGCTGTGGGATTAAATTCTTTACCTGGAACAGCTGCTGAAATCTTACACGACGAGGTGAGGGCAAAAATATGCCCAGATAAACTCTCGTCCAATGAATGGATTGAAATAATTAAAACAGCACATAAAGTCGGTTTACCAACCACCTCAACGATGATGTTTGGTCATGTTGAGCGCATGTCACATGTAGCAGACCACCTTTTAAAACTAAGAAATATCCAACTTGAAACAGAGGGTATTACAGAGTTTGTCCCACTGGCTTTTGTCGCTCAAGAAGCTCCCATCTTTCGAAAGGGTCTCTCAAGATCAGGCCCAACCTTTAAAGAGTCTGTGCTTGTCCATGCCGTTGCCAGAATACTATTTTATAATTGCATCGATAATATTCAAGGATCTTGGGTAAAGATGGGTCTTCCAGGGCTCGAGTATTTGCTTTCGGCAGGAATCAATGACATCGGAGGTGTATTGATGAATGAAAGCATTACAAAAGCAGCTGGTGCATCCTTTGGTGATGAGTTAAGTCTTGCCAAGGTTTACGAAATTACTAACTCGCTTGGCTTGCATCTTGAGCAGAGAAATACCTTATATCAACCAATTAAATCAACTGTCCAAGACTCTATTCAGTCTTTGAATATACCCGTGATACCAATTATCAATGACTACATCAAACCAACAAGGGCTCAATGAATAAACAATTAAAAGACCTATCAATTATTCTTGTTGGATACACGGCTTGCATTTACTCGATGATTTTAACCAACAGCTTTATTGCGGAATCCTCGCCTCAAATGCATATTTTCTATAGGTTGTTCCTATGTCACGTCGAGGCAACTGTTGTGATTTATTTGTTTAGCGCCTTAACTAAAAATTCGAGTTGGTATGATGCCTTTTGGTCTGTGATTCCGGTTGTGCTTGTTATCTTATGCTGGATGGATGCTGATTCTGGCGGCAACAGCTCAAGAGCCTTGTTGATGATGGCTTGCTTGTTGTTTTGGTCAGTAAGATTAACTTTTAATTGGATGCGTTCGTGGGATGGCTTTGCTCATGAAGACTGGCGTTATGTGATGATGAAAGCCAAAGCCAGAAATAAGCTGCATTATTTTGCAATAGATTTTGGTCTTATTCATCTAATACCAACCATTTGTGTTTATCTCGCTTTATTGCCAATGAATTACGCTTACTTTTTTCATTCTGCAGACTTGTCTTGGATTGACTGGATGGCATTTATTATTTCAATCTCAGCTGTACTTATTCAGAGCATTTCTGATGAGCAGATGTATCAGTTCAGACATTCAGCCTCACTAAACAAACCACAAACTATGCAAAAAGGCTTATGGTTTTACTCCAGACATCCAAATTATTTTGGAGAAATAATATTTTGGTTTAGCTTATTTATATTTATTACTGGAGCAGGCCTTAAAATAGTATGGCTGATTATAGGCTCCATTGTCATGTATGCTTTAATAGCCATAGGGTCAGTTGCAATGATGGATAAACGCTCCTCAGAAAGGCGTTCTGATTATGGTCAATATCTGGCTGCTACGCCCGCTATATTTTTAAATCTATTAAAAAGGAAGAACCAATGAAATATTTTTACATTCTATTTATAATGCTTGGCTCTATTACCACCCTGAATGCAGAAACGCTAAGATCTGCTCTCGATCAAGATCTGCCTAGTGTAATGACAAAGGTCGTTGACTGGCGTCATTATTTTCATGCAAACCCAGAGTTATCCAATCGAGAGTTTAAGACTCAAGCATCAATTGTTGAGGCCCTCACTGCCATGGGACTAGAGCCCAACACTTCCTATGGTATGACTGGTGTTACTGCATTTATCCGTGGCCAAAATGCAGGCCCTCTAATTGCTTTGCGTGCCGACATAGATGGTTTACCGGTCACAGAAAAATTAAACCTACCATTCTCTTCAAATGTTAGAACCGACTATCAAGGAAACGATGTCGGAGTTATGCACGCTTGTGGTCATGATTCTCACATTTCTATTTTACTTGGAGTAGCTAATTTTCTAGCTAACAACACTGACAAACTCCAAGGTGATATTTTGCTGATTTTTCAACCAGCTGAAGAGGGCGCTCCTGCAGGAGAGGAAGGAGGGGCTGAGCTGATGCTTAAAGAAGGATTGTTTGATTCAGAAAAACCAGATGCCATATTTGGTCTGCACGTTTACAATGGTCCACACGGTGAAATTATGCTTAAGCCAGGACCTGCTATGGCATCAGCAGAAGCATTCCGCATAACAATTGAAGGTAAGCAAACTCATGGTTCTCGTCCCTGGGAAGGTGCCGATCCTATTGTTGCAGCTTTTAATGTAGGCACTACCATGCAAACAATTGTGAGCAGAAGACTTAATTTATTAGACAGCCAGGCTGTTGTATCAATTGGGATTATAAAAGCTGGAACTAGAAATAACATCATCCCATCCACTGCAATGTTGGAGGGGACCATTCGAACGTTTAAGGATGAATATGCTTCTAAAATTAGAGATGAAATTAAGCTAATAGCAGAAAATATTGCTGAAGCTCATCATGCAACTGCTAAAGTAGATTTTCAGATCTACGGTGGTTATCCGGTAACCTTCAATGATTTAGAGCTTTCAAAAAATTATGCAGACTCCTTGATTGAAGCTGCGGATGGATCTTATTTTGAATCTCCAGTTCCACGCACAGGCGCAGAAGACTTCTCATTCTTTGCTAAAGAAGTTCCAGGTCTTTTCTTTTTCTTAGGTGTTAACCCAGTTGGAGCAGATGCCAGTCCAACAAATCATTCCCCATTTTTCTATGTTGATGACGATGCGCTGGATACAGGTGTAAAGGCATTCGTAAATCTAGTAGAAGATTTTTCTACAGACTTTAATGCAGCGAATTAATCCTCAACACTCTATTAAATAATGCTCATAACAGAAGCAATGCAGATAGCCGTAACTCCAGTTTTTCTATTGACTGGAATAGGAGCCTTGCTAAATGTTATGTTTACAACATTAGGCAGGATCAAGGATAGACAAAGAATTCTTCTCGCCATTAAACATAAAGCCAATGCTGAAGATGCAAATGTTCTAGCAACTGCAATAAACAAATTATCTCAGAGGAGTGTTTTGGTTACTTGGTCTATTTGGCTTGCAAGTGGAAGTGCACTATTTGTATGCATTGTAATTATTGTATTATTTGCTGGCGCGATTGTAGCGATAGAGTTTTCAACAACCATAGCCTCACTTTTTATTATTTGCATGACAATGCTGGCAACCTCTCTTTTGTTGTTTGTTTACGAGGTTTTCTTGGCCACCAGATCAACCCATAAAAATGAAGACTCTTGCGAGGTCATTGTTGCAAAACTTAAGTAACTCAATACCTGAGGTTTTCTTTTAGTTCAGCTAAAAAAGGTTCGTAGTTTTTCCAATAATCCATCCCACTCTTGAATATGGGCTGCCTGACTTGCTCAGCGCTTGGAGTTTTAACCGATCTTTTGCTCTTATAGAATTCTAGACATGATTGCTCAAACGGTAGATTGCAATAATCAAGTATGCGATTTACGGAAGGCTCAAAATCATTTATCAGATCCTCGTAATTTAATGACAGGATGTCGCCAGGCAAAACTTTATTCCAATGATCCATTAACTCAACGTAGTTGTTGTAGTAAGTAGCTAAATCTTTGAGATCGTAGGTAAAATCTTGGCCTTCAGCAAATAATTGCTTATAACTTGAAAAACAAGCTGACATGGATGATCTTCGAATGTCTATAATTTTCGCATTTGGCAGTATTAACTTTATCAGGCCTATGTGTCTAAAGTTATTAGGCATTTTATCAATAAAAAATGGTTTGCCTGTCCTGAAGATTTTTGCATCCTCTATATATTTGTTACCAATTTCCTTTAAGTCTGGTTCAGAGAGCTTTAACAGGATCTCTGGGTACTTAGAGTCTGGATCTTGTGCCTTTCTTTGATTTAATTTATGAGCGGTAGAAATTATGTTGGGGAGCTCGTGGGTGCCTTCAACCAAAGAGTGTGATGCTAAGATTTGCTCAACAAGAGTGGAGCCAACTCTTGGAAGCCCTAAAATAAATATTGGCTCAGACGATTTGATGCCCCAGTCTTTTTTGATATCCATTAAATCACGGGTACATACGCGCATTTGGTTATTGCACTCTTCAATAAAATCATCCGCACTAAATAAAAGCTTTTCTTTTTTTAAGCTATTACCAAGTTGGTAGTGCTTGAATGATTCTGTATAAGACTTTTGGTCTTCAAGCGCCTTGCCTAAAGAGAAATGCATAAAAACTTTTTCATCCTTCGAGATATTTTGATCAGCAACCATCTTTGTGAGTCTGCTGACCTCCTCATCACTAAATTTATAAGTCTTTAAATTGGCTAAACTCCAATACGCATCACCAAAATATTTATCAGATGCATAAGCCTGCTGATATGAATGAATCGATTTTGGGATATCTCCGGATGTTTTATACAAATGACCTTTTGCTAGAAGCACATCTGTATTGTTTGGCTCCTTCTCTAAAATAGAATCATAGAGTTCAAGGGATTTTTTGTAATCATCAGTTCTAAACAGGGTAGTTGCCAAAAGTTTTTTTGCATTGATATTTTCTTTATCACCGGCATATAGCTCATTGGCATGATTAAGTGCCTCAGCATACTTCTGCCTTTTAATAAGAACCGTTATGTAATCAAATTTTAGCTTGATATTTGTTGGCTCAAAAATCAGTGATGTCTCAAGTAAGAACTCAGCATCATCATAGACGTATAAATCGGTTCCTATTTTCGCAAGAAGTCTCATGGCCTCAACGTCATGAGGCTCATCTCTCAAGTAACTCCTACACAAAGCATCTGCTTTCATGTACTTGCCTTCATGCAGAAAGCTTAAGACAGACTTAAGTTCCGGCGGAAGGCTTTTAAGATACATGATGTTCTCTTGAACATACTCAATAAGTACCGTATTTTCTTTTTCAATAGAAAGAATGCCAAGCCATGAAGCCTGTAAGGATGAATTGTGCCTAACAGCTCTTAGATAAGCTTTAAGAGCTTTTTGTGGATCAGTCACAAAGTAATTATGGCCAAATTCTTGAAAAGCTCTGCCATATGAAGGGTCGATTTGAATTAAACTATCTAAACAGAGCAATGCATTATTTCCATCGTTAAGGTACCTGCATAGCACCGACTTGAGGTAGTAATATTCTTTTTTTGATACCTCAAGAGCCTTAGATTCAAGGACCTCGAGAGCTTGACTAAAATCCCGATCAACCATTAAAGATTCTATCTTTTTGATTGTTTCTTCAGATTTATTCATTGAATGTTAATGGTATAGAAATAAAAAAGGCCAGTAAATCTGGCCTTTCTTGTAGTCTTTAAAACTAGAACCTATACGATGCTCTCATTCCAATATTTCTAGGACGATTTGTAGTTATTCTAGGGACATCATCCTGGTCATTGAAGTAAAGTTGAGCTCTTTCATCGGTAAGATTCCTTATGAAAAACTCAATCTGAGTATTATTGACTTGAACACCATATGCAAAATCTACTGTTCTGTAAGATTTTTGATTGTAGCGCTTATCTTTCTCAAGTGAACTAAATGATTCAGCTGCAGATTTAATTGCAAGCTGCGTATATGCAGGATATCCATTGAACTCAGAATCCTTTCGAATTCTTGTATTCCATTGAAAATCAGGAGAGAGAGGTAATTGACTTCCCACAGGAGCAATCTCAACTATCTGAGCTTTTATGCGCGTTACTTCGGTGTCGTTATAAGACATTGCAGCTGCAATTGAGATGTCATCAGCTGGGTACCAAAGCATGTCTGCTTCAATTCCACTAACATCAGCATCAGCAGCATTTTCAACGAATGTTAATATCGAAACATTCTTAGGATCAAATCTTGATACTTGAATATCAGTCCATTCAATATTGTAATAACTTGCATTTAGTCTCATAGAACCATCAAGTAAAAGTGTTTTAATACCAAACTCGATATTGATAACATCATCTGTCTTGTAGGTTAAAGGTACATCAGGGAACAATGGATTTGATGAAGCCTTGCCGCCACCTCTATTGAAACCACCAGGCCTATAACCCTCTGATCTTGTAAAGTAATACATAGTATCTTCTGTGGCTTTATAGCTAGCTGTAAATTTAGTAATTTCATCAGAAAGATTCAAAGGAGCCGTGCCATGTGGTGCCGCATCATAATTTCTTCCGTTAGAAACATTAGAGCCTCTGTAACCAAATTTTGATTGGCCTCTAAAGTCAAGATCTAAATCATACTTTCTAACTCCAACTAATAAATCTAGTTTATCAGTCATAGGGTAGGTCACTTCAGCAAAAAATGATGTCTGCTCTTCGGTTCTAAGGATGT
>ENA-OSJC01001206-OSJC01001206.1-marine-metagenome-genome-assembly--contig:-NODE-1206-length-21960-cov-11.953160_pt1 | contig 21960 bp, 21 predicted proteins | sample MGYA00237885_ERZ534234 | MGnify/ENA primary metagenome ERZ534234 (study PRJEB26413, sample SAMN06343907) | marine metagenome | isolation source: coastal waters | place: Atlantic Ocean: West Antarctic... | reverse complement strand
GAATACTTGCGCCATTGATTCACTTAAACCAAATAATTCTGCTTGGGCAGGATAGCTATGTGAATATTGTGATAAGAGGATTAATACCAAGAAATAAATTTTTTTTAACATATTTGTGGACACACCAAATACTTATTAATTCATATTTATTTAAAATATAGATTGTGTACAAATGATTTGTATGCTAATAATAATGAGCGGCTAAGTACAAATAATAATAAAAGCCATTTTTTCTTTTACTTTTAGGAGGAGTATTAAGATGTTAAAAAAAACTAGTAGTTTGTCTCAGAAGTTATTTGGTTCGTTGTTAGCAGTATTGGTAATAGGATTTTTTTCAACAGTTGTAAAAGCTGGAGGTGAAGAAGAGTCACTTTATACAAGATTAGGTGGTACGTATAATATCGCTTTAACAGTTGATCATCTTGTTGACAAAATTTATGTTAATAAAGCTTTGAATGCAAATCCGGCTTTAAAAGCAGTTCACGATGCTGCCCATACAAAAGTAGGATTCAAGGTAATGTTAACTAATTGGGTCGTCGCAAGAACGGGTGGGCCAAAAATATATCAGCCTGATGAATTTGGTAGAGGCAAAAATATGAAAGATAGCCACCCTCACTTAAATATTAGTGATCGTGAATTTGACATCATCATGACAGAATGCCTGCAAACATTCTATGCATGGAATGTTCCTGATTATGAAATTAGTCAATTAATGGGTGATTTACAAAGCTTTCGTGATGTTATTGTAACTAATCCAACTGCTGGTTATAAAAATCCATACAAAACAGCAAATCAGTAAAGCTTAGAAATAAGTTTGTACAATAAAAGGCTATGTTTACATAGTCTTTTTTATTTTAATAGACTATCTAATTTTTTTTCTTTTTCTGACATAGTATCAGCAAGTTTATTTAGAGTACCTTTAAGCTCATTAAATTCTTTAGTTTTAAGGTGTGTCTTACAAGCAACTTTATTTTGAATGTCAGCCACCTGAGCCTCTAAATCTATACCATCTTTAGTAAGTAAAACTGTCACCACTCTTTCATCTACTTCATTACGAACTCTATTAACTAGATTCATTTTTTCTAATTTTTGAACAATAGGAGTAATTGTAGGGGAGTCCAATTTTAAAATTTCAGCAATTTTCTTAATATTACAAGATTGCTGCTCCCAAAGTACCAATAAAACCAGGTACTGTGTGTAAGTAATCCCTATCTCATTTAGATAAATACGATAGTAGCGAATGATGGAGTTAGTAGCAGCGTAAAGTGAAAAACAAAGCTGATTGTTTAATAATAAATTTTTATGTTGGGTCATATGTTTTTATTAGTACGTTAATTATTCTTGTATTATTTAAACATATTTTTAGAAAATATGCAGAAATGAATCTGCATATTTACTTTATAATATAATGGTAGGGTGTGGGAGGATCGAACTCCCGACCATCGGATTAAAAGTCCGGTGCTCTACCAGCTGAGCTAACACCCCATTATTGGAAACGGAATTATCTAGTAATATTAGAATTTGGTCAATGGACATTGTGAATTTAAATTAGCTCATACCAGGAAATCGACCTGCCAAGCCTCTCATCATCTTACTCATTCCACCTTTAGAGAACATTTTCATCATTTTTTGCATTTCTCCAAATTGCTTAAGAAGGCGATTTACATCTTGAACCTGAACCCCAGAACCATTTGCAATTCTTATTTTCCTTTTTGCTTTAATCACATCAGGAGTTTTTCTTTCTTGAAAAGTCATCGAACTAATAATTGCCTCAATCTGAACTAAGGACTTGTCGCCATCCTCTGGATTAATTTTTGAAGCAGCGCCTGATATTTGTGAGGGCATTTTATCCATCATTCCTCCGACTCCACCCATTTTCTTCATCTGAGAAATCTGATTTTTAAAATCATCCAAATCAAAATTTTTCCCTGAGGTGACTTTTTCAGCAAGTTTCTCTGCTTCTTTCGTATCAATATTTTTTTGTGCTTCTTCAACTAAGCCAACAATATCTCCCATTCCAAGAATTCTAGAGGCCATTCGCTCTGGGTGAAAAGCTTCTAATCCACTAGTTTTTTCACTTACTCCAATATATTTAATTGGTTTATCGGTAATATGCCTTACTGAAAGTGCCGCTCCACCTCTTGAGTCACCATCTAGCTTAGTTAAAACTATACCTGTTAAGGCTAATGCCTCTCCAAAGGCTTTGGCAGTGTTAACTGCATCCTGGCCCTGCATAGCATCAACAACAAATAAAGTTTCTATTGGTGATAGCACTTTATGTAATTGCTTTATTTCTTTCATCATGACTTCATCAATACCTAATCGACCAGCAGTATCAAAGATGACAACATCAAATAAGTATTTTTTAGCATAATCTAAAGTTGCTAAAGCAATTTTAATGGGCTTATCTTTTGGTGATGAATCAAAACAATCAATATTTAGACTCGCTGCCAAAGTTTTTAGTTGATCAATAGCTGCAGGTCTATAGACATCCGCACTTGCAACCAAAACTTTTTTCTTTTGATCTGATAAAATTTTAGCCAACTTAGCAACAGTTGTTGTCTTTCCAGATCCTTGTAATCCGGCCATTAAGATCACTGCTGGAGGTTTTGTAGCCAGATCCAGGCCAACGTTTTCGTTACCCATCAAGCTGGTTAATTCATCTTGAACAATTTTAATAATTGCTTGGCCAGGTGTTACACTTTTTAAAACCTCAGCGCCTAATACCTTTTCTTTTACTCGATCAATGAAGTATTTCACAACAGGTAAAGCAACGTCTGCCTCAATTAATGCGATTCTCACCTCTCTCATAGCGTCGCTTATATTTTCTTCACTAAAGCGAGACTGGCCACGTATAGTTTTTATAACTGACTGTAATCGTTCTGTTAAATTTTCAAGCATTATCTAGAGTTCTCAATTTAATTTAGTAATTAACGGTTTCTATTAGAAATCCATTATAATTGTGTTTGATTTTTTGAACAAACATTACTTATGGAATATTTTGCATTACTGCTATTTTCAATAATTTTATACTTGATACCATGTTTTATTTTGTTTTTTAACAAACATACAAAAACTAAGATGGTTAATTTAGTATTAACAACTGGTTTAATAGCGCATGCTTCTCTTATATATATTACAACTATATCCAATGGTATTAATTTAAACTTTTCTAATTCATTGTTAATAGTTAGTTGGGTAACGGTCTTTTTTTATTACTTTATAAATAGAAAAATACAATTTAATGGATTGGAAAACTTAACTCTCATACCAGCTTTATTGATTATTTTATCCCATCCATTTCTTAAAAACGATCAGTCCTTTGAAATTCAGATGTCAATAAATTCAATAATTCATATAATTATTGCAATCTTATCGTATAGTCTTTTAACTGTAGGGGCTATATTTTCTATCTTTATTCTATTATTTCAAAATAATCTAACAAAAAAATATCAAAATGAAGAAAATTTCAGTGGTAATTTTTCTTTACTATCAATGGAAGATATTTTATTTAAAATTTATTGGTTTGGCTTTATTCTTTTATCAATAACTCTATTTTCAGGTATTTTATTTACAAACGAAATTTTTGGGACCTCAATAGTTTGGAATCACAAGACTATTTTCTCTCTTATGGCATGGATAACATATGGAGCAATGTTGTTAGGAAGAATGAAATATGGGTGGCGAGGGAAAAAGGCAGTTGTAATTTCTCTTATTGCTTTTATGTTTCTTCTATTATCTTATTTTGGCACAAAATTTGTTTTAGAAATATTGCTTAACAATAACTTATCTTAAGAAAATTATTGGCCATTTATTTTTAGATGCTTCTCTTTCTAGAATTTCGTCAGGATTTGCTGCAACAGGATTACTAACAATTCTAAGTAATGGCAAATCATTGTGCGAATCACTATAGAAAAAAGTTTGTTCTAAATCTTTAAAAATAAGTCCTTCTTGTTTTAACCATAGATTTAATCTTTCTACTTTACCTTCTTTAAATGAAGGGATTCCTTTAACTTTACCAGTGAATTCTCCAGCAACCTCTTCAAGATCAGTTCCAATTAAATCACTTATACCAAGTAAATTACCAATTGGTCTAGTAATATAGCTATTAGTCGCAGTAATTATTAATAATTTATCCCCATTCTCTTTATGTTCTGCAACAAGATTTCTTGCCTTTCGCGTTATCATTGATTCCGCAACTTCGTCAATGTAACGTGCAACCAATTTATCAAGGAGTTTTCTTGGATTATTCTTGAAAAATCTAAATTGAAATTCAGTAAATTCATAAATATCTAATTTACCCGCATTATAGTCAGCATAAAATTTCTTATTAGTTGCTTCATGACTTTTTTGATTAACCAATCCTTCTTTAACCAAGAAAAGTCCCCAATTATAATCAGAGTCCCCATCAAGGAGCGTATTATCTAAATCAAAAATAGCTAAATTCAAAAATACCTCTTCTATACTTGGGGGTGGGCACGCTCAAATTTCGAGTGTAATTTATTAAGAGCACTTATATACGCTTTTGCAGATGCAATGACAATATCTGTGTCAGAGCCTTGGCCATTTACTATTCTTCCACCTCTTGATAAGCGAACAGTTACTTCGCCTTGTGAATCTGTTCCAGAAGTTATATTATTTACTGAAAATAATAATAACTCTGCTTGTGATTGAACAATTGATTCAATAGCTTTAAATGCTGCATCAACCGAACCACTGCCTTCTGCACTGGACTTAAGGTTTTTTCCATCCATCATTATCTCAATTTCAGAAATAGGAGTCTTACCTGTTTCTGATGCAGTCTTTAATCCAATTAATTTGTATAAATCATAGGATTCTTCAACATATTCCTCGCTAACTAGAGCGTGAATATCTTCATCAAAAATTTGTGATTTTTTATCAGCTAGCAATTTAAATCGATCGAATGTTGCATTAAATGTTTCTTCAGATTCAATTTCAATGCCTAATTCATTTAATCTACTTTTAAATGCATTTCTTCCTGAAAGTTTCCCAAGGCTAATTTTATTAGCTCCCCAACCAACATCTTGAGCAAGCATTATTTCGTAGGTTTCTCTATGTTTTAAAACACCGTCCTGATGAATGCCTGATTCATGAGCAAATGCATTTGCCCCAACTACTGCCTTATTGGGCTGAACTGGATACCCTGTAATTGTAGAAACCAATCTAGATGTCGGTACAATTTGCTGAGTATTAATCTGTGATTCAAGGTTAAAAATATCTTTTCTTGTTTTAACAGCCATAACAATCTCTTCTAAACTAGCGTTTCCTGCCCTCTCTCCGAGGCCATTAATTGTGCATTCAACTTGTCTGGCACCATTTAAAACAGCTGATAGTGAATTAGCTACAGCCATCCCAAGATCATTATGGCAATGAGTTGACCATATTACTTTATCTGAATTAGGCACTCTCTCTATTAATGTTTTCATGCGCTGTCCCCATAGATTTGGAACAGAATAACCAACAGTGTCTGGAACATTAATTGTTTTTGCCCCTGCTTTTATTACAGCATCAAATATCTCAACAAGAAAATCTATATCTGATCTAACTGCATCTTCAGCAGAAAATTCTACATCTTCTGTATAAGACAAAGCCCATTCAACAGCTTTTACAGCCTGATTAAGAACTTGATCCGGCTTCATCCTTAATTTATTTTCCATATGAATCTTGCTTGTTGCAATAAAAGTATGGATTCGCTTATTTTCTGCAGGCTCAATAGCTCTCCCAGCTTTCTCAATATCAGGCTCAAGCGCTCTTGCTAAAGAGCAAATAGTTGATTTTTTTATTGTTTTTGCAACGGCTTTAATAGCGTCGTAGTCGCCAGGACTAGCTGCTGCAAAGCCAGCTTCTATTACATTAACACCTAATTTTTCAAGTTGTTTTGCAATTCTAATTTTCTCTTCTTGAGTCATCGATGCACCAGGGCTTTGTTCACCATCGCGCAATGTAGTATCAAATATTATTAATTTATTTTTCATTAAATATGTCAATATCTAAAAAATTTTTACTAGTTTTAAATTTTGCCCTTATTAAACTAAAATATCCAGATAGTGAATATCCAAATGCAATTATAAAAATAACCTCTGCTGGGCTATGAGAGATTAGCCCAAACAACAAAGCTATTAGAAGAATTACAACGAAAGGTTGGCTATTCCTAAGGTTTATATCCTTACCACTATAAAAATTAACATCTGCTGTCATTGATAGTGCTACAAAAAGGGTTATTATTAATGCAAACCATTGCATCTGAAAGAAGCCTAGAAATATTTCATTTCCATTTATTCCATTATCGAATGAAATCCAAATAAAACTAGCCAATAATGTTGCTGCTGCCGGCGAAGGAAGGCCAGAAAAATATTTTTTATTATCAATATCTAATTTAATATTAAATCTAGCAAGTCGGACCGCTGCGCACGTGCAGTATATAAATGAAACAATCCAGCCTAGTTTCCCAAGTGGCTGAAGTGCCCAAACGTATATCACAAGTGCTGGGGCAACTCCAAAAGAAACCATATCGGATAAACTATCATATTCAGAGCCGAATGCACTCTCCGTGTCTGTCAACCTTGCAACTCTTCCATCTAAACCATCTAGAATTAATGCAACAAAAATAGCAATAGCTGCATGATCGTATCGACCATTCATTGCCTGAACGATGGAGTAAAATCCAGCAAATAAAGATGCTGTCGTAAATAAGTTAGGGAGAAGATAAAATTTATTTTTTCCTTTAACGTCTTTTTTTAAATTTTCTTTGTTAGTAGCCATATTTATTTAAAATTTTATCCTAGAATTACTTAATATTCATCGTTATTAATAGATATTGTATTTATAATGATAATAAATCAAATTTATCTATTTACCCACTAAACATGAAATTTAAACTTATTTCTAAAGATGGCAATGCAAGATCAGGGCTTTTGAATCTTTCACACGGTGATGTTAGTACGCCTGTTTTTATGCCAGTTGGTACCTATGGTGCTGTTAAATCAATTAGTCCCAATGAATTAGAGGGGATAGATTTTGAAATTATTCTAGGCAATACTTTTCATCTTTGGCTTCGTCCAGGATTAGAAATCATAAAAAAACATAAAGGACTTCATCAATTTATCAATTGGAAAAGACCTATGCTTACTGATTCTGGTGGTTTTCAAGTTTGGAGTTTAGGTAAAATGAGGAAAATTAATAGCCAAGGTGTGACCTTCAGATCCCCAATAAATGGTGATGAATGTTTTCTCGGACCTGAAGAATCTATTGAAATTCAAAAAACTCTTAATGCAGACATAGCAATGATATTTGATGAATGCACGCCTTATCCAGCTACATATGAGGAAGCTAAAAGCTCAATGATGCTTAGCCAAGAATGGGCTTATCGGAGTAAAGAAAGTTTTTTAGGTAGTAAAAATGCACTATTTGGAATAATTCAAGGTGGGATGTATGAGGACTTAAGGGAGGACTCATTATCACAACTTGTAAATATTGGTTTTGACGGTTATGCAATAGGTGGGCTATCTGTAGGTGAGCCAAAAACTGAGATGAAAAAAATTACTGCTTATATAACACCAAAAATGCCACAAGAAAAACCACGTTATTTAATGGGTGTTGGCACACCTGAAGATATAATGAATGCAATTGAACATGGTGTTGACATGTTTGATTGCGTAATGCCAACTAGAAATGCAAGAAATGGTTGGCTCTTTACTCGATTTGGCGATATTAAGTTAAAAAATACTCGCTACAAAGATGATTTATTACCAATTGATAAATCTTGCGCTTGCTATACCTGCCAGAATTTTTCCAGATCTTACCTTCATCATCTTTTTAAAATTGGCGAAATGTTGGGACTGAGATTAAATACAATTCATAATTTATTTTTTTATAAGACATTCATGAAAGAAGCATCGGATGCAATTAAGGATCAAAAGTTTAAAGAATACCAAACTGACTTCCTAAAAACTCGTAAAGCTAATGAATAGATGCATGACTTATGATAGAATCATGCTTTTTTTAAAGGATAAAATATTATGACTGAAGGACTAGCTAGCTTTCTCCCTTTTATAATAATTTTTGTTTTGTTTTATTTTATGTTAATTCGGCCACAAATGAAGCAGGCTAAAGAACATAAAGCTCTCCTTGAAAGCCTTAAAGCCGGTGATGAAATCGTGTCGAATAGTGGAATCCTGGGTAAAATTACTAAGCTAAATAACCAATTCGCGACGATAGAGATAGACAAAAATGTAGAAGTAAAATTACAGAAACAAACTATCCAAGCTCTATTACCAAAAGGTACAATTAAATCAATTTAAGAATTTTGATACTAATTCAAATTAAATGAATCAATCTGCACGCTGGAAATATCTCTTAATCTTAACAACAATCTTGTTAAGTATAATTTTTGTCATACCAAATTTTTATGGCGAATCTCCTGCTATCCAAATAATGCCAATCAAAGCGGGTGAAAAAATTGATACTTCAATATTACAATCAATTGAAAAAGTATTAGAGAAATCTGAAATACAAAATTCTGGTTTAATTTTAGAAAACTTCCGAATAAAAGTTAAGCTCAAAACAGCTGAAGATCAACTAAAAGCAAAAGGCCTTATTCAAAAGGCTTTAGGAAGTCAATATGTAGTAGCTTTGAATTTAATTTCAAATTCACCTAATTGGCTATCCAATATGGGGGCTCTTCCAATGTATTTAGGTCTTGATTTAAGAGGCGGAGTCCATTTCCTTATGCAGGTCGACTTATCAAAAGCTCTTGAAAAGACTACTGCTAGTTATTTAAGTCAATTTAGAACTGCATTAAGAAAAGAAAAAATTGGGTACTTCGATGCCACAAAAAATAATGACGTCATGCAAATTAAATTTAAATCAAAAGTGGAGTTAAATAAAGGTAAAAATATTATTAGGGACATTAACAACAATTTTGTTTTTAAAGAAATTTTTGTTAATGATGAAATTATTCTTAAAGTTATTATTAGTGAGCAAACAAAAAAGTCAATCACCGAATTCGCAATCAAACAAAATTTAGAAACTTTAAATAATAGGGTGAACGAATTAGGAGTGGCAGAGCCATTAATTCAACAACAAGGACTTGATAGGATTGTTATCCAACTTCCCGGAGTTCAAGACACAGCAAAAGCTAAAGAAATTTTAGGTCGAACAGCAACTCTTGAAATGAGAATGGTTAATGAAGATAACTTTAATCAAGATATCTTTAAAGAAGGGAATGAAGATCAAATACCGGTAAATTCAGAAATTTTTCCCGATCGATTTGGTAATAATATTCTAGTAAGAAAAGAAGTTATTTTAACTGGCGAGCGAATTACTAATGCTGGACCTGGAGTTGATCAACAATCAGGGCAATCGGTTGTTTCAATTACTCTTGATGCAAAAGGTGCCAGCATTTTTAAGCAAGTAACTCGTGAGAATATAAATAAAAGGATGGCGCTCCTATTAATTGAAAAGAATGTAACAGAAGTAGTTACAGCGCCTGTTATCAAAGCTGAAATAGGTGGAGGACGTGTGCAAATTACTGGAATGGCAAATACTCAAGAAGCTACAGATATTGCCTTACTTTTAAGAGCTGGGTCATTAGCAGCCCCGATGGAAATTATTGAAGAAAGAACAGTTGGGCCAAGTATGGGCAAAGAAAATATTTCTCGTGGAGTACAATCAACACTATGGGGTTTCGTTGCAATTATTACTATGATGGCTATTTACTATATGGTTTTTGGTGTCATCTCTGTAATTACACTATCTGTTAATTTATTTTTTTTAGTAGCATTACTTTCTGCACTTCAAGCTACATTAACCCTTCCAGGTTTAGCTGCTATCGCATTAACATTAGGTATGGCTATTGATTCTAGTGTTCTCATTAATGAAAGAATTCGTGATGAAATAAGAAATGGTAATACACCACAAGCTAGCATTAGTATGGGTTATAAAATGGCTTGGGGAACTATACTAGACTCCAACATAACAACTATGATTGCTGGATTAGCTCTATTCATGTTTGGTTCTGGTCCTATTAAAGGTTTTGCAGTAGTCCTTGTATTGGGAATTTTAACTTCTATGTTCAGCGCAATTTTTGTATCACGCGCCATAGTTAACTATGTTTATGGCAACAAGCGCCAGAAAAGTAAATTATCAATTGGTGAAATATTTAAAGTGGATAACAACTAAAATATGGAAATTTTTAGAGTAAAAAAAGATATACCTTTTATGAAATACAGTAAATTATCTGCAGTAATTTCAACTACGGTATTTATTTTAGCAGTTTTCTTTATTCTTATCCGCGGTTTAAATCTTGGGGTAGATTTCACTGGTGGAACAATGATGGAGGTTAGTTACCCTGAGGCTGCAAATATCGATGATATTCGCCAAACTTTACGAGATATAGATATAGAAAATGCTCAAGTTCAAAATTTTGGAACTGAAGAAGATGTTTTGATCCGTTTACCCATTCGTGAAGACCTGTCAATTGCAGAACTATCGGAACAAGTTTCAACTGCTCTAAAACTATCGAATAACTTAATGGAAGTTAATAGGGTTGAGTCTGTTGGATCACAAGTTGGAGATGAGTTATATGAAAATGGTGCGCTAGCAGTTCTTTTTGTTTTTATAGGCATTATGCTTTATCTAACAATGCGGTTTGAATGGCGATTTGCAATAGCAGCAATTATTGCAAATATGCATGACGTTATTATAATTCTAGGTTTCTTTGCATTTTTTCAATGGGAATTTAATTTAACAGTTCTTGCAGCAGTATTGGCTGTTTTGGGTTACTCGGTAAATGAGTCCGTTGTTGTATTTGACCGTGTCCGAGAAAACTTCAGAAAAATGAGGAAAACAGCTGTTTCTGAAGTTATAAATAATGCAATCACCCGAACCATGTCTCGAACCATCATGACTCACCTGTCAACACAAACTGTTGTAATTTCAATGTTAATTTTTGGTGGTGAAATACTACATAATTTTGCATTAGCTTTAACTATAGGAATATTGTTTGGAATTTATTCTTCAATTATGGTTGGTTGTCCTATAGCAATGTGGCTCGGAACTAATCAAACTAATTTAGCAATTTTTAACCCAGAAAGAAAAAAGGAAAATAAAGAATTATAAATACTCACAGTGTTTAATTTTTCACTTACAAATCAAATCGCTCTATTAGCCATCCTCTTAATAGTATCGGCTTTTTTTTCTATTTCCGAGACAAGCTTAATGTCTGTAAATCGTTATAGATTAAAACACTTAGCTAAAAGTGGAAATACTGGCGCAAAGCTAGCTTCAAAGCTTCTTAAAGAAACAGACAAATTATTAAGTGTAATTTTACTATGTAATAACTTTTCAAATGCCGCCGCTGCAACTTTAGTCACTGTCATTGCTGTTCAACTGTATGGGGATCAGGAAATTATTATTATGGTTGGAACATTAATTACAACTTTTTTAATTTTAATTTTTAGTGAAATATCTCCAAAAGTCATTGCTGCAGCCCACCCTGAAAGATTGGCATTATCATGCAGTTTCTTACTCTACCCTCTGTTAAAAATTCTCTACCCAATAGTTCTGTTTGTAAATGTATTTGTTCTAGGCATATTGAAAATTTTTAATATCAAAATTAATTTTACTCAAAATAATTTAATAACAATGGATGAGCTAAAAAGTATCATCAGTGATTCAGGGCAGTTTATACCAAATAAAAATAAGGCTTTATTATTAAATCTCATAGATCTTGAAAAAGTAACTATCGATGAAATTATGATGCCGCATACAAATATTGAATCTATCAACCTAAGCCAATCCATTGAAGATATTTTAGAAAAAATAGAAAACTTTCACCATAATAGAATTCTAGTTAGAAAGAAAGATAATGAAGAAATACACGGTGTTTTAGATATCAACAAGCTATTTAAGCTGTATATTAAAGAGAATATGCAGGCTTTAAATCAAGATGAATTTGTCGCTTTAATAGACCCGCCTTATTTTATTCCATCAGGAACAACAATATATAAACAGATGCAAAAATTTCAAGATAACCAGGAGAAGATTGGTTTGATTGTAAATGAACATGGAGAATTTATAGGGCTAGTTACTCTTGAAGATATACTTGAAGAGGTTATTGGGGAGTTTAATATTGAACTACCGTCGAAATCATCAAAAATAATTTTTGATGAAAATGGTTGGATTGTAGATGGGGCGATTTCCATTAGGGAATTAAATAAAAAATTAACTCTTAACTTACCGATTCAAGGTCCTAAAACTTTAAATGGATTAATTCTAAAATTTTTCGAAGATATCCCAGAGCCTAATACAAGCTTTAAAATAAGCAATATTACTTTCGAAATAATTAATGCGCAGGATAAAAATGTTAAAAGTGTCAAAATTTACAGTAACTTAATAAAAAGTAAAATTTAAAATGGAACGAAGTGATAATGCAGAAGGTCTCAAATTAAAACCAGAAAAGGTTAAGCCAAAGCTTCCTGGTATATATAAGGTTATTATTTTAAATGATGATTTCACGCCTATGGAGTTTGTTGCAAGTGTTATTCAAAACGTTTTTAACAAATCTAAAGATGATGCAACAAGAATAATGCTTCAGATACATACAGAGGGAATTGGTATCTGCGGAACATTCCCATTCGAGATAGCAGAAACGAAAATGAATCAAGTATTAAATTTAGCAAAAGAATCACAACACCCCTTGCAATGTATTATAGAAAAGATATAGTTTAATTTATGATTGCACAAGAATTAGAAGTTAGTCTTCACATGGCGTTTATGGATGCTCGGCAAAAAAGGCACGAGTTAATTACTGTCGAACATCTTTTACTAGCTATGCTTGATAATCCATCAGCATCAGAGGTTTTAAATGCTTGTGGTGTAAAAATTGAAAAAATACGTTCTGATATAGCTGGCCATATTGAAGAACATACTCCTATTGTTTCTGGGACTGATGATGTGGATACCCAGCCAACACTTGGATTTCAGAGAGTCATACAAAGAGCAATGCTCCATGTTCAATCTTCTGGAAAGAAAGAAGTTACAGGTGCAAATGTTTTAGTTGCCATATTTGGTGAAAAAGACTCGCATGCTGTTTATTTTCTTCATCAACAGGGTGTATCCAGACTCGATGTAGTCAACTTTATAGCTCATGGAATATCAAAGGTAGCTGAAGTAGAAAATAAAGAGTCAACTGGTGAAGAGTCTAATGCTGAAGTTAAAACAAATAAGAGCCTCGAAAGTTACACGGTTAATCTTAATAAATTGGTAGCTGAAAATAAAATAGATCCTTTAATTGGTCGTGAAACAGAAATCGAGCGTGTTGTTCAAATCTTATGCAGGCGAAGAAAAAATAATCCATTACTAGTCGGTGAAGCTGGAGTTGGTAAAACAGCAATAGCTGAAGGACTTGCAAAGAAGATTGTTGAAAAAGATATTCCTGAGGTTCTTCAAAATAAAACAATATACTCACTTGATTTAGGGGCATTAATTGCTGGTACTAAATACCGGGGGGATTTCGAGCAACGGCTTAAGACTGTAATGAAACAACTAAACGACGAAAAAAATTCAATTTTATTTATTGATGAAATTCATACAATTATTGGTGCTGGATCAGCTAGCGGAGGAACTTTAGATGCTTCAAACTTATTGAAACCCGCTCTGGCGAATGGCCAAATTAAATGTATTGGTGCCACAACCTACCAGGAATATAGGTCAGTTTTTGAAAAAGACCATGCATTAACCAGAAGATTTCAAAAAATAGATGTCGAAGAACCTGATGTTCCAACAACTATTGCTATTCTTAAAGGCTTAAAATCTCACTTCGAAGAGCATCACAATGTCAAATTTTCAGCTGATGCAATAATTAGTGCAGCAGAACTATCCGCAAAATTTATTAATGATAGACAGTTACCAGATAAAGCTATTGATATAATTGATGAAGCCGGTGCAGCACAAAGAATACTGCCAAAAAATAAGAAAAAGAAAGTAATTGGAGCCAAGGAAATAGAAGATGTAATTTCCAAAGTTGCTAGAATTCCAGCTAAAAATATTAACAAAGATGATCGTAACTCACTTAAAACACTTGAGCGCGATTTGAAAGCAGTTATTTTTGGGCAGGATAAAGCAATAAACTCCCTTTCATCAGCAATTAAGATGGCTAGGAGTGGCCTTGGACCAGAAAATAGGCCTATTGGTAGCTTTCTTTTTAGCGGGCCCACAGGCGTAGGTAAAACTGAGGTAGCTAAACAACTAGCTTATACTCTTGGTATTGAATTGATTCGTATTGATATGAGCGAGTTTATTGAAAGACATTCAATATCCAAACTTATTGGTGCACCCCCTGGTTATGTTGGATATGATAATGGTGGATTATTAACAGAACAAATTAATAAAACGCCTCATGCTGTTTTATTATTAGATGAGATTGAAAAAGCCCACCCAGATATTTTTAATATTCTTCTTCAGGTTATGGACAACGGTAATCTTACAGATAGCAATGGAAGAAAAACAGATTTTAGAAATGTAACTATTATTATGACAACCAATGCTGGTGCTGAAGCATTATCAAAAGTAGATTTTGGGTTTACTCATAATAATAAAACTAGTGATGAACAAATGGAGATTAAAAAAATATTTTCTCCAGAGTTTAGAAATAGACTGGATGCAATCGTTTCATTTGGTGCATTAGATAATAATGTCATTTTAAAAGTTGTTGAGAAATTCCTAATCCAACTAGAAAATCAACTACATGATAAAAAGGTAGATGCTACCTTTACAAAAAAGCTTAAAAATTACTTAGCTAAAACTGGGTTTGACCCCCAAATGGGTGCAAGACCTATGGCAAGATTAATTCAAGATACAATCCGAAAATCGTTAGCCGATCAGCTTTTATTTGGAAAACTTGTAAATGGTGGTGAAGTTGATATTGATATTGATGAGGCGGATAATATTATTTTGAAATTTAAAGATAAAGAAAAAATATCAGCTTAATCCAGGTTGGGCTTTACCATCGCCTTCTTAAATAAATCACTTTCAATAAGTGATTCTAGCCATTCTTTTATTTTTTTATACTCTGAATTATTAAACCAATTTCTATCGACATTCATAAATTGCCTTATAAAAGGAAAAATAGATATATCTGCATAGGTTCTTTTATCTCCGATTAAATAAGCTGTATTCGCCAATCTCTTCTCTAGAACATCTAAGAAAAAATAACACCTTTCACGATGCTCTGATTGCGACTTATCTGGGTATCGCTCAAAATACTTATAGCAATCTAAAGATTCTTTAAATTTACCATCATTTAACGAAATTAATTTGTCAGCTATTTTTTTATCTTCTAATTTTAAAAAAAATGATTGTTTTGCGTCATTTTTTTGATATGCCCATCTCATTATTTCCAAGCTTTCATCCAAAACTAATTCATTAAATTTTAAAACAGGGACTGTGCCTTTTGAACTAATAGTTAACATTTCATCGGGTTTCTTTTGAAGGGATATTTCATAAATATCAAATTCAATATTAGATTCTACAAGTGCCATTCTAGCTCTCATTGCATACGGACACCTTCTATATGAAAATAAATATGGTCTTAATCCATTACTATCTAATTTCGCTACATAGTTCATAAATTAACTTATGTCCTTTAAAAATTAAACCTGAATATATTTGAATGAGGTCTGCTCCATTATCAATTTTCTCTTTACCGTCTTTTCCAGACATCACCCCTCCAACACCAATAATTAGAATTTTTCCCATTAGCTTCGATTGTAAATATTTTAATGTTTTTAATGAACTTGCTCTTAAAGGTAGTCCAGATAAACCCCCTGACTCTTTCCTTTTCTTAGAGTTACTAACATCATCTCTAGAAAGAGTGGTATTAGTTGCTATTACCCCATCAATTTTATATTTGATTAATAATTTACATATAAATGAAAGTTGTGAATTTGTATTATCGGGAGAAATTTTTAGCAAAAAAGGTACATATTTATTGTATTTTTTATGAAGTATTTTTTGTTCTTCTTTAATTGCTTTTAGTAATTCTTCTAGATTCTCACCCTCCTGTAGTTTACGAAGATTTTTGGTGTTTGGAGATGAAACGTTCAGTACGATATAGCTAGCAAATAAATATGATTTTCGAAAACATTCTAGATAATCGTTTACGGCTTTGTTAATCGGAGTGTCGAAATTCTTCCCAATATTAATACCTAAAATACCCTTAAATTTTGATTTTTGAATATTTTCTATTACCTTATTAATACCGTCATTATTAAAACCAAATCTATTTATGATTCCATTTTCTTTTGTTAGTCTAAATGATCTTGGCTTTGGATTACCTGGTTGAGGTCTTGGTGTTACAGTTCCAACTTCAATAAATCCAAATCCAAGCTTAGATAAACAATCTATGTATTCAGCATTTTTATCCAGTCCTGCAGCAAGCCCTACCGGATTATCAAACTTTAGCCCCATAAGCAATCTTGGTTTAGATTGAGTTTTTTTAGTCACATAGTTTAGTAGCCCAAGATAATTAGCTACTTTTAGAGACTTCATTGCTAAATGATGTGCAACTTCTGGATTAAAAAGAAATAAGAAAAATCGAATTATATTGTACATAGTATAATTTTTACTTTTTTTTCTGGGGCTTGTATCAAAAAAATTTACCTCAGATGCTCATAGATAATTTTTAAAATACTTTTTGCTGTTGCTGTATTATTTAATTTACCATTCGGGTAATCTATAAATACTCTTGCTCCATTTTGATCTTCCTTTATTCTTATGCGGTATCTTTTTTCGTTCTTTCCAAGTCCTTTTTCGTCATCGGATCCCCAAAAGCTCATAATTTCTTCTGTTAATGACTTGTCTTCTATAACTTTTAACTCCTCTATTCCATCAGAATTATTTAAACGCTCCTCTTCCTCTTTTTTTCTTTGCTCCTCTTCTTCGTCATCATCCCAAAATGCTAATTTACTAATTAACCCCTTGCTTTTTTTCTTTGGGCCTTCAAGTTCTAAATCTTTGTATTTAACATAAAAAATTCCTTTGGACCTATTTTTATCTTCTGTTACAAATCCAATAATATCTAGAGCTAATGACAACCTCCTCCAAGATCTGTCATATGGATCATTTAGTGATAAATAATTTCCCCTTTTGTTCTCAACAAGTGTTGCATTTTTTCTTTCTATTGGGTTTGCTAGTACTTTTTCTGCATCAAGATCTGTCATTCCTAACTTAGTCATCAATCTTCTAAGTATTTCTGCATTAATTTCATATTCATCCATATTCATCTCTTTTTGCAATTTATCTGTAATCTTTTTCGCCTCTTCTTCTCCGTCTGGAATATATTCCTGAATTTTATAAATATCTGTTGAGTATGATCCTTCTTTTAATCTTTTAATCCTTGCCTTTGCCTCATCATCCATTCCAACAATACTTCTTTGTGAGATATAAATCTCTGAAGTATTTTTTTCGACCCCATTTTCAATTCGAGTTCTAAACTTTCTTCTATCTGCTAAATTTGATAACCCATCTAACCATGCGTCAAATCTACTGGCCATTCCTTTTTTTGTCTCAAATTTTAATTTTGATGACTTAATCCATTCAGTCTCCATGACACCTGTTCGTTTATTTAAAACTTTAATACCGAAGCCTAATTCTTGCCAAAAAGTTTCTAAATGAGGCCATAACTTAGCAGGTTCCTCATTAACTACTAACCATCTTAGGTTTCCTGACTTAACAATTTCCATTCCTTCGGGGTTCTGAAGGACCTTGACCTCTGTAAATCCCACTCTTTTTGCATCTTCATAATCTTTATAAGAAACGGCTTCCCCAGGAACACCATATTGAACATTGGTTTCGATATCAGTTAAATCTGGCGGGACATCAAGCCTTTTGGCCCTTGATGAACTTACATAATCTGGCTGAGTTATTGCATCTACCGCTGCATTGTCAGTCAATATGTCCATATCAGCACAAGATATTAGTGATAGTAGCAATGAGATTATAATAATATTTTTCATTTAATGGCTTCAAAAGCCTCAGCTAGTTTAGTTTGATATTTCTTATCAAGATCAACTAAAGGAAGCCTTATCCCTTGGTTGATTAGCCCTAAATAATTTAAAAGCCACTTTACCGGTATTGGATTAGAATCAATGAACAACGCCTTATGAAGGCTGCCCAACTTATTATTGATAGTTCTTGATTTTTCATTATTTCCATTCAAAAAATTATGACAAATATTATGCATTAAGTCTGGTTTTACGTTTGCCGTTACCGAAATAACTCCACATCCCCCTCTTTCCATATAATCCAAAAAAGTAAGGTCATCGCCACTAATAAAAATGAAGCTCTTTTTTACTTTATCCTTTAAGAAATCAATACGCTCTAATTCTCCAGTTGCATCTTTTATTCCAATTATATTTGATAGTTTACTTAAAGAGATAACTGTCTTATTTTCTAAATCACAGCCAGTTCTAGCTGGGACATTATATAAAATTTGTGGGATATCAACTGCGTCGTTGATGGTTTTATAATGCTCAAATAAGCCTTTTTGATTTGGCTTATTGTAATAAGGTGTTACTAATAAACATGCATCCGCGCCTGCTTTTTTTGCTGATTGGGTTAAAAAAACTGCCTCTTTAGTTGAGTTTGCACCTGTTCCAGCAATTACTGGAATTCTTCCATCTATATGTAACACTGCCTCTTTTATTAGATAAGTGTGTTCGTCAAAATCAATTGTTGGGCATTCTCCAGTAGTGCCCAATACAACCACTCCATCTGTTTTATTTTCTATATGGAAATCGAGCAGGCTCTTAAATTTACCTATATCGATTGAACCATCGAAGTTCATTGGGGTTACTAATGCTACGATACTGCCTTGAAACATAATTAATTCCATAGTTCAAAAAATAATTTATATTCTACTGGAAACATTAAGCAATTTGATTTTTATCTATTTTTTATATATAACTAAAAATTATACTTAAATAATTTATTATTATTTTTTATCATATAAAAATATTGTTGTATATTTATTAATTTTATACTTAAAAGGCAGACTTAGGAGATATTAATCCTCTATAATTCAAGAATATACTGAATAATCAAATTTTTATCGTAATCAGCGCAGTTTTTTTAACACCATAGTGCTTAATAAAATTCTTAGTCTTTGTCCTTTTATGGATGTTTCTAAAAAGCTTGAAACATCCCTCAATATGTCTACAGCTACTGCATTTGTTTTAACAATTGGATTAATGACTATTTGGTATAGGTGAATGATGCATAGTGGGATACCAAATATTTTTGCTCATGCAGAATATATTAATTTCAGTTGGACTGCATTTTTCATTACTTGTCTACGAAAGCGTGCTCGATAACGTAATCACCTGGCTGCCCAATTCTTGGGGAAACTTCAAGCCCTAATGAGTCTAAAAGCTCTTTTGTATCTTTCAACATTTCTGCGCTACCGCAAATCATTGCTCTATCTTCTTTTGGATTTATTGGTGGTAATCCAATATCAGTAAATAATTTTCCACTTTTGATTAAATTAGTTAACCTACCCTGATTTCTAAAATCTTCTTGAGTGACGGTTGGATAGTATATTAATTTATTTTTTACTTCTTCACCAAAAAATTCATTATTTGGTAATTCATTTTCAATAAAATCAGCATAAGCTAGTTCATTAACGGTTCTTACTCCATGAACAAGTATAATTTTTTCAAATCTCTCGTACATTTCAATATCTTGAATTAAGCTCATGAATGGTGCTAACCCTGTTCCTGTTGATAATAAATATAAATTTTTACCGGGCCTTAAATCATGAATAATAAGGGTACCTGTTGGTTTTCTACTAACTAAGAGATCATCCCCTACTTTTAAATATTGGAGTCTTGAAGTCAGAGGTCCATTCGGTACTTTAATACTAAAAAACTCAAGATGTTCTTCATAATTGGGACTTGCCATACTATAAGCTCTGGTTAAGGGTCGTCCTTCAACTTCTATACCAATCATTACAAATTGTCCATTTTCGAAGCGGAGGCCCTGTTGTCGTGTTGTTTTAAAGCTGAATAATCTGTCATTCCAATGATGCACACTTAAAACTTTTTCTGTCGAATATTTACTCATAGTTGTTTCTTTCTTTAAGTTTTTGAAACTAAGGTAGCCATTTCTGGGACTGCCTCAAATAAGTCTGCTACCAAACCATAGTCTGCGAATTGAAAAATTGTAGCATCTGGGTCATTATTAATGGCTACCACAACTCTACTATCTTTCATCCCATAAATATGTTGATTAGCCCCTGATACTCCAATTGCTATATATAACTCTGGTGCTACAACTACCCCAGTTTGTCCTACTTGAATCTCATTAGGAGCATAACCTGCATCTACTGCTGCTCGAGTTGCTCCAATTGCAGCCTCTAATTTATCAGCTAGAGGTGCTAACACTTCATTAAACTTTTCAGCACTGCCAAGTGAGCGTCCTCCTGAAATTACTACTTTTGCATTAATAAGTGGAGGTCGGTCAGATTCTATTTTTCGCTCTTCTTCCCATCGAGATAAGTTGAGTGGTTCTGGGGCTTTAAGATCAACAATTAAAGCACTGCCATTCGATCCAGCTGCTTTAAACTTACTTGAGTGGACTGTAAGAACTTGAATCGGTTCATCACTTTTAAGTGTAGCGTGAACATTACCAGCATAAGTTGCTCGAATAAAAGTATTATCACCGGTGATTTTTAAAACATCAGAAATCATTGAAACGTCTAATAATGCAGCAACACGAGGTAGAATATTTCTACTAAACCACGTATGAGGGGCTAAAATTACCCTATAATCTTTCCCTATTCCAGAAATTATATTAGCAGCATCCTCTGCCAGTGGGTGCTCAAGATGAGGGGCATCAAATTTAATTACTTTATCGACACCATCAATTTTACTTGCATGATTTGCTAAATCGTCAACCTCTTTCCCAATAATGAGTAGGTCGATAGATCCTCCCCAAATTTCTGCAGCCCCAATAGCATTAAAAACCACATCATTGAGTTTTTTACCGTCATGCTCAGCTAGAATTAAAATTTTTATCAAAGTGTCTATATCTTAATCCCCTCAATATCATTTAATTTTTGTAATAACTCTTTAATGTCCTTAACTTTGATCCCTTCTTTTCTTGCTGGTGGCTCTGAAACACTAATTGTTTTTAACTTTGAAGAAATATCTACCCCTAAATCATCAGCTTTTATTGTTTCGATAGATTTTTTTCTTGCCATCATTAAATTTGGAAGTTTTACAAATCTTGGTTCATTAAGTCTCAGATCAGCTGTTAGTACAGCTGGGAGTTTAGTTACTATTGATTCAGTACCTCCGTCAATTTCTCTTGTAATAAATACTTCACTATCTTTAATTTCGATAGAAGAGGCAAATGTACCTTGACTGCAATTTAACAGGCCTGCTAACATTTGACCAGTTTGACCTGCATCACTATCTAACGCTAACTTGCCTAATAAAATTAAATCTGGCTTTTCTTTCTCTACAACTTTTTTAAGTAACTTAGCAATCGCTAGAGGCTGCAGAACTTTATCTGTTTCGACCAAAATTGCTTTATCTACCCCCATAGCTAAACCTTGTCGCAATACATCTTGATTTAGACTTGAGCCGATTGATACGCCAACTATTTCTGAGGCAACTCCTTTTTCTTTAAGGCGAATGGCTTCTTCAATCGCATTTTCATCAAATGGATTCACACCCATTTTTACACCTTCCATATCAACATCAGAGCCATCTGGTTTTGGCTGAACTTTGATGTTGTAATCTTGTACTCTTTTGATTGCTACTAATATTTTCATTGCTAATTATTTATCTCAATCTTAAACAGATTTGATTATATAGGTTGATACAGTTTTATTATATTTATTATCTGTATAATATATCAGTAAAATAGATAAGAAGAATT
>ENA-OSJC01001205-OSJC01001205.1-marine-metagenome-genome-assembly--contig:-NODE-1205-length-21984-cov-5.100790_pt1 | contig 21984 bp, 23 predicted proteins | sample MGYA00237885_ERZ534234 | MGnify/ENA primary metagenome ERZ534234 (study PRJEB26413, sample SAMN06343907) | marine metagenome | isolation source: coastal waters | place: Atlantic Ocean: West Antarctic... | reverse complement strand
TACTGCGACTGGTTTAGCTGGTGGAGCTAATGGTGATACTGGTGATCCCGGTACTGCCCTAATCGGTAGTGCTGCCGAAGATCCGAAGACTGGTATGCAATCTCTAGACGATGCGACTATCAACATCGGAATTGCTTTAGTCCCAGGTATTCAAACCGAGTCGGTCCAGAATGCTCTGATCACTTTGGCTGAATCCACTCAGAACTTCCTTGCTCTGGTTTCTCCTCCTATAGCTGTGGGAACAGTTCAGAATGCTATCGACTGGAGTAATGGACAATCATCTACTACAGGTTCTAGAACGTCTGCAATCAATAGCTCTTACGCTGCAATCTACTGGCCTTGGGTTAAAGTGTTCAGCGTCTTTGATGGTATCGACCGTTGGCTCGACCCAGCTATCTATGGCGCTCGTCAGATGGCTTTCACGGACACTGTGGCTGATAGTTGGTTCGCTCCTGCTGGATACCGTAGAGGTCGCCTCACGAAGCCGACTGACGTAGAAGTCAAACTGAACCAAGGTGATAGAGACAGTATGTATAGTGGTGGAAACGTCATTAACCCAGTTGTTTCTTTCCCCCAACAAGGTATCACTATCTTCGGGCAAAGAACGACTCAAAGATCTCCTTCTGCTCTGGATAGAATTAACGTCCGCAGACTTATGATCTATATCCGCAAGGTTATTCTTGCTGCTACTCAACGCTTTGTATTCGAGCCGAACGATCAGTTCACTTGGGCACAGATCGAAGGTGTTCTCAACCCCTTCCTCGATGACATTCAGCGCAGAAGAGGTATTACCGAGTTCCGTGTTGTTTGTGATGAGTCTGTTAACACCCCACTCCGAGTTGATCGTAACGAACTTTGGACTAAGGTTCTCATTAAGCCCACTAAAACGGCTGAGATCCTCATCTTTGAAATCAACCTAACAAACCAATCTGCTCAGTTAGGCTCTCTATAGGAATTAAATAATGGCAACATCATATTACAAAACTAAGTACGGACGGGAGTTCACTCCTGGTCAAGGTCTACCGACTATCTCTACCGATCTTGATTCGGTAAGACAGTATCAATTTGAGATTCACTTCTTCGGTCTTCCTGAGGACGTAACAAACTCACCCGATCTAACTCTTGCTGCTAAGAAAGTTGGTGGTTTGGAGATGAAGAACGAAGCAATCGTTATTGATCGTGTTAACGACAAGGTTCACTACCCAGGCAAAACAACTCCTGGTGAACTTACCGTAGACTTCGACAACCTTTACCTTCGTGAAACCGCTTCTGATCTTTACCGTTACTTCCGTAACATCTATGATCCGATCACGGGTGAAATGACTAAGAACTCACAACCTGGAGGCACTGCTGGTAAATCCTTCAAGGCTGATAAGGTTGAAGTGGTCATGCTTGACAACACTATGACCCCTCACTCAACTATTGAGCTTTACGGGGTCTACCCAACTTCATGGTCTGCTTCTGAATTTAACTACTCAACTAACCAATTCCACCAATTGACAGTTAACTTCAAGTATGATTTCATGAATGTTTTCAACTACTCTAACCCTTCCTAAATAATAAGTGGTAGGGGTAAGTAATAAAGGCCCAGTCTGGTGTTATATTCAGACTGGGCCTCTGTAACTTAACTATGATATGATATGGATTATTTCTCAGAGTTACTAGAAAGCTACAACAAGCTTAAGAAGCGTACATTTAAACTTACTTATATTACCGAGGCTGAGGATGAAGCTACTGCTGAGGATAAAGCTACAGCGGTTGCAAAAGAGGGCGCGAGGCAGGTCTACGATCCTAGCAAAAGAGATCTCAAGGATCAGCCTTATGCTTTTAAAAGTCCTGCAAAGAGCAAATCTGGTGGGCAAGGCGGGGGCACACCGCAGGGGGAGAGGGTTACTTTACTTCTAAATACGCGATTTTACGAACTTGCAGATTCCGCAGGGAATCCTATTGAGGCTTCAAGGGGATGGAAAGTGCTAGTGAACTTCTTTAAAGGAGACTCCACGGAGGGGGGAGGTCCAGAGGGAGAGGAAGCTAAGAAGGCTCGTCACGCCAAACTGAGAGCCGAAGGAAAGGGAGCAGAGATTGACGCTGAGAATGCTGCTGCTGCCGCAGAGGAGGCTGCTCAGGCACAAGCAGCGATTGCAGAGGAGGAAAGGCAGGCACGAATGGTTACTGTTGGTTCATTAATAACATTAGATCCTGAAAGATTTGGTGAACTGAATACAGATATTATAGCCTTAGAAACCAAGAATATTACTGAACTAGAAAAATTATGTGCAATTCCAGGGCGGCTATCACAGGATATATGTGCATCTCCAGATAATGAGAATGCTAAACTACAAGCCATTGGTGGTTCCCGTGACACTAGTTTAGAATCTAAGTTAGTTAATGGAGTGGGGGCTATTGTTGATGACGAGGGCAAACTGAAAAGTCAAAACATTGGGGCGGCTGAAATTCAGGCAGCGTTTCAGACTAATTTAGAACTCTTAGAAGAGATGGATGTTTCAGAACCAAATTGTGCCTATGTAAAAGAAAGATTAGCAAAAGTTGGAGATAATAAGATAGTTCTTTTTACTGATTCTGGTCCTGGTGGTGATAGAAATCAAGGAATCGTTCTACCTATCGAGGCTCTTCAAGAGAGTATGCTTGCTCACTTTAAAAGTAAGAACTGTGCCATTGAGACTTATAAAGATCCTAATGTGACTAATATGGAAAACAACCTTAAGGGACGCTTTAATGAGGGTTTTATGCAACTAATGACCCTAATATTGGCAAAGGTAAGGAGTGAAGAGTATGAGGGTGCGACGAAAGAAAGGCAACTCGAAATGTTAGCAGATTTGACTAACGAGTTTGAAACGGGTTTGGAGGATATTCATGGGGAACTACGAAACTATATGATGCATTCTCCTATGAGTGAAGGCGCGGCTATTTCCCTTGAAGCCCATCCTGCATACATGCAAATTGTAGAGGAGCTTGATATCTTATCAGGAGCAAACGGCGGGGTCAAAGAATTCCTAAAACAATATCTGCGCCAGATGGGAAGACTAGTCCAAGACCTTAACGCAGATGATACTATTGCAGGAGGAGAGGCCCAGGCTCTTGGAAGTAAGGTAGATACCTTCTTTTTATACAAGGGACTCGATGGGCTAGAAAGAGCCGAAGAGGGATCGTCATCACTAGGACTACAGCCTGGAGATGTTGTTACGGTAACTCCTAGTAAATTATATGAAGATGCATCAGACGCATTAAGACCGAAAATTGAAGCGACCTTAAACAGACAGGGTTTTACTGGACGAAAGACTCTTCTTAATCCTAAGTATCAGCCACCAAAGATTCCTAATCCTGAGTATCAGCCAAAAAAGATTGATAACCCTGATGGGAAAGGAAAAATTGATAATCCTGAGTATGAGCCAAAAAATATTGATAATGCGGAAGGAAAAAAGGTTAAGAATCCTAAGTATAAGTATAAGCCAAAAAATATTGATAATCCTAAGTTTGTGCCAGAAAAGATTAAGAATGCGGAAGGAAAAATGATTCCTAATCCTAAGTATCAGCCAGAAAATATTGATAATCCTGAGTATGAGAAGGGACTCAGCAATGGGGAGGAGCAGTCAATATTTCTCTTAAGCGCAGGAAATAAAATATCGAAAGGAGGTGTGATTAAGTTTGGAGAGCTTGCTCTTGGGAGAGCTATGGTTATAGCAGTAGGTGGAGAAATTACAGGGAAGTCATTACCCGCTAATCAGGATGCATGGTACTCAAAGCTTGATGATGCTTTAGGATTTACTGATGCAGAAACAGGGAGGGCAAAGGGCACTCCTGGTTTAATGGAAACCTACGCTGCTCCGATTAAGGCTACGTTCGATTCCATTGCGGACCTGACTACAACAAACACATATGATGGTCCCGATGGGTATACAACTGTTATTGACCCTGCCGAGGTTATTGGTTTGTTGGGGGGGGAAGCGAAGGAAAAGTTTGACTATAGTGTAAGAAGTTCTAACTTTTACAATGCGATCACAAAGATGGTTCGTAATCGTGCTTATAAGAAGGGTTCAGATGAGCCAAAAACGATTGATAATCCTGAGTATAAGAAGCTCAGTAATGCTGATCAAGTAAGAGCGCAAGGGGCTACCGACTGCCTTTGTCGTATGGCTGGTGCTACCATAATGGAGCAGTCTGAAATGGGACAAATAGTAACTATGGAAAGCGCAGGTGAGGCCCCCTTAGTTGTAAATCAAAATGATATTCTTCGTGGTTTGGGAGAGGCACGGAAAAATGGATCATTGAGAATTGAAATTACAGGTAGCTCCAACCGTTTTATATTTAACGTGAAGGGATTAGATGGAAAGACACATGAAATTACTTACACAACTAATATGGAACGAACTGGGGGTAAGAACCCAACACTTGCAGGAAAAATTTCAAAGACTGAAGCTGATAAGGTTGGTAGAAAAATTGAAGCTTTAAAAGACACGCCTGAAGCTGAAAACAGTTCTATGCTTATGCAGTACTTATCAGGTCAGATGAGATTACTTGAGACTCTAATCAGTCAATCCAAGTAGTATCATCGTCCTTTAAAAGCTCATCAAACTTGTAGATCCTATAGGTAAGCTTATTACAGTCCACTATTTTGTGGATTTCTATGTACTGTAGCTCTTTTATTGGGCTTATATGCTCTGGTATGATGCATAGTGTGGGTTGTCTATCTTGTTTAAAGATGACCATAGGGATCTTCCCACATTTGTCAGAATCTTTTTGACATTGTTCTAAAAAACCCCACCATTCACTACTATTATTATATAAGCTATATAAGTTTAAGTTATTGTATCCTTTTTTGCATTCTATACAGTACTTAAAGTTTTGTGGTGTGATTAAGTCCCCATAAATTTTAAGGTGTTCAGGTAACGTATGGGTTGTAGCAAATGCACCAGACCCAGGACTTCTTGAAAATTCTGAGGTATTGAATCTATCATTAAATGTCTTGGCTATGTTGCGTTCGAACGTGGAGCCCTTAGCCTTGCTGTTTACACGCTTTTTCTTCTTTAACGCAGAAATGTCGTAATTGTCTTCCATAATTAACCTTCTGTACTATAATAGTGAAATGGATCCCGAACAAACAAGTATTAAACTAGATGTATCTAAATGGAACATCAGAATTGACCAACGGAGCAGAAATCGTATGAAATTACAAATTAAACTTTCGAAAGATGAGGCGCAAGCCTACAAGAACTTTGCAGACATGTGCAAGCCTGAAGATGTCCCTGAGGACATGTTCATTAAGACTGTATTTATTACAGGCTTTGAAGCTATGAACAAGAAGCTTGCTGAGATGGTTCAGAAGTATGCTGCGGCTAACAAAGAAGAGCTTGCCGCCTCTGGCATTACTGTCTTTGAAGATGAGGACGGAGAGGTTCGCTTGGCTGAAACGGAGACACTCAACAATGATATGTCGGGCACAGACATTGAGCCCCCAACCAGAATAAAAGAGTTGTTGGACATTATGGTCGAGCCTGACGCAACACTAGACGAGTTGTTGCAGTCCGAAGGTCCCACGAAATATGAAGGATAATGTTTAAACTAAACTTCCTGAAAAAGGAAAACGACCTTAACAAAATCCTGAGACAGCAGAGGCGAGAGAGGAATGCCATTAACATCTTGTTCATATCCTTATGGGATAAGCATTCCGAGGCGATAGTCTCTAAGTTAAAAGAGGAGTACTCTGACCAAGAGTACGGACAACCCCTCTACATTGTTGACAGCTTTCACATGCCCCACAGCTTTGTTATTTATAACACGACTAAGCTACCGCACCTCGTCCGTTTAAGTAACAAGGGTATTCAATCAGAAGATTACCTTTCTATGATTGAGAGATCATTGAAGCTTACATGAAATCGTCTTTGTGTCTGTCTATGTAATTCTCAATCTTCTGTCTGTATTTTTTATCTCTAGTATAGAGCAGCTTCATATTATTAACAATAATCGTTGTGAAATAATTGAACGCTGTTCCTTTTTTTGGTTTAAAATTCTTGACAGTCTTGAGTACTAGAGCAAAGCATTCTTGTTTAGCATCATCAGGGTCTACCTTAAACTTAAATGAGTCTATGATGTTGCTTATTAACAAATCAAATAAAGAAACTAGATCTTCTTGGTGAGTTTCGGGATCTTGCTGGTATAATAGGATGATTTCCTCAAACCTCTCGTTATCTATGTAATGATTCTTCATACCTTATAATAGCCATGTTCGACCTCAGTAAACTGTACGCAGGGCATAAAACCCACGGAGACAACCCATTATGCGATGGTTGTACCATTTTAGAGAAAGGCAAACCACGACATTCGGTTATGGATTACGAAGATCTCAAAGAGTCTTCCGTTTTATTCTTATCTGATTCCCTTAAGTATAAGCTAGGGGAGATCAGTTGTTTTTCTAAACCTGAGATTGCTTTGATCAACGACTGTTACAAAGAGAGCTACCAACTAGCTGCCTCTGTAAAGTGTCCGTCCGTGAAGGAGGCTGATATGTCTCCCAGCAACATGAAACTATGTCGTACTCACCTTGAGGCGACCATTGACAAAGTTAAACCGAAACTAGTGTTCCCTTGTGGCAACCTAGCCATGAAGATGCTTATTAAAAAGAGTGGCATCACAAATAAGAGAGGGAAATCGTATGAGTATACTACTAATGGAGGGCATAGTTGTATTGTTGTGCCTATTTTTCATCCTTATTCCTGCATTAAAGAGCCTAGACACACAGTTCTCTTTAGAGCCGACATTAAAAATGCTTACGAGAAGTATGTACTTGGTAAAAAGTCTGAGGGTAACTTCAGTTACAAAGTACTTACCAAGATTGAAGAGGTCCAGGATCTGGCAGCGAAGCTAGGGGACTCAACTGAGACTATTGCTTCCGACCTTGAGACTACTGGACTTAATTTCCTAAGGGACAGTATTATGTCGATCTCCTTTTCAACTAAGGATGGAACTTGGGTTATCCCTTTGGATCACAAGGATAGCCCTTTCAGGAAGGGGGAAGAACACTACGATACGACTTGGAAATCTCTTAAACAAATCTTAGAGAGCCCTACCTGTAGAAAGGTATTCCATAACGCTAAGTTTGATTTAAAATTCTTAATTAATTATGGAATTCACACTAGGAATGTGTGGGATACTAAGATTATGCACCACCTTCTTGATGAGAACATGCCCAAGAGCTTGATGGACTTAACTAAACTTTACTTCGCTAACGAGCTAGAGGATCTCTAATGCTGACGATTGATAACCCAAAAACATTTGATTGGGCAAACATGGATCTGTCTGATTGCTGCGAAGGCAACGCGATGGATACTTACTTCACCCTTAAACTCTTTGACCTCATCATGGAGAAGCTAGACGGGCAACCAGTTATGAAGCTCATTGAGCATGTTGTCATGCCTTCTCTTGAAACTTTCTCAGAGATGGAGTATAATGGTCTAGACGTAGACCTCACCACCCTCGAATCTGTCGGGAAGAAGTTGCGCTCTAACAATATGGATGAGGAGGATTTCTTGTACACTTGTAAGAGTGTTACCAAGATGGACAACCTCTCATCCAACCACAATCTAATCGAAATCCTTTACACTAGAGAGAGTGGCATGGAACTTTATCCCCCAGACAAGACAGCTAAAGGAAAGCCTTCTGTCTCTGCCCCTACCCTCAAGTTACTTCTTGAACATATTAATTCGGAGCTAGAGAGCCGTGGTTAATTGGAAATACAGAGATGAGGGGAAGAAGATTAGTAAGTCTGTTATCGCTTCCAAAACTAAGAAAGAACTCATGGAGTCTAAGAAATTCCTGAATGGGTTGTTGGAACTTCGTAAGTCTGAGAAACTTACCAAGACTTATATTGATGGAACCAAGAATGCAATTGCATACAATGAGTTGGAGAAAGTCTTTGTAGACTTCCGCTTTGACGGGACTTCTACAGGAAGGCTCTCCTGCGCTGCGTACAACGCTCAGAAAGCGATGGGAGTCTCTTTCCATACTTTACCCCGAGAAACTACAAACAACATTAGAAGTCTTTTCAGGGCTCCTGACGATTGGGCGTTTATTGCTGCCGACTACAGCGCAATGGAACTCAGAGTTCTATCTCACATTGCCAAAGAAGGTAGTATGCAGTTGGCATTTAATAAAGGTGCGGACCTACACACTTACACAGCAAAACTTCTATTCAATAAGGAAGACATTACAAAAGAGGAGAGACAGATTGCCAAGACTGTTTCCTTCCTAATTGTATATGGTGGAGGCGCGTTCAATCTCAGCGAGACTATGGGTATTCCCATGAGGAGAGCAGAGAAGATTATTAAAGACTATGAGAACGTGTACCCAGGAATCTTTTCTTACATGGAGTTTGTTAATAGCTTTGTTAAAAGAAACGGGTATGCTTATTCTATCTTTGGTCGTAAGCGTAACCTCTCTGACGTTCAAAGTAAGGATCGCAAGGTGGTAAACCGAGCCCTGCGCCAAGGGCTTAACTTCACAATCCAAAGTGCCGCATCAGACATACTTCTTACGTCCCTTCTAGGGGCTTCACAACGCTTCAAGGAGGCAGGACTGCAAGCTAGACCCGTAGCTACGGTCCATGACTCGATTGAGATAGTTTGTCCCCAAGAAGAGGTGAAAGAAACACTCACTATCCTCTATGATGAGATGGTCAACTACCCCTTGATCAAGAAGATTTTTAACATCCATTTCGATGTGCCTCTTGCTATTGACGCAGAGGTTGGTAATTCCTTCGGGGACGGTAAAGAAGTTCACTTCGAAAATGGGATCCCCATACTATGAAAAATTTAGAAATAAGTGTATTAGATAAAGGCTACGTCGATCTCCTCAATCATACAGATCAGGGAGATCTTTTAGTAGTAAACGCAGCGAGGTGTTCCTTTGATAAACAGCATGAAGAGTTGGATGAAGACAAAGACGAGAAACTTATTAACTATCTGGCAACGCATGGACACTTGCTCCCATTTCGTCATCCTAGTGTTACTCTACGAATTCATGCTCCTCTTTTCGTTCTTCGCCAACTAGGCAAGCATCAAGTGGGCTTCTCTTGGAGTGAGGTATCCCGTAGATATATTACGGGGGAACCTGAGTTCTATGAGCCAGGAGTTTGGAGGAAAAGACCTGAAGACAATATCAAACAAGGGTCAGGTGGAGCTTTGTCCCTGCAAACACAGGAAGTGTGGAAAGATAAATCCATTGCAGTAAACTCAGATGCGTTGGAGGCTTATCGTAATTTTCTTGATCATGGTGTAGCTCCCGAAATGGCTAGGATGATGTTGCCCCAATCCATGTACACCACTACGGTTACTACAGGAACTTTACTTGGTTGGTATAACCTATATAAACTAAGAATGGAAGAGCATACTCAATTGGAAACTCAAGATTACGCCGAAGCTATTGGTGACATCTTAGAAGAATGTTTTCCTATGAGTTGGGGGGCTTTGTGTGAGTACTCAGAATAAAACTCTCGTAATCGGAGACTTACATTTCGATAACAAGTTTAGAGGCATGTTGGATGCCCAAAGAGAAGCTGTTATTAAGATCTGTGACCTACATAAGGAGTGCGACAAAGTAATTTTTTTAGGGGATCTAATGATGCACCGAAATCCTCGCCCTGAGGTACTCCTAGCCCTAAATAAAATGATTGATGCAGCCTCTCAAGATAGAGAGGTTTTTATCCTAAGGGGTAATCATGATAGCGTAACCAAGTCTGATGATGGGGTTACTTCTCTAAGTCTTTTCGAAAATTCTAAAGTGAAAGTAATTACCCACACCCACATCGACCACAAAAACAAGTGGATGTTTATTCCACACTATGAAGATGAACAAAAAATTAAAGACGATCTTGATCGTGCCCCTGAGGGTTATACTATTTTCGGCCACTTTGGTTATCATGGGGTGCTTAACTCTGCTGGCGATGCTGATTTTAGCCTGTCTATATCCGATTTTAAAAACCCTACAATTCTTGGGCACATTCATACAGAAGGTAGGAACGGGAACGTCACCGTCCTTGGAACCCCCTACTCCACCAACTTCGGAGAAGCAGGAAAAGACTGCTACTATGGGATCTTGGACGAAAGAGGGTTGGATAAACTACCCTCTAAATACGGACCGAGACACTTAGTAGTAGACTATGACAATGTAGAGGATAACCTAGATTGGATTAACAAAGACTCTATGCCTACTGATTACACTTTACTTCGGATTAATATTAATACAATTAACGAAGACCAAGATCGTATAGCAGACCTGTGTGATAAGATTAAGGTGGGATCTTTGGAGATTAAATACAAGCCTCTCCTGGATGAGAAGGATGAATTTGAGACTGACGGGAGAGTATTCACCACCGCTCTCAATGATGAGTTGATTGAATACTATATCAACTCAAGTAAAACAAAGATTAATAAAGATGAACTTCTATCAGGACTAAAACTTATTCATGAAAATCAACAAGATAGAAATCAATAATTTTTACTCCATAAAGGATGTAAAATTTAAGTTCGATAAGTATAAAGGCATTGTATTACTTGAAGGTATCAATAAGGATACTGGAGGTAGCAATGGCTCAGGCAAGAGTGTATTAATTGAAGCAGTTGTTTGGGGCCTATTCGGTAAGACTATTAGGAAGTCTACCGAAGAAGCTCTCATTAATAATAAAGAAAAGAAGAATTGTTCCGTTAAGATTACCGTTAATGATGACATAGTAATCGAGAGAGGCAAGAAGCCTGTATATCTAAAGGTTCACAAGGGAGATAAAGAACTTACTAGGGACAATGCTCTGAACACTCAAGCTCTGATTGATGAGCTTCTGCAAGTAAACTATAAAGTCTTCCTCGCTTCTACCGTGTTCGGCCAGCAGAATAATATTGAGTTCATCAATGCTACGCCCGAAGATAAGCGGACAATCATAAAGAATTTCCTAAATCTAGATGAACTCTTTTCCCTTAGGGATTCTGTTAGGATTTTGAAGTCCGAGTATTCACAAGTGGTGAAGAGACAGGATGCTGGTATCCAAGAACATGAGAAGAGCCTAACGTCTTTTAACAAGCAGCTTACACATTTAGAGAAGCTACGAAAGGAGGTCGAGGGTAAGCACTCAGAGGAAGTCCTATCATTAACACTCCAAGAGGTTATTGATATTGAGACAACCAATAGATCTATTGAGTGGTCTATTGCTGGTATTAATAAAGACATAGATGCTGAGTTAGATCGTGTTGAGCATCTAACCCACAGACTAGAGTTCCCTCAGGACAAGGAGGTGTGTGACAAGTGTGGTCACGCATCTGATAAGCCTTTCCACCCCAAGAAGATACATAGTGATATTCTACAAGTACGCAAGCATATTGCCAGTATGGTAGAGTCTAGATCTTCTTACTCAAAAAAAATCAAAAAGGTTCAAATCAGTTCCTCTGAATACCATCAGGTCATTGAGTACAACCAACTCAAGAAAGAGTCCGAGACGTTTGAGGACATTAAGAAAGAGACACTTGCTAAAATTCAAGATGCACACGACATTAAGCAAGAATACAATAGCAAGTATGAGGTTATGCGCTTTTGGGAGAAGGGATTTTCCGAATCAGGTATTGTAAAGTACATTATTAAAAACGTACTAGACTACTTTAATTCTAAAGTAAATTTTTATCTCTCTCATCTATCACAAGGTAAGTTTTTCATAGAGTTTGATGAAAGTCTTAAGGAAACTGTTACTCATAACAAGAACACTATTCACTACATGTCCCTATCGGGGGGTGAGAAGAAAAAAATTAGCCTCTCTGTAATGTTAGGCTTACAAGAGCTTTTGCGGATCTCACATAATCAAAAAACAAACTTAATGTTTTTCGATGAAGTTGCTGAGAATCTTGATCAAGAAGGTCTTGACGGACTCTACATACTATTGTCGGAATTAAAGAAAGAGAAGTGTTTGTTTGTAATTACACACAATAATTATCTCAAATCTTTAATGGACAATGCGAAGACAGTAACTATGATAAAATCGAGCGGAACAACTAAGATCAAGAAAAGGTAACAGATTATGGCAAACGTATCCCTAAAGGGCATTGGACAAGAAATTTTTGAAACTAGATACGCCTATCCAGGCGAAACTAAGTGGGCAGACAGGGCAAAAGTAATTGCCAAAACTATGGCTTCGGCTGAGAGAGATGATGATAAAGAAAAAATTGAAAAGCTTTTTTACGATTCTATTGGATCAGGTGACCTTATTCCTGGCGGCAGGATTATATATGGCGCAGGTAGGAATCGTGGCAATCACAATTTGCTCAATTGTTATGTTATTGTACCTGAGGACACTGTTGATTCAATTGGCAAAACCATTCAAGACATGTATCGGATTTCTTGCGCGGGTGGTGGGGTAGGATTTAATGTATCCAAGCTTCGGCCTAAAGGAGATCACATTGGTAGTGTAAAAAACTCTGCCCCTGGGGCAGTCTCTGTTCTTAAAATGATCAACGAGGTTGGAGAGCATGTACGAGCAGGTAAAAATCGTAGAACTGCTCTCATGGGTATCCTTAATATCACTCACCCAGACCTATTGGAGTTCCTTAGTGTTAAGCTAGACCACGGAGAGCTTAATAACTTCAATGTCTCTGTAGCCATCACTAACAGATTCCTTGAGGCAGTCGAGCTTGGGGAAGATTGGTTCTTTACATTCAACAACAAAGAGTATCATTCTTACGACCTCGCCCGTGTAAACGCTGAAGAAGACCGTCATGAAATTGTTAGTGTCCTCGGCATGGATGAAGAGGACGCTCTTTGTAGAGCAGAGAACTTCCATAAAGAGGCTTGGACTGATTCCTTTGAGATGATTGGGCAAAGAGATATCAAAGCTAAAGAGCTTTGGGATATGATTTGGAAAAACTCCGTCGAGTCTGGAGATCCTGGGATCTACAACATCGACCTAGCTAACAGTTACACTAATGTTTCGTACTTTGAAAGTTTGGATTCAACGAATCCTTGCGGTGAAATCTCCCTACCGTCTTATGGGAATTGTTGTTTGGGCAATATTAATCTTAACAACATGGTACTTGATGACGGTAGTGATCTCGATTGGAAACGTTTGGCAAAGACTGTCAGGACTGGAATCCGCTTTTTAGATAACGTTCTTACTGTGAATACTTTTCCTACGGAGGAATGCAAACTCGTAGGAGAGAGGTCCCGTAGAATTGGGCTTGGTGTTACTGGACTCCATTACATGCTTATTAAATTAGGTTTGAGTTATGGTAGTGAATCTTGCCTAGAGTTCTTGGAGAGACTGTTCTCTACGATTCGAGATGAATCTTATAAGATGTCTATCTACTTGGCTAGGGATAAAACACCTTTCCCTGAGTTCGCCTCCGCGAAATACCTTAACGAAGACTTCGCAAAAACTCTCCCCGCTCGTATTAGAATGCTTATTAAGCGATATGGTATTCGAAATGCTGTTATGCTTACCATCCCTCCTTGTGGTACTATCTCAATGCTTCATGGGGTTAGCTCTGGAGTTGAACCAATCTTCTCTGCTATGTATAACAGGCGATGGAGATATAATAACATCTGGAAGGAGAAGCTAGTCGTTGACCCACTCTTCCAACAATATTGGGAGGAAGGTAAACCACTTGAGCCTTTCGTCGGAGCTTACGACATTTCCCCTGACAGGCACATCAAAGTACAAGCGACGATCCAAAAGTATATCGACTCCTGTATCTCAAAAACAATTAATCTACCAGCCGAAGCAACCCCCGAGAGTTTTTCTCAAGCAGCTTTGGATTATGCTCCGTACCTTAAAGGGTTGACCGTGTATCGTGCTGGTTCTAAGGGGAATGAACCCCTCCAAGCCATCCCTTTAACGGAGGAAAACATTGAAAGATATATGCAGAGAGAAGAAGAACTTGAACTCGGAGTCGAGTCAGGAGATGCCTGTTCACTTGCAGGTGGAGACTGTTGATCCTAACAACAACAAATTAGATATCGAAGAAGAAGTTTCTAAGTTTAGAAAACTTTCTGATTTTAATGATCCTAATTGGGAAGAATAACTATGGCATTATATGAATGGGTTTGTAGAGACTGTGACATTTGGTGGGACAGGGATTGTACGGCAGGAAAAGCTCCTATTAGAACTAAGTGTCCTAAGTGTAAACATTTGTCTGATAGGTACTATGAGAAGCAGAGCGTAACGGTATCCTTTAAGGACGATGGAACGGGGAACCAAACTGGGAACAGGGGAGCTATGGACTTCCACAGTGTAAGACGTAGGTATAAGAAATTCCATGAGAAAGGATATGATAAGAAGAGTGGCGACCGATGGCTCAACCAGAGTATTGAAACGACTAAGGCTGCTATGGACGATGAGAATTTCCGTTACAAATCCGCAAACATTGATTGGGATAAGTTCGCTGATTCCAGAGGGTTAAAGAAGGTTAGCCACGATGAAGCTAAACAAAAGGTAGAAAGATCTAGAAAGCTAACCTCCGATGCCTATGATAGGGCGAACAAGATGGGCTACAAGGACATCGGAAGCGAAAAATTAGATATAGCGAAACCAAATAAAAACAAACCAACCTAGCATGGCATACGATTTTAGTGAGAATATCCAACGAGGCGTTCTCTACCTCTTAAAGTCTAACAAGGACTTTTACCTCCAGATTGTTAATCTGGTTCAACCCGAGTACTTTGAGTTCCCTTCTCATTCCAAGATCTTTACGAAGGTCAGGGAGCATTACGAAAAGTATGGGAAGCTTCCTACGGATGATTTTATTATCCAAGATGTGAAGCCTACGCTGGGAGCCCGAGAGAATGCATCCGATTATGAGGATGAACTTTCCTATATTAACAACGTGGATAGCTCTACTGTGGGTAACACCGAGTATATGCTTGACCTCGTAGAAGGTTTCGCTAAGAAAGAGGCGATGAAGAGTGCGATTGCTGATAGCATTTTGCTAATCAAAGAGGATCGGATTGATGAGGTCGAGGCTATTGTCAAGCAAGCCTTGCTTATCAATCGGGATGTGGATACAGGTCAAGACTACTTCGCGGATATTGCGGGTCGTTGGGATCGTATCTTTAATAAGAAGAACGAGAATAAGTACAAGACAGTCCTACCCGAAATCAATAAATCTCTAGAGGGGGGTTTAGGTTCGAAAGAAATGGCTATGGTGGTTGCCCCTCCTGGGGTGGGTAAGTCCCTGTATCTTGTTAATCAGGGGGTTCACTCCATGATTGAAGGTAGGAAGGTCTTGTACGTTTCTTGTGAAATGAGTGAGGATAAGATTGCTCAAAGGTTTGATTCTATTATGACCCTTGTGCCTCAATGCAAACTCAAAGATCCTGCTAACCAACTTACGGTAAAGGAGAGGTTGGATATCTTTAAGGAGGAGTTTCCTGGGAGTGAGCTTATTATCAAGGAGTTCCCTACTGGTCAAGCTACAATTAATACCATCCGAAACCTCTTGGTACAACTCAAAAACTATGAGGAGTTTGAGCCTGATCTTTTGATTGTGGATTACCTTGAACTGCTTCGACCAACTAGGGACATTCAACAGGAGTATCACGCGCAACAGAGAGTTGCTGAGGAGCTTCGGGGTGTTGCTATGGAGTATAACCTCCTTGTCTGGACTGCTACGCAAACCAACCGACAAGGGAAGATGGTGAAGTTTATTACAGACGCAGAGCTTGGAGACTCCTATGGTAAGATTCGAACTTGTGATTTCGCCATCTCTCTAAACCAATCGGAAGAAGAGTACGATGAAGGGAAGATGAGAGGCTTTGTTATGAAGTCTAGAAATGGTAGAACTAGGTTCGCAGTCCCTATGGAGATAGACTACAGCACACTAAGAATGTCAGAAGGAGATGAAATGTTCACAGGAGAAGCAGAATGACCCTTAAAAAAACTCATCCTGTTCATCCTATGGAAGTGTTCACAGGAATCAAGACGTATAAGATTGAGCAAAAAGCCTTAACCAAAGACAACCTCTATGGCTGTGTAGAATTCGAGAAATCCACCCTTACTATAGATCCTAACCAATGTATTGAGGATTACCGTGGAACTCTGCTGCATGAGATATGCCATATTGGTTTTGAGATTTACGGGCTAGGTAATGATGAGGATATCCCTCCGATAAGTAATGAGTTTCTAACGACCGTCACCGCAAATATGATTCAACAACTTGCAGGATTGAACGAGGAACTATTTAAGTTTATCTTCCAAGTACCTAAATAAGGTATGAATAATTTAGACTTAATAAAAACTATCGCTAAGAAAACTCTGCCTTTGACCCGAGTAGCTGTTTACGTTGATGGGAGGTGGGTATTCACGAATCTTGCTAACCCCGTAAGAACTACTTTACAACAGAATTTCTATCTAATTAGCACTCCTTTTGGGCTTACCTCCAGTGCAGTAACCATTGCTGCAAACAACTCTTATAAAGGGGAGCCTGGAGATTATATATCTGAGGATAAGAACCAAGGTGTTTTGAGTGTAGTTGCCGCCTCTTATTACTCAATGATGTTCCCATCCCCCCAACAGATCCCTATTATCCCAACATCATCAGAGCAACTAAAAAATCCTAACTTTATAACAAAAACTTATCAAGAATCGGGGGACCAAGACTCTGATAAGGTACTAATAGGCAACAACACCTTCTCTCTCCCTACAACTCAGAAAAAAACAGTAACAATCATAGACACACCTACTGGACAAGCTAAAGTCCACTATGATCCCTCTGGAGTGGCATGGAGCCACAGTCATTATGACCAAGATCTCGAAGCTATGGTTGAAGTAAAAGTAGCTTCTGTAGCTAAACCTAAATCCAACTACTAACTATGAAAGAACTAATTGAATCCCTTGAAGATTTTACTTGGGAAAACTATAAAGATATCAGTGATGCTCTCGTCCAATTTAACGAAATTGAAGTAGAAACTGAGATGTTTCGACAAGCATCTATCTATTCCTACTACTTTGGGTTGATGAGCTTCGCCAAAAGAAAGGTAGGTGAGGCCAGCGTCCAACTAACTAGGTTTATGTCTAAGCTTCGTAAAGAAGCCAAGCGCGATTCCTCTGTAAAGCTCACCGCAAAAGACTTGGATGATCTAGTGTTTGCCGACGATCAGTATACTGTAAGGCAGAACGCTTTGGATGATGCTACTTTCAAATACGAAATGTTGAAAGGATTAGTCCGAGCCCTTGAGCAGAAAAAAGACATGTTGCAGCAATCGTCTGCAAATAAACGAGAAGAGACTAAACTTTACAAGTAACTACACTATCATACTACACACACACTAAGGAGTAACAACTATGGCTATTGATCTAGAAGCCCTTCGGGCAAAACACGAACAACTTAACAACCCTGCTGGCGCGAACAGCAACTCAGACTTCCTCGCGAAGTTCTACCAAATTCCCGAAGGCAGTAATGCTGTTCGTATTCTTCCTTGGAAGGATGACGAGAAGGAGTTCTATGCGGAGACTAAAATCCACCGAGTTCCTGGACCCGATGGGAATGTAAAGAACGTCCACTGCCGCAAGATTCATGGAGAGAGTTGCCCTATGTGCGACCTCTACTATGCTCTGTGGAAAACAGGTCGTTCAGAGGACGAGGATCTTGCTCGTCAGATCAAGCCCCGCGCTCGTTACTACATGAACATTCTCGAACGTGAAGGTGGTAGCATTAAAATTCTTTCTATTGGAGTGATCCTTTTCAAGAAGATTATTGGTGCTATGCTTGATGAAGACTTCGGTGACATTACCGATGTTGAGAAAGGTCACGACTTCAAAATCGTGAAAGAAATGGATGGGCAATGGCCGAAGTACGACCAATCCCAACCTCGTCCTAAGTCCTCACCGCTAGGATCTAAGTCCGAAATCGCTGCTTCTATGGACAGCTTGCATGAGATTCACGGTCTTGTCAAGCTGGAAGACTATGATGAAGTAAAGAAATCTGCCGCTGCACTTAATAATGTGGCAGTCCAAGGTACAACAACATCATCGTCACCTAAAGAGGCTACAGAAGTCTCAGACAATGAGTACCTCTCTAAACTAAAAAGTTAAATTATTATGAACTCAATTAAACAAATTATTGTCACTCTGGCACTCACTACTATCTTAGGATTAGGCTTCGCTTCTTGCGCGGCTCTTGGAGACTTCTTCGGTGAAGGCACAGTATTCACTACTGCTGATCAGCTTCAGGAGGGCGAAGAGGGGGCAATTATCCCTCTGGACCAACTTCCTGATTCTGTGAAAGATAAGCTTCCCGAAGGAGCTACCGTTGTCATGGCAAATAAAGATCAGCTTAAAGCTGACGCTGCCTACATCCCTGCGGGTGGTGATCTTGATGGCGACTCCATTGGAGGTATGATTGATGCTGGCTTTGGTATTGCATCTACTTTCATCCCAGCACTTGCTGCTTGGGAAGGTATTGTAGCCGTATTCAGTCAACGGAAGCGCAAGCACTATGTAAAGGCTGCAAAAGCTATCATCCCATCGGATAAGAATGTAGACTTCGGTGCTGCTATTGGAAGTATCGCCTCTGCTCTAGGCATGGCGCACTCTTCTGACGCATCAGCTAAAGCTCATGCTACTGATGAGACGAAAAAAACCTCAACTAAGGCTTAATACTTTAAGCAACGAAGCTATTATAGAGAGGCATCCAATATTGGATGCCTCTCTATTTTTATACTATGAGCGATAAACTAAAAATACTGTGTGTCCCCGCTAACGAAGGTGGATGTGCATACTACCGAATCATTGCTCCGATGAAGAAGCTGGAAGAGCTTTACGGAGATAGAGTCGAGCTTAGGTGGAACAAGAACCCTCTTGGCATTGATGAGAAGACGGGAGCGTGGAAGGAGGGTTGGGACTTTGAAGATATGAAGTGGGCAGACATTGTGTTCACTCAGAACCTCTCTAACTTTGGTGGAAACTACACGGCAAGGATTGTTGGGAAGGCTAAAGAATTCGGGAAGTTCGTACACTACGATACTGATGACCTACTGACCAACATCTACGAAGGTCACAGGCTTTACGATGTTTACAAGGAGAAGGGGTTGGAGGATATCACAAAGTTCATCTACCACAACTCAGATCTTGTAACAGTAACTCAGAAGAAGTTTGCTGAACGAGTTTCCGTATTTTGTAAGCCCAAAAACACCTTGGCTATAATTAAGAACAGCATTGATTACAACCTACCTTGTTGGAACATGGAGAAGCTACCTAAACCTAAAAAGAAGTTTACTAGATTTGGTTGGGTTGGCGGTATTCACCACGAACAAGATCTTAGATACTTTTCAGGAGTGCCTCACTTTGTTAATCAAAGGGCAGGAAGAGAAAATATTAGATGGGACTTCTTCGGACATCCACCTCCCAACACTCCTCCAGATGATTGGCAGTACGATGTCTGGAAAAAGTATAAGGACATTATTCTCCGAGGCTTTAAAGGAGGTAAGAACTGGGATATTCATTATGCTCAAACGCCTGACCGTTATGGACAGATGTTTACCGCTATGGACGTTGCTCTAGCTCCTCTTGAGATGAATGATTTTAACGACTCCAAATCTGAGATTAAGGTAGCAGAGTGCGGACGTTATAAGATCCCTCTTGTTGCTACTAACTGCGGAGCTTACGACGAGTGGATTGTAGACGGGGAGACTGGATTCTTAATCGACCCAGACAAACCTATTACCGAGTGGGTTCGCATCTTATCTATATGTGCTAAGAACCCTGGGCTAGTAAAGCGTATGGGAGAGAACCTCCACAAACTAACGGAAGAGAACTTTGATATGAATAAAGTTGTTGGACAAAGACTTGCTCTTTATGAGGAATGTATGAATGCTAAAAAGCAAGGATAAAAAAGAACTTTTTAAATCTCTGATGAAACCAGAAATGGTAGCAGAGGTTGTAGTTCCTGTAAAAGGTAAAACCGTTAAGATTGTGTCTAGTTGGACTGATCCTGGCGGGGGTACTATTGCTCATATTAATCTAACTAATTTACTAAACGCTAATGGGTATGATTGTACCTTTTACGGACCTAACGATTGGCACTTAGATAAGTGTAAGTCTGCTAAGATTGATAAGTGCCTACTTGGTCCTGATGATATTTTAATCAGCCACTTCATTGAGGTTCCTGCTGAAGTCAGGGTAAAGAAGCATATCCTCTATTGTCATGAGAAAGATGTTTTTCCACTTAAAAAGATTGATCTGGCGCGGTTCGATTCTATCGTCTTCGTAAGTAATTCTCAAAAGGAGTGGCAAGCTATTGACCGCCCTTCGGTTGTTATCCCTCCTATCGTCAGGAAGGTAAAGTGGGAGAATCCTAAAAATAAGATCGCTGGTGTTATCGGCAGTATTGACGAGAACAAACAAACTCACTTATCTATTAAAAGAGCTATTGGTAGTGGATATGAGAAAGTTTTGCTATTTGGGCAAGTTAATGATACCCCTTATTTTGACGATCATGTGAAGATGTGGGTTGATTCAGGTCACGCTGTACTAGCAGACCATGAGGACGATCCTCAGGCTATGTACGGGCGCGTAAGCGCAGTCTACCACTCATCCCTCAGTGAGACTTACGGGCTCGTAGAGGCCGAGTGTAAGCTCGCAGGAATACCCTTCAATGGAGAGAGCAACAGACAAGAAATTCTTGACGAGTCTGAGATTTTGAATAGATGGAGAAATATATTATGATTTGGAACCAAGTGTTGTGTTTAGGTGATTCTCTAACTTACGGAGCTAGAGATAGGTATGGTAGATCTTATCCTGCTGAGTTAGGTAAGGTTCTGTCTGAGAAAACAAACGAATTTTATATTTGTCACAATTATGGCATTAACGGGGAGACTTCTTCTGATTTACTGAGACGCTCTTGGAACATAATTAAAAGCCATCAAGACTGTAATATAATGCTTCTGTGGATTGGAACTAATGACACAAAAATCCCCACTCCTGCTGATATTTACTATGATAATCTACGGCAGATAATTAATAGCGCCCGAGTTTTTGGTATGAGAGTTATTCTTGGAACGATTCCAAAGCTAACCTTCTCTCCATTCTACATGAATAATCGAGAGTATACCAAGGAGTATACCGAAGAGGTTTACAAGATAGCAAAAGATCTATGTGTAGAGGTTTGTAGTTTTGATAAAATGGAGAAATACCTCATAGATGGGGTCCACTTTACTCATGAGGGAAATATTGAAATTGCAAAACGGTTTAGTAAAATTATAACACAAGAAAAATGATCATAGGAATAATAGGAAATACAGAGTTAACCCTCAAAGGGATTAATCTATTAATAGATCAAGGACACACGGTTGATTATGTTTTTGGTTTAGAGCAGGAGCATTTAGAAAGTAAAGTTAATTCTGTTGACCTTAAATCAGTTTGTTTAAAGCACAATATTAAACATATATCTGGAGGTAGTCGCTTTTCTGAAATAACAAAAAGAAAAACCGATCTTGTTATAGCTCTTGGAGATTCCAGACTTATTCCCGTTAGGGACTTTTCTTGCCCTGTAATAGGAAACCACGGTGCAGCCCTTCCTGATGTTAAGGGTGGAGCTTCATTAGTCTGGGCTAGATTAATTAACAGCGGTCGATGGGGCGTGTCTTTGATGGATCTTGATGAAAAGCTTGATAGTGGAAGAATTCTAGGTGTAAATAGATTTGATTATCCCGTAAGCATGAGTATGCATGATTTTGTTTCGTTGTGCGATGATAAAACAATTGAGCTTTTGGATGGTTATATTAATAACACTCTAACCCCTCCTGAGAAACAAAATGAGAAGACTATGATAACGGTAGGAAAGCACATAGACAGTCAGGTAGGAACAACTTTAGCTATTTACGCTGATGTATGGAATTTAAGCATTTACTTACCTCCTAGAACTCCTAAAGATTCCATAATGAAAGAGTCCTGGGACTCCGAGTTCAAGCAAAATTTTAAACTAGCTAACAACACACCTTACCCAA
>ENA-OSJC01001202-OSJC01001202.1-marine-metagenome-genome-assembly--contig:-NODE-1202-length-21996-cov-5.417400_pt1 | contig 21996 bp, 21 predicted proteins | sample MGYA00237885_ERZ534234 | MGnify/ENA primary metagenome ERZ534234 (study PRJEB26413, sample SAMN06343907) | marine metagenome | isolation source: coastal waters | place: Atlantic Ocean: West Antarctic... | reverse complement strand
TGGATATTTTTCATTTTTAATATGCTGTGTGATAGTTTTTTTTCTTTTTTGAATATTTTCTTTGTTGTCTTGGCAGATAAATTTAAGATGTTTCTCCCATCCAACAAATTTCTTTTCTTTGTTTTTCTCTCTTTTATTACAAGGCGTGCAACAAGGTACAACATTTCCTGGATGATGAAGGCCGCACTCAGTTCTATTAAACATTATGAGATGCTCCATTGTGAGTTTTACTTTTGTCTCAGAGATTCCGCAATATGCACATTTTGAATTAAACGTTTCTTCAACTATCTTTCTCCAATGTCGTTTTGCACTTCCAGCACTGTGGTTAAATGATCTTCCTAGATAGTGAGCACCGATTTTAGTTAGGAATGCCCGAACATTGGTGTTTGCTGAATCTGATCCTGTATTATGTGATGCCATTTATATAATATAACTTTTAGACCATGGTGACCTTTCAAAGTAAACCATAGGATGTTCCATATCAAACGATAGAACATAGATGCCTGGTTTTTTTGGTACAGTAATTTTATTCATATCAATAAAAATAAACTCAATTGCCTTTGAACACAAGAGAAGAAATATAGATGGGATATTTCTTCTTCCTAATAGAATCAATTCTTAATCGTCGTTGATGGTTTCTTTTTAATACCGAATGAACCTTGGCATTATTCCAAGTGGTATTTTTAGTGGTTTTAATGCCAAAAGCATTTAATTTGGTAGCAATTCTTCTATATCCAACGCCCTCATCGTGCATAAATTTGATGAGTCTATAGATGAGTTGTTGTTTTTTGGTATAGGGTTTGTGGTAAGTGAGGTTGTTCGATTGAGTCTCTACTGTGAACTCTAAAACTACACCCTCTTCGATTACTCTACTGTTATTAGTTGTAGGTCTCTTGTGAGGTATTCAATCTTAAAATCCGATAACTTAGATGGGTATTTTTTTAATCTGAGGTTATCTATCCTTTCATCTCTTTGTTTCTTCCTCTTTAGGATTGAATGAACAGAACTATTACTCCAAGTCTTTCCTCTATAGGTCTTAATTCCCCAAGAATTTAATTTATTACTGATCTTTCTATAACCAAGACCCTCTTTTTCATGAAGATGTTTGATTAAGAGATAGGTTATCTCTTGTTTCTTAGAGTATTTTTGTAAATAGAGTAGGTCGTTAGACCCTGTAGATAGTGTGAATGTGAGGTGTGGAGAAACCTCGCAAGAGATTGCTATTCGACTGTGACTGATGACACAGGAACAGTGGTTACTTTTGTTCCTACTGAGACTATTGATAGATATTTATAATTCATTCCAAAAAAATTTTATTTTTCCCTTAGTTGAAATAAATTTCCATAAAGTTTTTGGTGCAAACCAAAAAATTAAAAGTGAGATGAAAAGGAGTGTTATTCCTGATTGCAACCCAGTATCTCCGGAAGATAATAGTGTCTGATAAATATAAATTATGTTTTCCCTAATATAGGTTGGGAAAATAAATCCTAAAATTAATAATAAAAACCAAATAGTGGTAAGTATTTTATATATCTTAAAAATTAATTTCATTTTAAATATGTCATTAAATTTCTCCTAAAAAATAAATTCTATCATAGAGAAATTTTAAGAATTAATTAGGCAAACGAAACTACTCCACCGTCACTGTTTAAGTTTGAACAGAGAATAAGATTTTTGAATCTCTTATCAAACATCATATCAAACCTTAGTGTCTTTTTGTCCACGGACTCAAATCAATAGAAAGAATATTATGATTTTGGTAATGCTCTAAATCATTGAAGGGGTAAATTGCTGAGGGTTGATAAATGTCTTCACTCTGCTGATAGAACCTATTAGATAAAAAACTTACCTTAACTTTTTTTCCTTCATAAAGGGTGAGTCCGTTATTAATATCAAAAGAGTCCACGTCTTTATCTTTGCTGAGATAAAAATACACTCCCGCAACAATTGCACCAGCAATTAGGATGTTTTTGTTGTCATTATCATCACCTTCGTCATGTAAGCATTCTGGTGGTGTTGGATAAATCGCAATACATGGTTCATGAGATGCGTAAATATTTTGGTAAAAGAATAATAAAGATATAAAACATATTTTTTTAAACATTTATCTTACCTTTTAATTCTCTGTTCAAACTTATTCCACCGTGACTGACTTGGCTAAATTCCTTGGTTGGTCCAAATCTGTGCCGCGTTGGCAAGCAACGTGATAGGCAAGGATTTGAAGTGGGATAGTGTAGATTATTGGTGCAAGCAACTCACTGCACTCAGGCATTTGAATAAACTTTCCATTCTCGATCTTGATCTTGGATGTGCCGCCACCGAAGACGTACAAAGTACCGCCTCTGGCTTTTACTTCTTCTAGATTAGAAACAAGTTTTTCTGTCAGGGTATTTTCTGGGGACAGAGCAATCACTGGAATCTGATCATCAACCAAAGCCAATGGACCGTGCTTGAGCTCTCCAGCAGGATAGGCTTCAGCGTGAATGTATGATATTTCTTTGAGTTTTAATGCACCCTCTTGCACAATCGGAAAAAACATCCCTCGACCCAAAAATAGAGCGTTATGCTTGTCTGCAATCTTAGGAACGATTTTTAAAATCTCATCAGAGAGCTTTAGTGTTTCTTCAATAACCGAGGGTATTTCTCTTAACTCGGCTGCAAGTTGCTTTCTGAGGTCTGCATTGCGCCCAAGGCTTTTAGCAATTGACATAGCCAACAACATCAAGCCTGCCAATTGAGTGGTAAAGGCTTTTGTTGAGGCCACACCGATTTCAGGGCCAGCATTGGTGAATAGAACGTGATCTGATTCGCGTGCGAGAGAGCTGGTTGGCACATTGCAAATGGAAAGGGTGCCAATGTAATCTTTTTCTTGAGCATATCTTAGAGCTGCAAGGGTGTCAGCGGTTTCGCCAGATTGAGAAATGGTCACAAACAATGTGCCCTCTTCAACCAATGGATTTCGATAGCGGTATTCGCTGGCGAAATCTACATAGCATGGAACTTGAGCTATTTCTTCAAACCAAAACCTTCCAACCTTTCCTGCATGCAAACTTGTTCCACATGCCACAAACTGAATTCGTTTTATTTTTGATAGCATTTCAGATGAGCCCAGACCAAAAATGTTGTCTAACACATCCTCTTCACCAAGCTTGCCATTGATGGTATTAAGAACTGCTTGGGGCTGCTCGTAAATCTCTTTTTCCATGAAGTGAGAATAAGCGCCTTTTGTTACAGCATTCACTGCAACATCAATTTCTATTACCTCTCTTACTATGGTTTTGTTTTTGGAGGTATAAATAATGTAGTCCTCTGAGGTAATCTCTGCAATGTCGCCGTCTTCTAAAAACACAAATTGATTGGTTAGTTGGGAGAGAGCCAATGGGTCTGATGCAGCAAAGTTTTCCTCAATGCCGACACCTATAAGCAGTGGGCTTTTGTTTCTAGCAACAATCAGTCTTTTTTTGTCGCTGATGTGAATTGCAGCAATGGCATAGGCTCCATGCAGTAGATCTACCACCTCATGCATTGCAGTCAAGAGATCCCCGGTTGCTTGGAAGTGTTTCTGAAGTAAGTGAGCCACAACCTCTGAGTCTGTTTCAGACCTAAATATATAACCTTCTGCTATGAGGTTTTCTTTTAGCTCAAGATAGTTCTCGATGATGCCGTTATGAACAATGTGAATATCGCCACTGGTAGTGTTGTGAGGATGTGCGTTGTCTTCTGATGGTTTACCATGCGTTGCCCATCTGGTGTGAGCGATTCCCAGCTTACTTTTGGGACGATCTCGAATCATACCATCTTCCAAGAGACTAACTTTACCTAAACTTCTAAGGTTAAAAATACTGTCTTTTTGATGCAGTGCTATGCCTGCTGAGTCGTATCCGCGATACTCCATTTTGTGCAAGCCTTGCACCAACAACTTTCCAACATTCCGCGATGATGCGGCCCCTATAATTCCACACATATTATTTTTTGTCCTTTGCCCAGTCTTCTTTGATAACTTGTTTGCCTCTTGCCACTGCCAAGGACTCATCTGGAACATCTTTTGTTATAACCGAGCCTGCGCCTATATATGCGCCTTTACCAATGTTAATGGGTGCAACCAGTGAAGAGTTACTTCCAATAAAGCTACCTTCACCAATGTTTGTTTGATGTTTGTCCCTTCCATCGTAGTTGCAAGTGATGGTCCCTGCTCCAATGTTGGTATTTTCACCAATATCTGCATCACCCAAATAAGCTAGATGCCCTGCTTTAGCTCCATCTCCCATTTTTGTCTTCTTGGTTTCTACAAAATTTCCGATTTTTGCGTTGTTGCCTATTTCCGAACCTTCACGCAAACGAGCATAAGGACCGATTGAGCAATCCGCTCCAATGGACGCGGAGTCTATGTGAGAAAAAGGCTCTATTACAGTGTTATCTCCAATGGAAACATCTTTGAGGACTACGTTTGATTTGATGGTGACATTGTTACCCATGGTGATGGTGCCTTCTAAAAGAACATTTACATCAATACTGCAGTCCATTCCAGCTTGCACCTCGCCACGCAAATCAACGCGAGTTGCGTCAGCTAGTGTTATTCCTTGGTCTAATAATTTTTCTGCGTTCATGTCTCGTAAGATGGTTTCAAGTTGATGAAGGTCACGCTTATTGTTTGCGCCCCTAACTTCATCTGGGTTAGCCTCGATAACATTTATTTTAACCCCTTTTACTGCAAGTATCTCTACAAGGTCGGTGAGGTAGTATTCATTGGCTGCATTGTTGCTTTGGATATCACCCAAAGAATTGATAAGAAGCTCGCCATTAACAACCATAATTCCAGTAAATACCTCGCGGATCTGGTGTTGTTCCGGGGTTGCATCTTTTTGTTCGACTATTTGAAGGGCTTCGCCTTCAGGATTTTTAACAATTCGTCCATAACCAGTTGGGTCATCAAGGATCATTGAAAGGAGAGTGCATTGATTGGTTGCGTTCGTTAGTCCTTTGATCATCTGTTTGGAGATCAAAGGCACATCACCGTAAAGAACGAGAACCCTTTCATCATTTTTTATTAGGTGTGCAGCTTGTTTGACTGCGTGACCAGTGCCTAATTGCTCATCTTGATCTGCTGTGGACACGGTTGGGTGATGAAATTGAAGATAGTTTTGTAAAACCTGCTTTTCATACCCGATAACTATTGTAATGTTCTTGCTTATTACTTCTGCTGTCTGGATCACATGGGAGATGAGGGTTTTACCTCCAAGTGGTTGCATGACTTTTGGAAGGTTCGTGTTCATTCTGGTGCCTTTACCGGCCGCGAGAATAATGGTGTGAATATTCAATGCAGTAAAAAAATTAAGTTAGTAAAATTACCTTACTTGTTTTTTCTTAGTTTTTGAATAGTTTTGATGCGGGCTGCTGCTTCTGCAAGCTGTGCGGCGGCTCTGGTGTAATCAAGTTCTGAGGATCTATCTTGCATATTTTTTTCTGCGAGCTCTTGTGCTTTTATTGCTGCTGCTTCATCCATAGATTCTGCTCTTTCTGCTCGATCTGATAAAACTGTAACTATATCTGGCTGAACTTCTATAAATCCACCTGAGCAAAAGAAAGTTTGTTCATCGTCACCGTTTTGAACTCTCAGCGGACCTGGGGCTAAGCCGGTCAATAACGGCGTGTGGCCGGGCGCTATGCCAAGCTCACCCAATGAGCCGGTTGCAAAGACCATGGTTGCCTCACCGGAGAAGATCTCCTCGCTGGCAGAAACGATGCTGATATTAATCGTTGACATGATTATAGGGTTTTAGCTTTTTCAACTGCCTCTTCGATTGTTCCCACCATATAAAAAGCCTGCTCTGGAAGCTCATCATACTCACCAGCTAAAATTGCTTTAAAGGACTTAATGGTGTCTACAAGTTTTACGTATTTCCCTGGAGAGCCTGTAAAAACTTCAGCCACTGTAAATGGTTGAGATAAAAATCTTTCGATTTTTCTTGCTCTTGAAACTAATGTTTTATCTTCTTCTGATAACTCATCCATACCAAGAATTGCAATAATATCTTTTAATTCTTTGTAGCGCTGCAAAACCCCTTGCACTCCTTGAGCAACATTATAATGCTCCTCACCAACAACCAATGGATCAAGCTGTCGACTGGTAGAGTCTAGAGGATCAACAGCTGGGTAAATTCCAAGCTCGGCAATTTGTCTAGATAAAACAACCGTTGCGTCTAAATGAGCAAACGTTGTTGCAGGTGAGGGATCTGTTAAATCATCCGCTGGAACATAAACCGCTTGAATGGATGTAATCGATCCATCTTTAGTTGAGGTAATTCTTTCTTGCAGTGCTCCCATCTCCTCTGCAAGAGTTGGTTGATAACCAACAGCGGACGGCATTCTTCCAAGAAGAGCTGAAACCTCTGTACCTGCTAATGTGTATCGATAGATGTTGTCAATGAACAAAAGGACATCTCTGCCATCATCTCTAAATTTTTCAGCCATGGTCAGTCCAGTAAGAGCAACTCTTAATCTATTTCCTGGAGGCTCATTCATTTGACCATACACCATTGCCACTTTTGACTCTGATGGTTTTTCAACATTCACAACTCCAGATTCTTGCATTTCGTAATAGAAATCGTTTCCTTCTCGTGTTCGCTCTCCTACACCAGCAAACACTGAAAGTCCGGAGTGCTCTGTGGCAATGTTATTAATTAACTCCATCATGTTGACGGTTTTTCCAACACCAGCTCCACCAAACAAACCTACTTTTCCACCTTTTGCAAAGGGGCAAATTAAATCAATAACTTTGATGCCTGTTTCCAGGAGCTCGTCTGAAAGTGATTGATCAACATAGCTTGGGGGTTTTCTGTGAATTGGCATGGTTTCTTCTGCGCCTATGTCTCCACATTCATCAATTGGGTTGCCCAAAACATCCATAATTCTTCCTAGGGTTTTCTCCCCCACTGGAACTGAAATAGGGGCGTTTGTTCTTGTAACCTCCATTCCTCGTTTTAAGCCTTCTGTTGCACCCATGGCAATGGCTCTGACAATTCCATCTCCAAGCTGCTGTTGCACCTCGAGGGTGGTGTTTGTTTCTGTAATTCTGATCGCTTCATAGATATTGGGAATGTTGGTTTTTTCAAACTCAACATCAATAACCGCTCCAATGATTTGTGTTATTAATCCATTGCTCATTTTTTTCTCCTTATACTGCAGCCGCCCCGCCAACTATCTCAGATAGCTCTTGGGTGATTGCCGCTTGTCTTACGTTGTTATATAACAGTTCTAGTTCTTTAATTAAGTCACCAGCATTATCAGTAGCATTTTTCATTGCCAGCATTTTCGCTGCTTGTTCGCACGCGCTGTTTTCAACTACAGCCTGATAAATAAGGGATTCAATGTATCTGGTCATCAAGCCATCCAATAGGTCTTTTGCTTCGGGTTCATAGATATAATCCCAATGGTTGGTCGTTAGGGTATCTTGATCTGCGGCAGAGAGAGGGATTAATTGCTGAACAATTGGTTGTTGTGTCATGGTGTTGATGAATTTATTGCTGCACAAAAAGACTTGATCAACTTTTCCAGATTTGTGAAGGTCCAATACTGTTTTGGTAAGCCCAATTAATGCTTCTGGGTCTGGTTTGTCGCCGAGTTTTTCTGCAGTTGCAACGATCTCTCCGCCAAGAGACTTAAAAAATGCTCCAGCTTTTAAACCAATCAAAGCAAAGCTTGAGTCTATGCCATCTGCTTTGAGAGCTGCAGCTTTTTGAATAACGCTTTTAAAAACATTAACATTTAAACCGCCACATAAACCCTTGTCTGTACTAACAATAATAAAACAAGTTTTTTTGATCTCTCTTTGTTCATAAAATGAGTGGGTATACTCTGAGTTGGATGTGGCTATGTGCGAGACCACCTCTTTTATTTTTTCAGAGTAGGGGCGCCCCAACTTCATTTCCTCTTGGGTTTTTCTAATTTTACTGGCGGCAACCATTTCCATAGCAGATGTGATTTTTTGCGTACCCTTGACGCTAGCAATCTGTTTTCTGACTTCTTTGGTGTTTGCCATAACTATAAATTAAAACGTTTGTGTTTTTTTGAATGATTCAACAAGTTCAGCAAATTGAGACTCAATGTCATCATTCCAATCACCTGTCTCATTAATGCTTTTCTCTAGCGCACTTTTTTCTGCACTAAAGAAACCATGCAAAGCTTCTTCAAAGTCACCAACTTTTTCCACGGGAACCTCATCCATATAACCTCTATCTGCAGCATAAATACTGAGAGATTGTTGTGCCACGCTCATAGGTGCGTACTGTTTTTGTTTTATGAGCTCGGTGATTCTTTGGCCTCTGGCAAGCTGAGCTTTTGTTGCTTCATCTAAATCAGATGCAAACTGTGAGAAGGCAGCAAGCTCCCTATACTGAGCCAGCGCTGTTCTTACTCCGCCACTAAGTTTTTTCATAATTTTTGTTTGTGCGGCTCCACCAACTCTTGAAACTGAAATTCCAGGATTGATTGCCGGCCTTACACCTGAGTTAAATAAATCTGTTTCAAGAAAAATTTGACCATCTGTAATAGAGATCACATTTGTTGGAACAAAAGCTGATACATCGCCTGCTTGAGTCTCAATAATAGGAAGTGCAGTCAAAGAACCGGTTTTACCTTTCACCTCTCCATTTGTAGCTTTCTCGACATAATCCGCATTAACTCTAGCAGCTCTTTCTAGTAATCTTGAGTGAAGATAGAAAACATCTCCAGGGTAAGCTTCTCGTCCAGGGGGACGTTTAAGCAACAAAGAAACCTGTCTATATGCAACCGCTTGTTTTGAAAGATCATCATAAACAATCAAGGCATCTTCGCCTCTGTCCCTAAAATATTCACCCATGGAACAACCTGAATAAGCTGATAGATACTGCATGGGAGCAGGATCTGATGCTGAGGCTGAAACTATAATGGTGTGCTCAAGCGCCCCATGTTCTTCTAATTTTTTTACAACGTTCACTACCGTTGATTGTTTTTGTCCAATAGCAACATAGATGCATTTGATGCCAGTTCCTTTTTGATTAATGATTGCATCGATGGCAACGGCTGTCTTTCCTGTTTGCCTATCGCCAATTATTAACTCACGCTGACCCCGCCCAATTGGAACCATTGCATCAACTGCTTTTAGACCAATTTGTACTGGTTGATCAACTGATTGTCTTGCAATAACACCAGGTGCAACGACCTCTACTGGAGCTGTTTTGTCTGTTTTAATTTCTCCTTTGCCGTCGATTGGAGCTCCAAGAGCATCAACCACTCGGCCCAATAGGGCCTCTCCAACTGGAACTTCTAAAATTCGTCCGGTGCAGATAACTTTTTGCCCCTCAACCAGACCAAGATAATCTCCAAGCACCACAGCACCAACTGAATCTTGTTCAAGATTAAGAGCTAAACCTTGAATACCATTTTCAAACTCAATAAGTTCTCCATACATGACGTCACCCATGCCGTGAATTCTCACAATTCCATCTGACACACTAACAATAATGCCTTCGTTTTTTCTTTCGGCTGAAAGATCTAAACCAGCTATCTTTTCTTTTAGGACGCTGGAAATTTCTGATGGGTTTAATTGGCTCATTTTTTTACCTTAAAAATTTAATTGGTTTACTAGTTTTTTTACCTTTCCTTTAATAGAAAGATCAAGAGATTCGTCTCCGATTTTGATTGAAAGACCACCCATTAGAGTGAGGTCTTCAAAAAATTCTATACTTGAACCCTCGCCATGAGAGGCCAAGAGTTTAGATGTGATTTCAGCCCTAGTTTCTTCTGTGGGGGTTGTGGCAACACCAACACTGATGGATGTGGTCTGATTGTTTTTTTCTAAAAGCTCATGATAGTGGGTAGCAATAGCCTCTATTAAATTTAATCTTTTATTTTCAGCGAGAAGATTAATTAGTTTAGTTGTGATTTCACAAATCTGATCACTTGTTAGGTCAATAATAACTTTAGCAATTTGGGTTTTTGTTTGCTCTGGATTCTCAATAATATTTAATACTTCTGGGGTTGATACAACCAACCCAAGCATCGAAAGATCTTCACCCACTCTATCTTGTTGGTTGTTGTCTAGGGCAGTAGAAAAAACTGCATTAGCATACGGCCTGGCAAGTGGAGATAGTTCAATCATTTTTCTATAGCTCTGAAGCTGCTTTCTTAAGAAGGTCTTGGTGTTTATCAGGTGTTATTTCTTCGCCTAATATTTTTTCAGATGTCTCAATGATTAACTGAGACATTTTTTGTTTTAGCTCTTCTTTTGCTTTATTAACATCATTTTCAATTGTCTTTGAGGCAGATGTAAGAATTTTTTCAGCTTCAATCTCTGCTTTCGTTGTAGCATCCAAAACAACTTGAGAGGCTCGAACATTGGCTTTGTCTAAGATTTCTGCTGCTTGTGTTTTAGCTTTGTTCATCTCTTGATCAAACGCAAGTTGCGCCTCTTCCAGTGAATCGTCAGCTTTCTTCGCCGCCTCCAACCCATCAGCAATACGCTTCTCTCTTTCTTCCATGATCGCAATGATTGGTGGCCAAACATAACGCCAACAAATTGCTACAAAAATAACAAATGCTACCGTTTGGCCAAGAAGTGTTGCGTTGATATTCACGGTTTAATTAGGCTGCAAACATCAAGTAAAGACCCAATCCAACGCCAATCATTGGAACAGCGTCAACAAGACCCATTACAATAAAAAGCTGCGTTCTAAGCATGGGTATAAGCTCTGGTTGACGAGCCGCTCCTTCTAAAAATTTTCCACCCAACACACCAACACCAATCGCGGCACCTACGGCACCTAGTCCGATCATTAGGCCTGAGGCTATATATATAAGTGATTGTTCCATTCTATTTCTCCTAAAAATAAGACCTAATGGTCTTCTGTTTCATGCGCCATTGCTAAATAAACAATGGTAAGCACCATAAAAATAAATGCCTGTAAAACCAAAATCAAAATATGAAAAAGAGCCCATATTATATGCAGCCCCACTCCAAGTAAACCCACTGATATAGAGCTAAAAGTTAACATCAGCGCTATCAAAATAAATATCATCTCTCCAGCGTAAAGGTTACCAAATAACCTTAAGCCTAGAGAGATTGGTTTCGCAATTAAATTCACACCCTCTAGAACAAGGTTTACAGGGATCAAGTACTTACCAAAAGGGTGAAGTGTAAGCTCAGCCACAAACCCCTTGAGGCCTTTGATTTTGATACTATAAAAAATTATTAGAATAAAGACCGCAAGTGCCATACCAAGTGTAATGTTTGGATCGGTCGTTGGCACCACTTTAAAATAATCAATACCCACACCCTTCGCTAGTTCAGGTAAATAGTCCACCGGGATAAGGTCCATTAAGTTCATCAAAAAAACCCAAACAAAAACCGTTAAAGCCATTGGCCCTATAAGGTTGTTTTTAGCTGAAGTAAATATACTTTGAACATTTTCATTTACAAACTCTACACACATTTCAACAAAATTTTGGAGGCCGGATGGCGCTTCGGTGGATAGCTTGGGAATTCCTAGTCTAAATAGGACAATAAAAACCGTTCCTAAGAATACTGACCACCCCAAAGAGTCAACATGAAAAGCCCAGAAACCCATTTCATTTGAGTAATGTGGGTCACAAGTCCAACCATGTGATTCAGTTTTTCCGCACACCAAATTGGTTAAATGATGTTGGATATACTCCTGAGTTGTAATTTGTTCGTGTGCTGTCGTTGCCATTTTACCCGGTGATTGTTTTGGGGTTAAAAGTTGTGTTCAAGTATACAAGGAGAATCACAGCAATGAGAGTGTTTTCTGGTATAAAAACCAAAGAAATGGCACAAAAAAGTACAAAAACCAACCATCGTGAAATAAAAGCAAAGTATATAGTCATAGCAGCGTTTTTTATTTTATAAGATAGGTATAAAACAAGAGCAATGGTGAGGGTGTAAAGGAAAAAAATTGGTTGTGTTGAAAGTGGAAATATTGCCATCGAGAAAATTAATCCAGATAGAGATAACCAGTTTTGTTTAAAGAATTTAATTTGTAATCGTAGAAAGTTTTTTACAGATGATGGTTGTAAAAATTGATAATCCCATGAACAAGTTTAATTGTTTTTAAGTTTTAATAGTTTGCTAATTATTGTCTCTCTTTCATCCTTGGAGGTGTATGAGATTGAAATTTTTCCTTTAGATGGTGATTGTTGTTCTATTTGTGTTTGGTGGCCTAGAGTTTCAGAGAGCCCCTCCTCTACAATCAAAACATCCCTATCCTTTGGTTTGCCGGATTTTGATGCTTTTTGGGATTTTCCACCCCTGGTTATTGCTGCATCTTTTACCGTCAGACCTAAATGAACTATTTTTTGAGCTAGTGCCTCTGCATCTTTAGGATCCATTGAAGCAAGAATTTTAGCATGCCCTTTTTCAAGCTCACCAGAATAAAGGAGTTCAATAACAGAGTTTGGTAAGTTAAGAAGCCTGGTTGCGTTTGCGATGGTGCTTCTAGCTTTGCCTGTTACTTCAGCGATAGCATCTTGAGTAAGATCAAATTCACGCTTTAACCTATCATAACCGCGCGCCTCTTCTATTGGATTTAAATCCTCTCTCTGTAAGTTTTCTATCAAAGCTAGTTCTAGTGAATATTGGTCTTCTGCCGCATCTACCAAACAAGGGGCTGTAGTTAGTCCTGCTTTTTTAGCAGCACGGAGTCTCCTTTCGCCAGCAATAAGCTCATACCCTCCAGCACCTGTTTCCCTAACAAGTATGGGTGAGAGAATTCCATGCTTGGCTATTGAGAGCGATAGTTCGTTGAGTTTTTCCTCATTAAAACTTTGTCTGGGTTGGAATTGATTTGGTTGTATTTGATTTAGGTTAATGTTTTTAATTGTTTGGGTGTTGGGTATAGCAACACCTCCAAGCAATGCATCAAGGCCGGTTTTTAAAATTTTATCAGACATGGTTGATTCTTCTAATGAGCTCTCCAGCTAATGCTAGATATGCTTTTGCTCCATATGACGATGGCATATATTGTATGACAGACACCCCATGGCTTGGAGCTTCAGCAAGTTTGACGTTTCTTGGGATAACTGTGTTAAAAACGAGGGAGGGGAAGTGTTTTTCCAGTTCTTCAGACACCTCTTTCGCAAGATTATTTCTCATATCTACCATAGTTCTAATAATACCGAAAACGCGATTGTTTGTTAGGTTTTTGTTGTTGAGTGTGTTGATGGTGTTGATGAGTGATGAAATCCCTTCAAGTGAATAGTATTCACACTGAAGAGGGATTAGTGTTGCTGTAGCTGAAAATAGAGATTCAAGGGTCAGTTGGTTAAGTGAGGGTGGTGTATCTAATATAATAAAATCATAATCCAATTCTACAAGTTTGTTTTTTAAATGCCCTTGTAGGTTTTGATCTCTAATAAACATTTCTAAAGCTATAAGGTTTTCACCACCAGGAATAACATCATAACCACCTGAAGATGAAAGAATTGTGTCCTCAATGGGTGAGTTGTTTGTGTAAATATCATAAAGGTTTTTTTCGTTTTTACTGACACCAGCCGCAGTGGTTGCGTTACCTTGTGGATCAAGGTCAATGAGCAGTGTTTTTTGTTTGGTGGCCGCCAAGGCTGCTGAAAGGTTAACGGCTGTAGTTGTTTTGCCAACTCCGCCTTTTTGGTTGGCAATGGCAATGGTGTGTGTCATTTTTTGTATATTTCTACAATGTGTCTTTGTGTGTATTTGCTGCTCTTTTTATGGACATTGTAAGCATAAAGTTTTTTATCTAAATCAAACAATTCTTCATTGACCCTTTCTTCTGTTCCCTTCATTAAGCAAAATTTTCCTTGAAACTCTAGTAGGTGGTGAGACATATAAATTATCTTATTTATTTCACCTAATGCTCTAGCAGTAATAACATCAAAAGCTCCAGGATTGGTTTTGGGTGAGATTGCGTAATCTAAGATTTCTGCATTATTTAGATTTAATTGGTTAATGGTTCGTTTTATAAAATAAGCTTTTTTCTTATTTTTTTCTGACATAACCACCTTGGTACCGGGTTGGTGGATGGCAATAATAATTCCAGGGAGGCCTGCGCCGCTTCCGATATCTAAAATTGTTTTGGCATCTTTTGTAAATTCTAGCAAGGCCTCGGAATCAACCACATCCATTCTTTCTATTTCTTCGGCTGAGCTTCTGCCAACAATATTGTGTGCTGCATTAAAAAAAAGTATGTGGTCAACAAAGGCTTTCTTTAATTCAATGATTTCTTGGTTTGTGTTAATGAGTTTTAGCCTTTTGTGGTTTGTTTGGGTGTTTGATTTTGATTGAAATAAGATTGATCGCTGCGGGTGTTACACCCTCAAGCCTTTTGGCTTGCCCGAGTGTTTTTGGTTGGTTTTTAGTTAGCTTTTCAACCACCTCATTTGATAGCCCTTTTATCTCAAGGTAATTGAGATTTTCTGGTATGTTGGTCACCTCGTTTTTAAGGGCGCTTTGAACCTCTCTTTTTTGTTTCTCAATGTAGCCGCTGTACTTTATTTCATTTACAGCCCTTTCAAAAAGATGGGTTTCTTTTGGGTCTAGATTAATTTCTCTTTTTGTTTCTTCTGGGTCAAGGTCTGTGCGCCTTAGTAAATCAACCCCATTGTATAATTTTTTATTTTTGATAACTTTTTTTGTTTGTAGATTTTTTAAAAACTCACTGAACTTAGCTTCTTCGTTTTGATATTTAGAATATAGTTGCTCGCTCACCAGACCAAGATCATAGCCTCGGGTTGTCAGCCTTTGTCTGGCCGTATCTTGTGACAACATTAACCTGAACTCCGCTCTGCTTGTAAACATTCGATATGGTTCGGTTACACCATGGAGTGTTAAATCGTCAACCAAAACCCCGATATAGGCTTCGCTTCGCAAAAACACGACTTCTGGTTTTTTTTGAATTTTTTGTACAGCGTTAATAGCAGCAACAAGACCTTGTGCGGCTGCTTCTTCATACCCGGTGGTTCCATTAATTTGGCCGGCTAAATATAGATTTTTTATAAATTTAGTTTCAAGGGTTTGGAGTAGTGATCTGGGGTCTATGAAATCGTATTCAACAGCATACCCAAACTCCTCGATCTGGCAGTTTTCTAAGCCTGCTATAGATTTAATAAAATTTGTTTGTGTGTCTTTCGGAAGACTTGTTGAAATTCCATTTGGGTACACAAGGTCTTTGTCCAAACCTTCTGGTTCAATAAAAATTTGATGGCTTTCCTTGCTTTCAAATTTAGTGATTTTATCTTCAATTGAGGGGCAATATCTTGGTCCAATTCCTGAAATTTGTCCTGAATACATAGCAGAAAGATGGGTGTTATCTTTGATGATTTTGTGAGTATTGGGGTTTGTCCTGGTGATGTAGCATGATATCTGAGGGAGGTGTTGTTGTGGTGGGTTAAGCAGTGACATGTTGGGTGTTGGCTCTTCACCAGGCTGCTCATCCATTACCTCTAGATTGATGGAAGACAGTTTAATTCTTGCTGGGGTGCCTGTTTTCAACCTACCCATGGGAAGCTTCAAATCATAAAGTCTTTTTGATAGGGGTATTGAGCTTTGATCTCCAGCTCTTCCACCTTGATCTTTCTCTGAGCCTGTGAACATTATTCCGTTTAAAAATGTGCCTGTTGTTAAGATGGTTTTTCTAGCTTCAACCCTTTCGCCCGAGGCTAAAAGAGCTCCAAAACTCAAGCCATTTTCCACTAAAAGATCTGTAACCTCGCCCTCTTTTATTTCAATTGTTGTGGATGATAGGATGTTTTGGATTGAGTGTTTGTACTTATCCCTGTCACACTGAACCCTGAGCGCCTGAACCGCCAACCCTTTTCTTGTGTTCAGTGTTCTGTATTGAATTCCAGATGCGTCGGTTGCGATTGGCATGATTCCACCTAGCGCATCTATCTCTCGGACAATGTGTGATTTTCCAAGACCACCAATAGCAGGGTTGCATGACATCTGACCAATGGACTCTTTAGTAAATGTAACCAAACAACAGCTTTTTCCTTGACGGTAAACCGCGTGTGCGGCTTCTACACCAGCATGTCCACCACCTATTACCAAAACGTCAAACATATCTAAGAAACACCTACTAAATAAATAAGTTATATAACAACAATATACTATTGTTGTTATTACTAAGGAGCGATTTTCTGTACATAAACTCCCAAAGAGCGCTCCATGTAACACCAAACAACCAATGACAAGTTATGTACCTCAATACGTACAACCTGTTGCCACCCGCCTAATAAATTGTGGATAAGAAATGCTTTAAAAATAACCACACCTTATCCACAACAAACTATTTTCCAATACAAAAATCTTTAAAAATATCACCCAACAAATCATCAGGATACTTCACACCCAAAAAAGAATCGAAACTTGCCCTAACAATTCTTAGGTCTTCAGCAGCTAAATCTAAATCACTCGCATTATCAATCTTAGCTAAACACAGATCAATGTGTTTTAACGCGCCCTCAAACAAACGAAGATGCCTTTCTCGAATTAAAAATGTTTTTTGAGCCCCCAAAAAATCACGTTGAACGGACAGCAGCAAAGAATCTTTTAGCCCTTGTATACCCTCCCCTGTTTTGGCAGAAACTACACAATCAAACTTTAATGAAGGGCTCCCGACATCCACCTTGTTAAAAACAGTTAGGTGGTTTTGGTCACCAACCAAACCCCTAAAATTCTCAAGTAAACCCTCGGTCAACTTATCAAACACAACCAAAACAAGGTCTGACTTTTTTGCTTCAGCAGCAGAAAGCGCAACACCCTCTCGTTCAATTAAATCTTCAGTATCCCTAACACCTGCAGAATCAACTAACTCAAGACCCACCTTATTGTAAAACATCTCTGAATCAATTAAATCTCTAGTGGTGCCTGGGATATTTGAAACAAGCGCTCTTTCAAAACCCAACAACCGGTTAAACAAAGAAGACTTCCCTGTATTTGGTGGTCCAAAAAACAACACTCTGTTTTTTTCAGAAGCACCAGAGGCAACCAAACAAGAATCAACCAAATCAACAAGCGACAATTTTATGGCGCCCAACCGAAGGGCCACATCACCCTCTTCCAAAAAATCATAATCCTCATCAGAGAAATCAATACTACCCTCTATAAAAACCCTCAAAGCATCAACATCACACCCTATTACCTGAATCAAATCACCCAACTGTCCCGAGAGCGACGCAGCAGAAAGCCTTGCCTCATCTTGATCCTCAGAATGAATTAAATCCGCGACAGCCTCTACTTCATTAAGGGGCATTTTATCGTTTTCATAAGCTCTTTTGGTGAACTCACCTGGCCCAGCCTCAATAAAACCCAAAGCCAAGAACATATTTGTCAGCGAACTGATAACAGGAAGGCCGCCATGGCAGAAAACCTCTATCGAGTCCTCACCTGTATAGCTAGAGGGCCCTTGGTAAAAAACAATCGAACAACGATCAACAACAACACCAGCCCAAGTAATGTCACGCAGCACCACACTTCTATAAGCAACAATTTCTTTATTTAAAACCTTTGAAAAAACAGAGTGACAACCTTTGCCGGAAACCCGAAAAACACCCAAAGCCGATCTGGCTACTGGTGTGGCTAAGGCAAATATTGGCACAATTACAACGCGCTTCTATTCACCACTCAACGAGGTTGAGCCACCATACTTTTTGTACAAAGCTCTTTGTTGAATCAAAGAAACCCCACTATTAACCACTGAATATAAAACCAAACCTGCTGGCATAATCACAAAAATCCCTGCAATCATAATAGGCATAAACTTCATAACCTGAGCTTGCATTGGATCCATCCCTGGTGGTTGCGGATTCAGGGTTTGTGTTAAGTACATCAAACCAGCAAATATTACAGGAAGTATAAACAGCGGGTCCGGAGCTGAGAGATCCTGAATCCATAAAAAGAACGGAGCATGCCTTAGCTCAACACTCTCCCTTAAACAAAAAAAGAAAGCTACAAAAACTGGCATTTGGAGCAACATGGGAAAACACCCACCAACAGGATTAATCCCTTCTTTTTTATACAATGCCATCATCTCAGTTCCGAGCTTGGCCCTATCATCTTTGTATCGTTCTTGTATTTCTTTGGTCAGGGGTTGAACGGATCTCATTTTAGCCATGCTTTGAAAGCCCTTTGATGATAGGGGCCAAAACAAAAGCTTGATCAATAGTGTTAAAAGAATAATTGCTACACCCCAATTTCCAACCACACCATGAAGTAAGCTCAACAACATTACCAATGGTTGTGCCAAGAACCAAAACCAACCCATATCAATTGATAGCTCTAAATTTGATGCTCTTGACATAAGATCAGATCTTATTTTTGGACCAATAAAAACCCTGTGTTGAAAACCATCAATCATCTCTATTGCTTCTACGTCTGATGAAATAGACGCCATAACATAAACATCACTACCCCCTTGAGGTGGCGAAACAGAAAGAACAACCCCTTGATCTGGATCGGGTAAAATTGCTGCCATAAAATACTTTTGTATGAATCCCAACCAACCACCCCTTTGTTGAAATTCCATTCGCTCATCTATGCTGCTGAGTCGATAGTTATCGTAAGGGTCTTTAGGGGTGTTGAAGGCAACACCTGTATATGAGCTTCCTTCAATCCATCCAGACCTTGCATCTAAGGCCTTGCCATCTGTCCGATACATAGCGATATAAGGAGAGGTTTCATTTTCAACTAAACCACTTATTATCTGATCAACCACGATCAACTCATAATCATCACCATCCAATGAAATAGATTTTTTAAATCGCCCATCCAGTGAAATCAAAACAACCTCAGAATCTGAGGCTCTTTGCACCTTGTACTCTGGTGATTCTCCGGTGAAACCACTGCCCAGATAGAACTTAACGCCCTGGGGATCTTCACCAAAAACCCTGACACCCAAGGAACCTTCTTTTTGCAGAAACTTATAATTGATTAACCTTGCCTCAACAACCCTCCCCGATCTTTCACCAACTCTTACAACAAGATTATCATTTTTAATCTCCAAAAACCCTTGCTCACTAAGCCCTGGTTGCGCAGCAATATTCTCAACATAACTTGCTTCAACTAGCTCTTGTTTTTGTTTGGACTCTTGAGTCCAAGAGTAAAATAGCAAATACGCAAACAATACGACCATTACTATATATAAATATCTAAAATTCATTTTTTTACCTCATCAACACCGCCCTTAGACCAAGGACCGCACTTTATTATTCTTGTTACTGAGTAGCAACCACCAATCAAAACCCCATGCCTCTCTATACTCTGCTTTGAATACTCAGAGCATGTTGGATGAAACCTACAATTCTTACCCAGTACAAAACTTATGTTTTTTTGATAGAAGTTAATTATATAGATCAATAAATACTTCATAACAACTAATCTAAATTCTTACCCAATGCAGTTGTTAAACTTTTGCGTAGCTCATCAAAATTTAAATCTAAAAAACCCCTTCTCACCACAACCACATAACCAGGACCAAACTCTGTTTTTTGAAATATTTCTTTTACCCACCTTTTGGCTTTGTTTCTCTTTACAGCAAGCTTATAGGTTTTTTTGGTGACAATAATTTTAAGATTTAGAGAGGGCTTCTCAGCATCATAGTAAACAGATGCTTCTTTGGACTGGAAAACTTTTTTAGAAATAGCGGGTGCGAAAACTAGGCTGTTAAAACTTTACGGCCCTTTTTTCTTCTGTTGGCAATAACTGCGCGCCCAGCCTTAGTTGCCATTCTTGATCTAAAACCATGGGTTCTTTTTCTTTTTAGCGTGCTGGGTTGAAATGTTCTTTTCATAATTACTCAAAAAATTAGGCGTGAATAATAAAGCATTCAGCAAGAAATTGGAAGAAAAAACGAGCAAATCCCAGTTGTTAACATACGCACAAGTTATCCACAGAAAATACAGATGCTTATCCTGTAGATATCTTGTTAGTTTTTGTTAGACTAACTTTTCTATTGGAGGTCTTTGTAAATTGAAATTTTGGTCAGAATGCTCGGAACAACTCGAAGCTAAACTATCACAGGAAGAGTTTAACACCTGGATCAGGCCTCTCAAAGCAGACATTAACAACAATAATTTAGAAATAAGCGCCCCCAATGATTTTGTTTTAACTTACGTTAAAGAAAATCTTGGACAAATTATTGAAAGTTTGGTGAGTCAATCCGATCAATCCCTCAGCGTTAAATTTAAGACTCTGGATAAGTCAACATTTGTCGATAAATTAAATACAACTGAGATAAATACCCCAGGCCTGGTCAAATCTTTTACGTTTGATAGTTTTGTTGAGGGAAAATCCAACCACATGGCTCTGGCCGCAGCAAAACAAGTCGCAGCCAACCCTCGGGGGGATTACAACCCATTGTTTATATACGGTGGCGTGGGTCTAGGGAAAACCCATTTAATGCACGCTGTGGGTAATGAAATACTTAACTCTGATAAAGACAAAAGAATTGTTTATGTCCACTCAGAAAAGTTTGTTTCAGACATGGTAAAAGCCCTTCAATTAGGTGCTATGAGTGAATTTAAAGAGTTTTATCGCAATGCCGATGCTTTGTTAATCGATGATATTCAGTTTTTTGCTGGTAAAGAGCAATCTCAAGAAGAGTTCTTTCATACATTTAACGCGCTCCTAGATAGAAACCATCAAATGATCTTAACCTGTGATAAATACCCGAAAGAAATAGATGGTTTAGAAGATCGCCTTAAATCAAGACTTGGTTGGGGTCTCCCAGTTATTATTGAGCCACCAGAGCTAGAAACTCGTGCTGCTGTGTTATTAAGTAAGGCTCATTCCATGGGTGTAGCTCTTCCAGAGGATTGTGCAATTTATATAGCCCAAAGAATACGTTCTAATATTCGAGAGTTAGAAGGCGCATTAAAAAGAGTGGTTGCAAATTCACGGTTTACAAATCAAGACATAGATGTCCCTTTTGTAAAAGAAGCCCTGAAAGATCTTTTTGTTATTTCGGCCAAAATGGTTAGCATTGATAATATTCAAAAAACTGTTGCAGAGTACTACAACATTAAGCTCTCAGATATTCTTTCAAAAAGAAGAAGTAGATCTATTACAAGACCAAGACAACTTGCAATGGCTCTTACCAAAGAACTTACAAACCACAGTCTCCCGGAAATAGGTGAAGCGTTTAATGGAAGGGATCACACCACTGTTCTGCATGCTTGCTCTAAAATCAAAGAGCTTCGCAAAGAAATGCCATCACTTGAAGAAGACTATAGAAACCTCACAAGAACACTTACAAATTAAATGGAAATAACGATAAAAAAAGAAGATATTGTTACTGCTTTAGCAACAACACTAGGTGTGGTTGAGAAGAGACAAACCCTTCCAATTCTTGCAAATGTTTTAATTGAAGTTGATGAAAATTCCCTTAAATTAACAGCAACTGATTTAGAGTCAGAGGTTACAACAAGCAGTCCACTCTCATCCATTACCTCTGGTGGAAAAACCACCACATCTGCAAAAAAATTAAATGAACTTTGCAGGCTAATACCGGATGGCGAAGATATCTCCATCATTTTAAAAGATCAAAAACTTCATATTAAAACTAAAAATGGTAAGTACTCACTATCAACATTACCTAGCTCTGACTTCCCAATATTTGATATAGATACTGGTGACCTCCCGCTCTCGATCCCAGCTAAAGAGTTAAAAACACTTCTTGCCAACACTTCGTTTGCTATGGGAAACCAAGATTGGAGACATTACTTAAATGGTTTATACCTTTCTATTAAAGGTGGGCAAATTACAGCTGTAACAACTGATGCGCATCGTCTAGCAGTTGCAAATTTAACAATCAATTCCGAAGAAGAGTTCTCTGGAATAATTCCCAGAAAATCAATTAATGAAATGGCAAAATTCCTATCAGATGAAGAAGGCAATGCTGAGTTAAAAATTAATGACGCATCACTCGAGCTCATGGTTGGAACGCTTGTTTTTAAAAGCAAATTAATTGACGG
>ENA-OSJC01001201-OSJC01001201.1-marine-metagenome-genome-assembly--contig:-NODE-1201-length-22015-cov-5.961118_pt1 | contig 22015 bp, 24 predicted proteins | sample MGYA00237885_ERZ534234 | MGnify/ENA primary metagenome ERZ534234 (study PRJEB26413, sample SAMN06343907) | marine metagenome | isolation source: coastal waters | place: Atlantic Ocean: West Antarctic... | reverse complement strand
ATTATAAATGATTCAAAAAATAATTCATCAAACATTCTTAGGTGAAACTGGTGAAAATATGTTTACCGATTTTCCGCTATATGTTATTAATAAAAATAAATGGATACAATGGGCGAAAGATAATAATTATATATATAAATTCTATACTGGTGTAGAGGTAGAACTCTTATTAACAAATGATATGAAAATATTTTATGATAGTTTAAGATTCAAATGGCAAAGAATTGATTTCTGTAGGTATTTAATATTAAATAAATATGGAGGTATCTACATAGATTTAGATATTGAACCAAATAATACTAATGAAAAAGACTTTAATAAATATATTGAAAATTCTGACTATATATTAAATAAATGGTTTGATCCCAAAAAAAATAAATGGGAGTTAAACAACGCTCTAATGGGCTTTCCTAAAAATAGTTTTAATGAGTTAATTAAATATTCTATAGAAGAAACTATGAAACGTAGAGATAATGAAACTTATAAAACTTGGAAAATAAGATATATGTTGCAAACTACAGGTGTAAGGATGTTTAAACGATGGTGTAAAATAGTTGGTTATACTTATTCGCCAGATATACATGAATATGTAATCGATCATTGTACTGCTAGTTGGTTAAAGAATTTTAAATAATTAATTTACTATAACATAAACCCCCGCTGTTGTAGTAGCTTGTTGTTCAGTATCGCTCGCTGACCTTCTCTATTAATTAAATGCCTCAAATTTACTTTAGGTTTTTCATTATAGTTTTTTAACCATATTACTTTTCTCCAATAACCTTCATAATATTCTCCAATAGCCTCAAATATATTTTCATAATATTTATCATAAAATAATAACCCGTCGTTCGGGTTTGTGTAAGCGTCTTCAACAAATTGTAAAAACTCACTATTAATAATTTGTCTTTTAATATCTTTTTCTATTTTATGCTGGTCAATATAACTATTGATATAATTATAAATATTGTCGCCTCGCCCGTGAAGTAGTTTGTTTTTCAGAGTGTAAGACATAGTGTTTAATGAGTTTGAGTAATAAAATAAATATTAATATTCACTCAAATTTTTTACACTACAACAAAATTTATGATAGTTTTTACACTACAACAAAATTTATGATAGTTTTTACACTACAACAAAATTTATGATAGTTTTTACACTACAACAAAATTATAATAGTTTATTTAAGATAACACATTCCATTTTCCCAGACCCTCTCGTGTTGCGAACGCTGTCCTTCACCATCAATTAAATCAAGCAAGTAGGGGCAGACGCTATGTGTATATTTATTTATCCACCTGTTGGCCTCGCGATGGCGCGCGAGCTCTCCATATCTTTTATACAGTATTTCATCAAGTAAATTTCTCACGGCTTCCTCGTCAAATGAGTACATATCAATCCAATTCATATATTCCGCAAAGTCGTCGTAGCCGCCTGCTTCGGCCGTCTTACAGAGTTGTAAAAACTCACTATTAATAATTTGTCTTTTAATATCTTTTTCTTTTTTATGCTGGTCAATATAACTATTAATATAATTATAAATATTGTTGCCTCGCCCGAGAAGTAGTTTGTTTTTCAGAGTGTAAGACATAGTGTTTAATGAGTTTGAGTAATAATATAAATATTAATATTCACTCAAATTTTTTACACTACAACAAAATTTATGATAGTTTTTACACTACAACAAAATTTATGATAGTTTTTACACTACAACAAAATGTATGATAGTTTTTACACTACAACAAAATTTATGATAGTTTTTACACTACAACAAAATATTTTAAATAATTAATTTTAATATAATCCTATACTTTTTAACTCATTGGCTTGCATCTCAGCTCTGGCAATGTTGTTCGCCATGGTGATACGCTTTTGTTCGGTCGCAGGATCGATGTCCCCACCCATTTGTCCAAGTATGGGATCAAAAGGATAGGGATTTCCCCAAGATAGAGTGCTTTTACGACAGCACAGCGGAGGAGCACATTCGCCGTGGATGATGGCGTCGTGTATAGATAAAGGAAATTGTCTATTTGTCCAACCTCTATATAGTGCTTGAATTCTTGAAACTTTTTCATATATATGATGGTCAATATAACTATTAATATAATTATAAATATTGTTGCTTTGGTCGTGAAGTAGTTTATTTTTCAGAGTGTAAGACATAGTGTTTGATTGATGAATTTAAATAATAATATAAATATTAATATTAACTCAAATTTTTTTCACTACAACAAAATATTTTAATATATTAATTTACTATATATATATTTCTTCAGGGGGGTTTAATAGTTTAATTCCTACAAAACCATATTGACGCTTACCATCTATTTTTACATTCTTATAGGCATCTTCGCCCATCTTGCTTTTTAAATAGGCAATTACTTGTTTCTTATTAATATTTCTATTACCAGTATCAAATTGGAAATTTTCAAATAATTTTCTTGATGAAATACGGTGTTCATTATCTCCATCTATTATATAATTATTACTTATATAATTAGCAACATCATTACCCTCTTCTAATATTTTTTTTGTATGGTTTTTAACATCGTTTGGTATTATAATATCATTATCCTGTAATTTATTCTTCTCTATATTATTAAATAGCATTAGTAAAAACTGTAAATAATATTCTTTCGTTTTTAATTTTTTACCCAGGTCGCAGTCTTTTTGCTTTTCATTTTCATTTTCTTTATTAGGATTTTCTACAAATTTTGTAGAAAATTCAATTATACAAAATCTACGTACAATAGCATTGTTGTGTTCTTCTACTTTCGGCATACCATTAGTTTGTAAAAATAAGTTGAAAAATGGTTCAAAAGTTATTGAACTTTTATATAATGCTCTAGATGTTATTTTATCTCCACCAACTAATGATTTTACTTTAGCAATATTAAATCTAGGTACTTCACCTTCTTTTGAACTTGTTGGTTCTGAAACCATTACAATTTTTTTACCTTTACAGTTATATTGCTGTTCATCGGCTCTACCATTTTGAACAGATGCACTAGTTAAAAAACTAGGACTAGTCATATAAAAATATGACCCAAATGCTGAATCTATTAAATCTGTTAGTAGCCCTTTACCATTTCCACCATCGCCTAGCATTATATTGAATTTATTAAACTTATTAGTATATAATGAATATGATATAATATCCAATACATATTGTCTAATTGATTTATTCGGAAAAATATCATCAATAGTTTTATTTATTTCTTTTTGAATATTCTCATTATCTTCTGGTAAATCATGATCAATATGGGTTAAAATATAATCATCTTTTCTAATTAGCCTCATTTCTCTTGTTTCAAAGTCGTGAATCATAGTTTTAAAACAAAATACTTCATTTCTATTATCAATTTTATTAATAACTTCATCGTCTTGGATATATTGATTAAAATCTTTTATTGTTTCTTTTCTAAATTGTCTGTTCTCTATTTTAACTATAAATGTTAAATTTGTTTTTACTAATTGTTTTAATTTATTTGAATACATTAGTTCATTTGTATGTCTTTGACTCATATAATAATTATTCATAAATTCAAAGGCTTTTTTCCATTCTTTTCTACAAAGTATAGTTATTAAATGATATAAACATTCTGGTACAGTTTTTACCTTTTTCATAGTATTATATTCATTATATAAATAATAGCATATTTCAGTATCATTCACACAATAGATATATTTTTTATTATAGGAACTTTTTTTGTATAGTTTATTAAATAATTTAGCAATTCCATAGTGGGAGCATATTTCTACTATACTCAATATTTCTTTATAATATTCATAATCAGTTTTGTCTTCATCTGGAATAATATATAAATCATCATTAACTAATTTATTTAATATATGTTTTATTGTTTTTATATTTTCACATTCCGTTTTTGACTTATACCATAAATCCTTATATGTTTCATCAGGTACGTCTTTATATTTTTCCACCTGTCGTGATTTATCCATAAATATTTTAAGTCCCTCTTCTGAACCATTTGTAGCGTTATGAATTGCCCAACACATTTCAGTCCAACTTCTGTGTTCATTAAAATATGCATTAGGACATATCTTAACTAATGTTTTAATTTTATCATATTTATTTTCAATCTTTTTAGGTTTTAATTTTAATGGTTTAGTCTTTGTTTTATTATTAGGATAGTCAATCATATTATTTAAATCATTTCCTCCATTTCCAATAGGACCTTTGCGGTTTCTTATTTTAAAATTCATAGGTAGCCATGCCCATTGACCCGATAATAGTTCAACATCTGTACCATATTTTTTGTTAAATTGATTACGATTCTTTAACATAGGATGTTTAAAATCATTAATAACAAATATATGCCTACCATATGGTTTTGTTGATGATTTAGTCCATGGATTAGTTTTCATTAATTTTGTAAAAATATCACTGTATTTTGGGCAATCAATATCTATTTGCGGTACTTTAGATGTATCCATCGCAATGAAATTATATTTATCAGGATTACCATTCTTAAAATTATCTTTTCTTTTTTGAATTTTATTAAATCCATCCTCTTCATTTTTAAACCAATTCATTTTACCATTACACTTTAGTAGTTTTTTGGGTGTTTTACCTTTTTCGTTTGGTTTAACTGTAATAGGCATCCAGTCGATATTATGGGATTCACAAAATTTAATTATTTTATTATTCATTGTTTATAATTATATATTTAAATTCTCATATATAAACAAATTTATTTTAATATTTTAATATAATTAATTTGTTCTATTAGAATTTAAAATAGTTGAGGTATATGAGGTATATGTAATTTCACATCTTTCTTATATATAAGTTTTTCTCTCCTATACAGACTTGTTAAATCTCATATACCTAATATACCTCAACCTTGAACTGACTATCTTAAAATATATAATATATATATATATATATAGTAATTATGCTAACAAACATATATAGTCCAATCCGATTCTTTTGTATTTGTAACCATGGTTAGTAAGTAGTTGTTTCATTTTAACCTTATCTGAATGTTTTAAATGGCGTTGTTCCACCTTTATAAATTTTGGTTTAAACATTGGAATAATTTGTTTCAAAATTATTAGGTCGTATCCTTCTGTATCAATTTGTAGGACATCTATTTTTTTAATATCATATTTTTTTACCAAAGTCTGAAATGTAATTCCATTTATAGTTTGCTCTTTATATCCATACTTTACTGTATGATCATTGTTAGTTAATGTATTACAACCTTTTGCCCATTTATTCTTTTTATTATTAATTCGTTTGATTTTATATTCTCTATTCTCTTCTGTAATTGCTGAGTTCTCAAATAATTTATTTTCTATGTTTTTAAAATTTAATTGTAATTGTTGGAAATATTCAGGTATAGGTTCAACGAATATTCCTGTCCAATTATTGCTATGTGTATATTTATATAGTTCGTCAAAACTCTTGCCGTCAAACGCACCAATCTCTAAAAAAAAAACATCATTATCATTTTTAATTGATTCTATATATTCCATATATATTATAGAATATAATTATTTAGTAATTAATTATATTATTAGTAATTAATTATATTAGTGTTTAGCTTCTCGCCAAACTGTTCTATCATAATTAATTATACTATCTTCTGACGTTTTAACCCAAGTAATAATAGCACTCATACCATACCATTGATATACTTTTGTTAAAAATATGTTTTTTATTTTATATCCTGCCTTTTCCATTAATTCCATTCTCTTAGTAGTTAAACCATGAAAGGCTAATAAATACGAAATTATTTTAGGTTTTAATTCAATAGATTTTTTTAATACTTTATCAATACAACTATAAGGTGGATTACTACAAATAATATCAGTTTCTTTATTATATAGGAAAAAATCTATACCTTGTAAAATTTCGCACCAATCTTTATTATTAGTTTTAAAATTATTATAATAATTACCACTATTTTTAAATGGGTCTAACCATTTATCTAAATTATTATTAGAGAAAGATTGACATATTTCTATATGTTTTATAGCAAGTTTATTTGGTGTAATAAATACGTCTTTGGGGTTTTCACGAGCTTTAATAGAGTGGCTAATTTTACTACTCATTTGATTTAATTAATATATAATATATTTTAATTAAAACAAATTTTTTATAATATTTTAATATCATTTATGTGCTAACACTTGTGGATAATCGGCCATCCGAGGCACTGATGCTTATGGCGGCATACTTCTTTACATATACGCTTATTTCATAAGTAGAATCAGCAAGTAAATCTTTGAGGTCTAATACAAGTTCTAAAGAATTAAGATTTTTCATACTAAGACAGCCTCGGATTGCATCGAGATTGGTACTATGATCACCAAATACTATCTCATAAATATTAAATCGTGAGCAACCATTCATATTATTCATATCAGATAATTCGCCACAGTGTCCCGCAATCGATGAGTACCATTTGCCTCCATCAAGCATTGAATTACCCATTAGGAGAGATTCTAAATCATTTTTTGTTTCATATAGAGTGCGCCCCGCGCTTGTTAATTTTAATCCTTGAACTGACATCAAGTCATCCCCAGGTCTCGAAGTGCCGAGTCCAGCAGCTTTACCATCGTCAGACTGACGTAAATCTAAAGCAATGCCATCCGCCGCCGCAGTGAGATTAACAATACTATCATTTGGAATACAATGTTTATTAGTAGCGGGCATAGGAAGACCTAATGCTCTTACTAACATCTGAATAGAAGCATTCTCAATATTATCACCACCACCACCGAGGGTATGATTAAGTGTGTTTCTGTTTAACGCAACGGTAGCTCCGTATCCTTCAGTGAATTGAGCGTTAGCTGCACACATATTTGTAGCAATAGCATCTGCGTGAGTTGCTCCTATATTACAACTTGGAATATTAACGGCTTGATTTAATCCCATATATTGTGTTTTATTACTAACTTTTTTAACCGTAACCAGAATTGAATGGGCAAGTGAAGTGTCAAATAGTTGAACTTTTGGTTTTGCCGTTGTAGCCGTAGCAACAAATGAACTCGTAACTCTTGAATAATTACCCAGAACCATTGCTAATGGTGACGAAATAGCATAATTCGCAGCCTCTATCTGTTTTAATTCAGGATTACTGATAATATCGAATTTAGTTATAAGTTCTGCTGAGCTAATAGTTGGCTCTACAGCAAAGCCTTTACTCGCACCATTGGCAGCAGAAGCATTGAGTACTTTAATTCTATCAGCGTATTTTATATCTAATTTTAAAGTTTCTATGAATCTGGTATTTAGCAGATTTTTAAAAGGCGTGTCTTCATTACTACCAAAGCCAGGGAACATTGAAAAAGGAAGAACAGTATAAACATCAATAGTGTGTTCGCCAACTGCTGTACCTACAACTCGATTAATACCTCTGGGTCGATAAGCACCAGCTGCAGTATTATTCATACCATTTACATCACTAATAAATAAATCATCGTGACCCAGAAGTCGCCATTTTTTACTTCTTTCATCTCCTAAAGAATATACTGAGTGTCTAATGGTATCGCCGTAAATTACTTGAATTTCTCTGGAACTATTCTTTAATGATACCTGATCAATAATCTGAGCAAAAAGTGCTTTTGCTATAACAGGTGTTTGGGCAGCAGTTGAAATATTATATTTAATTACAGTATGAATTACCATTTCTCTTAGGATTCCGAACTGTGGAATATTGACGCTGGCGCTACCACCACCAAAAGCGGCGTTATTGATAGGAGAACGAATAAATTTCTCAGTGAATTTATTGACACCAGATTGCATAGTGGAATAAGTGTAACTATTCTGATCTGCCCCAGCCGCTGCTTTTGAAGATGCGAATAAACTTGAAGATGCGTTAGAATTTAAAACAATTTCAGCCATTATATTTTTATATAATATAGATATATATTAATTTCAAAAATAAAAAATATTTTTTTTAAAATTAACTATTAATTAAAATTTTTTAATGAATGAGAACTGAATCTCTTTTGTTTAATAGTCTTAACATTTATTTTATGTTTCTTCTGAGCATCTGTTAAATTTTGTGATATACTAGAACTATTAACTCTAAAAATATTAATGCCCCTGCGATTCTCTATTTCTTTAAACATTCTATCAGTCTGAGCATTTTTTCCAACTACTGGTTCATAAGCATCTACATTAATAGTTGTATATCTACTTGCTAATTGTAGAGCCGTTAAAGCACCTAAACTATATCCTACAACCGTAACTTTACCTCCAGTTTTTTGAACCATTCTTAAAGCGGATTTAACCGCTCGTTCTGATTCTAGATATTTCTCTGATAAAAAGAAATCTGGAGAACCAGCAATATTTTCAAGGTTAGCTTCTAAATCCTCATTAATATAATTCTTTTCTTGCCTTCCTTTAAGTTTTGAACCAGCAAGAGCAACAACAATATTATTACCATCCTTATATAGGGCAGATTTATTTTTCAAATTAGTTATACTTATTAAATTATTATTTGGAATACCATACTCTAAACTATTTAAAAAATTTAAATTTTTATTAAATCTAATTTCTTTTTTATTAGTATTTCCAATAGCGAAATTATAATTGACATATCCTATAATAAAAGTTTCTTCTTCTAAAATTCTATTATAATTACTTCCACCAGCCTCGTCCTGATCTCCCCTATGGTGAATAGATGCTAATTCTAATAAACCTAAAAATAATCCTTGATTGTTTTGTGCATTCCATACAATATCATCAGCAGTAGCAATCTGTATAGCAAATAAATGGAGGACATGGGGAGTGTGTAATCGATTCATCATTCCTACTAAGTCCATTGATTTTCCTTGTAATTTCTTTACATCATCAAAATAGTTTCCTTTAAAAGTTTTACCATATTCAATTTTAATATATTCAACAAACATTTCTATTTTATTTATTTCTTCTAGTGATACTGTAGATTTTTCGTCTATATTCCTTTGAAATGCTTTAACTAATTCTTGTGGAAATTTCATTAATACTTTTAAACCAAAATCAATAGTTTTTTGGTCTAAACCTAATATTGGTAATAATTGCTTAATAACTGTTTTAAATACAACATCTATAACTATACCATGCATTTGATTAAGGTCTAATGTAGATTCATGTATTGCTTTATAAAAAACCAATGCTAAAATTAAATATGGACCTATAACCGAACTTCTAATAAAAGAATACTCTTTATCTTTACCAGTATTTGTTAATCTATAATTAGTTCCGCCATATTTTGTACCACTTCCAGGCTGTGCTTTATATCCTATATACCCAACAGCCATATCAACTAATGATTCACTTTTATTATTTTTTGTTATATGTGTATCTACTAAACCATTTTTAATTCTGTATTCTCTAATAGATTTAATTTTTTTTTGTTTTTCAAATTCTGTGTTAGCAACTTTTACATCAGTTTGAGCATTTAAATAATTATCCGTTTTTGATTTAACTATATTAGTAAGAAGACCAATCCCAGCACTATAAGGATCAACAGCAATAGACCCTGCTATTCCTAATACATTTACAAATTCTTGTATTTGTGTTATATCTGGTATTTTTTCAGATGGTATTTCAAAATTTAATGATTGTAATTTTCTTCTATTATTATTAGTTTTTAATAAATAATCCGTTAATATATCAGATACGCCATCTATAATATTTTCCATTACAACACTTGTAATATGAGATACTCCTTGATACGTAGGTACGTCTTCGGCATTTCCTCTAGAAATATTATCTGAACCAGGTTGAATACTTTGCGTATTATCAACTGATTCTTGACCACCTACACGACCACTGTGCCTTGTTGCTTCTGAAACATTTTCTATATCTTCTGGAGATGTCGCTGGGTATTCAACATTTTTATCTGTAATATCTCGACCACGTGTTCTTCCCATTGACAAACCATCCGCACCCATTCGCCCCGTAAAATTTGGGTTCTCGTCCATTCTTTCTTCTATATTTGCTTTTTCTATTCGTGATGCTTGTTCATTTCTTACATTATTTAATGCGTTAACATTTTTTTGATTACTAGGGTCTTGTTGCAATTGTGAAAATAAATTAGTAGTTAAATCTTTTAATTGTTGATCTTTATAATCACTATATGGATTATCAAGTGCTGATTTACTTTCTGTATTAGAAGAATTAGGGTCACTCTCAAGCCCCCCAGCAGTTCTTCCTAACTGCCTATTACTATTTCTAGTTTCACTACCTCCGCCAACTTCACCAATAGGTGTAATTCTCCGTCCTCTTTTTCTAACTGTTAGTGTGGGTTCATCATCGCCGAAAATGTCATCAAATAAACTACTCATTTATTATTATATAATATATAGAATCATAAAATAATAATACTCTTTAAAAATATGAATTAAATTTATAGTTAAAATATAAGACAACAGATTGTACGCTAGTTGAACCATATATGTTTAATAGTGGGTCTGAGCCACTTGCATCTACAACGCCATTTGCTTGTACTAAAACAGGAACTTTTGTATCCATAGCAACGATTTTCCCATCATTATCATATTTATTAATTTCAACCACTATTTCATTATGAATAGTTTTCCCTATATCGAATTCTATTCCTGTTAAACCAAATTTAACTGTATTAAGACTTGATTCTAAGCATAATGGAATGCCTGTTGAATAAGGATTAGTATTAGCAATAGGTACTTCGGTTGTACTATCATTTACTTGAGGTGTAGCATTATGAATTTGATTAGTAGATAAAACATCTATATTACATATAACTTGAGTAGGCACGAGATTTCCATGAAACCCGTCTGCGTTGCCCTGCCCTAGGGTGCTTCCGCCTATATCTAACTTTACACTATCCTTTAATTTTTGTGAAACACCAGTTAAGCTTACTTGATATCCTATTAGTGATAATTTTTGTAGGTTAATTCCTCCTACTATTTTGACTTTACACACGTTTCCAGTTTTAGCATTAAATCGAGCAGTGACACAGAATAAAACCATTATATAATATATCTTATATATTTATTTTATGTACTTTATAATTTAAATCTTCTAAGTTTTTTAAATTTAGGAACGCTAATTTTAAATTTATTATCTTCTCCAGCAGACGTAGGATTTTGTTTATCAATATTGGTAAATAATAAATTACTATTTATTCGCATTCGTTTTTTATCATCTATAGTATTTTTATGAAAATCTGGCTTATAATTTAATTTTTTATAATTAACAAAGGGTCTAGGTACAGATGCTTGAGGTTTATTATGTCGAACCATTCCTTTATTCTTTTTTTCTTTTTGCCTTTCCATCCTATCCATTTTGGCAGTAGTAAATCCTACATTTTGCTCCATACCACTTAGTCTTCGTCTATCATTCCCCCCAGCTACTGTACCTGCGTCAGATAGGTACATCGATGTTCCTTGTGCTCCACCTGCTTGTTCTGATGATGGTAAAGGTCTAGATGACTGAAGAGGAGATGGTCGAGAGCGAGAACGATCACGAGATGGACTTGAACGACTTCTTGCTCTTGCTCTACCTCGTTTAATAGGAGGAGTAGGTGGAGGTGGAGGCATCTCATCACCAGATGCTAGTTCTTCTTCAGCATCATCAAATTGAGTAGATTCCGCTTCAGATTCTGTAGATTGTGATTGAGTAGATTGTGATTCTGATTGTGTAGATTGATTAATTACATTTGATAATAATTGAGGACCACCAGGAATATTTACAACCGCACCGACTTGAGAGCCGCCACCTTGAGAACTACTTTCTAATATTTCAGGCATTTCTATAATTGCTTTTTTCCATTTTCTTTGAAATCGATATTTTTCTAAAGCTAAAAATATAAACGCCATAATTTCACAAGCTTCGTCATAATCATTTGTTTTAGATTTTTGAATTCCAATAGTAAATCCGTATATCTTTAAAGCATCTTCTATTTGTTTTTTTCTTATACTAGCGTCTGTATTAGGAGCATCTGAACTTGTTTTTATTAACTCTTTAGTAAAACTGAAATCCCTAGCTTCTTCAATAGCAAATTTACTTACTTGCATTTGATAGCCATATTTAGATAAATCTTTAATATCATCTTTCTTATCCTTTTCACCATATGTCTTTTGTACTTCTTGGGATTGTTTATTTATTAATTGTATTTTATCATCAGATGTCCCACTTGTTGTAGATGTAATATTAACATTAGGGTCAGGGTCAGGGTCAATCGGAGGTTGTTGTTCTTGTTCTTGTTCTAAAGGTGCTTGTTCTGGAACATCAGGAGGTGGAGGAGGAGGTGCTTGTTCTGGAATAGGGTCTGGAGCATCTTGTTGCTGTTGAGCACTTTCACTAACAAGATCCGCACTATTAGATTGTTCAACTGGTTCTGTTTGAGTGGAGCGTCTTAATATTATTTTTTTGGGAATGGGCTCTTCATGTGCAAAAATTGAATTATGTAGATTAGCCACTCTATCTATAGTATTTTGATCAAGTTTATCACCTAACTGCTCATCATTGTATTGTTGTTCTGACATTTTACCTTTTATTTCTTGTTTCATCTGATTTAGTTGTTTTATAGTTATTTCATATGGCATATCTTCAGGATGTTCTGGAAATTTTGTAAAAGTTAAATCTTTTGCTTTTTTATTTTGTTTATTTAATTCCTCTAGTTTTTTATTAAATTTAGCATCTGCTTCATCAACTAACTTTTTTGTTTCTTTATTTATATCCTGTTTTAAGTAATCCTTTAGAACTTTAGACCTAGGTGGTTTTGTACCTCTTAAAAATCCAGCATCAGCACGAGCGGATTCTCTAGACTGAAGATTACCAGCTTGTGCTGATGCTCTTTGCTCATCTGTTGGTTTTTTAATACTCGCTGGTAATAGTTTTGCTTTATAATCACCAAAATTTCTGATAGGTCCAGTAGTTGTAGGTAATGAGTTAATTGTATCTTTATTATCACTATTAACTTTATCCCAAGCATTAGAAAGTTTATTTACCGCTTCTTCATAATCATCATCGCCTTCACCCACATTAGTATAACCTTTACCATGTACTTTCTTATTTTGTAGAAAATGTTTTATCCAAGATTTTTTCATTTGCTCCTTGATAGCCGATACCTCTTGTTTTTCTTTAGAGCCAGCACCAACAGAGCCAGGTGATTCTCTAATTTTTTCATTATACCATTGTTTTAGTTTTTGATATTCTTTGTTATCTAATGTTTTAGAATTTACACTAATACCACCTTTAAGTTTTTTAATAACCAGAATAGGTATAGCAAATTTCAAATCTCCTTGAGAATAATATATTGCGTTGGACATTCTTTTTATAATATAATGAAATATTATAATAAAAATATATATAAATTTATTTTCTATATTTTATAATCATATTATACATTATATGTAATATACCATTGGATGATTCAAAAAACGTTGCTGGTTGAGGCTCAACTATAATAGTATTATTTTCAAAACCTACGATTTCATCTTCAACTGTATTTTTTTTACATTTAGATTTATTATACATTCCCATCACTTCACTTATAATAAATAATGCAATAAAGATTAATGTCAAACTGCTACTTTGTAGTATTGTTAACATTATAGCAGTTGGAATATTTGTTGAATTCATTATAGGTGTAGGTTCTATTAAATTATTATTATCTATAAGTTCATTAATAAATAAATTCTGTAAACTCTTAGTATTATTATTATTCATTTTCTATATATTATATATATATATATATTATTTTATTATAGTCTGTTAAAGTTTGAGAGAGAGAGAGGTATATTAGGTATATCAGATTTAACAAGTCTGTATAGAAGAAAAAAACTCATATATAAGAAAGATGTGAAATTAGATATACCTAATATACCTCTTATTTTTTACTCTTACTATTATTATCTACAGTACTATTTTGAGATCCCATTACTCCTCCTAAGATTAAACTAATAGTACTTATATAAAAACCATCTGTAGATTTTCTAATTAACATAAACATACAAAATCCTAACACAGCACCAGAAATTAAACATTTAAAAATAAAAATTATTAAATCTTTATCCCCGCTCAAGCAAGCGCATTGCCACTCTTTATCCTGCTTGTATAAATATTTCTCACCATCGTGAATAATTCCACTATCAATCTTAACAATATCCTGTTTGTTATCAATATTAATTTTAACCATTTCCACCTTATTAATTTGCTTCTTTGGTTTCATTATAATATTTCATTATATTTTTATTGTATATTCTTTTACACTTATTAGTACGTTGGTGTGTTGCTAAATAATCCTTTCTACAGACATCTAACTTACATTTTTCACATTTTACTTTTCCATTTCTTCTAAGTTTGTTTATTTCATCTTTATTATTTAAATAGTATTTACGTTTATTTTCATTTATTTGTTCTTTATTATCTTTAGCATTAGCAAAGGCTTTAATAGTATTTAATCCATTATTAATAGTATCATACTTATCTATGTAAAATTGTTCAACTAATCTTTTCATTTTTTGATTAAACTCTTTAGTACCATTTACTTTATAAGTCGCATATATTTTAGGCTTAATTGTCAAACTATTTGCTCTAATATGCTTATATACTTTATAATAATATTGAACACTATTTTTATTATAACAGTTATACTTATGGTCTCTAAATCTTTTTTTAATATCTATGGTTGAGCCAATGTAATTTGTACGTTTCATTCTGTATATACAAAATTTCATTTTATGATTTTATAATTTATCATAGAATAAAATTTAATTAATCAAATTTTTTTAAATAATTTAATATGATTTAATAAGTTTTTACTCTGGCATTATCTTTCCCATCACGTGCTTTATGCAAACCATTACTAATTCCACGGAACTCGACATCAGATTTTACTATGTTTTCTTTAAATTTATTATCTTTACGAACAATTTCTTTATTGTAATTACGCATGTCATAGCCACCTTGATAAGCACCAGCAGTTTTCCCACGGAAGCTACCACCTATATTAGTCTTTTCCATATAGGTATTAAACTCATCTCTTGCTTCTTTTTTATTAACTTGTCGATAACCATTAATATTAGCAATAGCAGCATTCTCAAAAGCCATTGTATCTTCTAGATTTAAACCGTCATACTCTTTATCGTTAAATCCTTTAATACGATACTTAAGATTACTTTGTTCTATTTTGTCATGGTGATTTATTAGGTTGTGTTTATACATCCCAGCCCCCCCATTGGCCTCCATTCTTGTAGGCCTGAATTTATTTAAATGAACCATTTGCCGTTTATTTCTATAGGGCATATTAAAATCATTAAATGCTCCAGTGTTACGTTTGGCTCTAGTTAAAATGTTTTGAGGTAATATATTTAATTTTTTCTTTTGATTAAAATTATATTCACCTAATAAATCAAAAGTATCCATGTATTTAATATGTGATTTACTATTTTCGTCAATCAAGGATAGCCTTCTCGTTCTTTTCATATTCTTGGTCTTTAATGTTTTTTTTGATAAATTTTTCATCTTTATATATATTAATACGAAAGTTTAATTCTGATGGATTATTTTTTTTCATCTCTTCTAATATATTGTTTTGTTTTTTTAATTCTTTTTTCATAGTGGATTTTTTTTTCTTTAATGATTTAGATTTAAATTTTCTAATAGGAAATGGTGCTAAATATTGACTAACGTAATCATCTATTTTGATACACCCAGATTTGTACCCCTCTACGCACAATGTATTAAATGGTTTGCTAAAAACCGAATCATATATATTTTCTGATTCTTTTCTGGTGCGGCATAATCCTAAGTATTCATTCTTAATAGTAGCAGTATCATCGTGACTCTTAGCTGGGAACAGAAAACTAAGGCTACAGTTGGTACGCAATGTGCGAGAACATAAAACCCGATTTTGAATTGACACCACCACCGTAAAATGAAAATGTCTAGCTGTACAGCTTAGGAAGTCCAATTCTTCATTGTATTTAACAGATTTTCTTTTACCATTGGCTCCAACGCACGTCATACCCGCTATATCATCGAATAGTAATAATACAGGCTTTTTTGAACCTGACTCCTTCCTTTCTTTTATTATTTGTTTTAAATTATCCAATGTATCAAAAATACAATCCTCTCGCATAAAGGACCATGCTTCTTTATAATTCATTAAGCCAGTAGCACTAAATAAAAATATATATTCATATTTAAATTTTGAATCTAGTTCATAAATTAATTCGTTTAGTAAAATATTTTTCCCACTATGGCGTTGTCCTATTAATAATATGCTAGGATGATGAGTTAGTGCTGCTATACCCTCTTTCATATTAAAAATTCTAAGTTCGCTTTTGTTTATATCTTCATCAGGGTTATTCATTTATAAATAATATATATATATATATTATATATTAATGGGTTTTGAATATTTAATTGATCTGTATGCTATTGCTGTAGATGAGTATTCTATTTATGTAAAATGTCCTTTTGAAAAATCAAATATTATTCACGTATTTAAAAATACATCACATTCATTACTAAATCGTGATATGATTATAGATAGTAATTGTTTATGTTGTGGAACACAGATTGTAATTAACATTGGTGATTATACAGACAGATGTACATATAAATTAAATAAGAAACAAACTAGTCATATTAAAGTTAAAAAATCAAAAAAGAAATTAAATTTATTATATGAATTAGAATTGTCAGGTGAGCGAAATTTTAATAATTATAATTGTCCTAAGAAACAGATTGATTTATTAACGGTAATTTTTGATTAGTTAATATAATCCACTTGTGATATTAAATTTTCAGTGTTAGTAATATATTTAATCATATCTATTAAAAAATTAAAATATTTTGTATCTATCTTATTATTTTTATGATAGATAATAACTTTATATTTTCCTTTAGATTTAAACCCTAAACTAAATAATATTTTAGATATGACTACCGCCGAATTATAACTTGGTATTTTATATTTACATTTTAAATTGTGATTATATCCTTCTAATGAAATTTCAAAGTTTTGATATATATGACATAGTTCAAAGATAGTATTATAAAACATACAAGATTTTTTGAATATTATATATCTATATGTTAATGAATTAGGATTCATTTGTTCGGCAACTGGAACAGCAATACTAGTTTTATATTGCTGAGAATTATTTGACAACTTATTTAAAGCATTAGTTTTCATATATTATAACAGTATTATTATTTTTATTATATATATATAATTATCCATAGCCAAATGTTTCTATACTAATCATAGGTTTTATCACAGGCATGGTCGCGTTGTCCTCATATCCACTTTCAAAATAGTGTGGTTTAAATAATTGAAACTCTGTACTATTAGCATACTCCCATACTTGTAATTTTAGTGTTTTCGTTGAATTCCAATTAGTAAAAACGGCTGTAGCTGCAGAATTACCCAAACCGCTATCTATCTGGATTGGAATTTCGAAATTCACGTGGCTACCATAGAAGCCACTTGAACCTATAACTTGATTACATTTAGCCTCTACTTCTGTTCCATCAATTAATAATTGAAACGTCATTAAGGCTGCCCCATCTACTTTACCAACTACACAAGAAAATTTGTATATTACAGTACCTCGTGTAGCTGAATCAAAAGCACCTAACGTAGGTGGTTTATATACAATACTCGAACCATTTACGTCTATCCATTGCCCATGCGTTCCAGTTTGTGCTGCCGTTATATTCGTTGTAGTAATATATTTTGTACCAGCAGATTTTAAATAATCAGGATACATTTTCCTACCATCGCAAATGGCTGCGATTTTCTCAAGACATCTATTAAGACCCTTTGTAGTCCTTAAGGCAATAGCAGTAGCGTTCTCTGTCGTTGCTGTTTCCATTGTTGATAGATTTGCGTCATTTGAGATCGTAATATACGCCAGTTTTGCCTTCTCTCCTGTAGTGATAGTCGTTCCGTTACTATCAGTTATTGCTCCACTACAAGTAATATTATTACTACTTTTCACAAACGAAAGAACCTCTGTGGCTGTACCAGAATTAATCCTATTAATAGCAAATTTATTAGAAGCATTTGTAAAAACTAATTCTGCTCCATGCTGTCCTCCACCATTGTTAGTAGCCAATTCTAAAGTAGAAGTACTTGCCGCCCCATCATAACTTCCCAGTTCAAGTTTGACCGCTTGATCTTCTTTACAATTGATATTACAAGTAATAGAACCAGACTTGTGTTTGACATTTAATCCATTTTGTGCAGTAGTTCCAGCAAATTGACTTTTGTGAATATCTATCTGAGTTCTTTCTAGATTGGTAAAAGTATTTGCTTGTTCAAAGAATACGTGATGAGCCATTATATATATATCTTATATATATATTATTTTTCTGTAGATTAATATTATATATAATAATAATAAATAATTAATAAAATTGATTAAGGTAAGTTTAAAATCTAAAATTAATATATAATTATATACTAATGAATTTAAAATTAAAAAATACACTAATTAATAAAAGAGGTTTAAAACTATCATCTATTAAATCTTATGAATCTATTATGAAGAATTTTGCTAAAAACTTTAATATTAAGACTATTAACATAAAATTTATTAAAACAAATATAGATAAAATAATGGATTTATATAGTGATAAATCACATTCCAAACAGATAGGAATATACACTGTAATGTTGTTAGTATTATCTCCTAATGAAAAGAAAAAACCAAGTAAAAAAAATCTAATTGTGTATGATTTAGTTAATAAAAAACTTAAAGAATTAAATAACAATTATAAAACCAATAAAGAAAACCAGGTTAAAAGTCCTAAAGAAGAAGCAAATTGGTTAGATATAAATATTATATATCAATTTATTAAAGATAATGAAACTAAATATATAAAATTATTTAAATTAGATAAAACTCCAGTTAATTATTTAAATTTACAAAAGTTTCTTATTATGAAGTTATATACAGTAATACCACCTCGTCGTTTGGACTACAGTGATATGACCTATATAACTATAAAGGGTTTTGATGTATTATCTGCTGATGATAAAATGAATAATAATTATTTCGTTTTATCTAAATCTAAAAAAAACCAATCGATCTTCTGGTTCGGTAAATTAAATACTAAAAGTTTAGATAATAGTGTTCAATTAGGTGTATCAATAATTATGGGCAAATCTATAGAAAAAACATTATTATTATTAAGAACCTATAATGAAACAATGAATTTAATAGTAAATAAAAAAATGAAACAAATATCAAAATCTACATTTAGTAAATTAATACAATCTATATTTATAGAATATTTTGATAAGAAGATTGGAGCATCTTTATTACGGAAAATATATATATCTGATTTTTATAAAAATGATATAGCATTAAAAACTCAAATTGAACTTAGTCAGAAAATGAATCATTCACCTACAACAGCAAGTACTCATTATAGAAAAGTTGCTCATTGAAAGGTAATAGATTCCCACGTTAAATATTCTTCATCAGGTTTTAGAATATATTTTTCATCAACTAAACGTATAATTTCATTATTATAATTAAAAATTAGTTTTTTATCTAACACATTATGTGTTTCACCATTGTTATTCTTATTACACGTAATTATTTGAATATCTTGCTTATTAGACATACTTTTGTGTTCCTTCCAAGTACCTTTGTGTTTTTTCCAAATACCATCCTGATTATGAAGTGCTCCTACAGTTCGTAGTCGGCATCTTTTCCATAAAGATGATTTATTTTGATCAGTTTCAAATCCTTGAAAAGTTACACTATACCTCCAATAACCTTCATCAGCGGATAACTCCTCCATAAATAAAATTAAATTACGTCGTTTAACAGATAGGTATTTCCCCTTACAAATAAAGCCATCATGCATACTATTTTCACATAGACATTTTACTGGACCAGCATCAAATGTCATTGCTTCCTCAAAATCAGGATTAATAGTATTATAAGAAATATTTTCTAAAAGAATATCACTTATATAATAAATATCGTCCATTTTATATTTAATGATATAAATATTAATATATAATCATATTTTTTATAATAATTTAAATTGTATAAAATAATATACTATATCTGGTATTTATTATATTAGGCACAGAGTGCTCTAACTCTTTACCATTAAATATTATTGGAGATAAACAAGTATTATATTCTATACCTTCAATATGTAAATCTCCTATGTAATCACCTATAGAAAATATAAATATATTGCCTTTTATATTATTACTATCTTTATGAGGTTTAAATGTATTATTTTTATTAATTAGTATTTGATTGTATTGTAATAGTGGGAAGCATTCATTTTGTAATTCAAGTAATAATTTATATAATTCACTATATCTAGTATTACCTATACAGTTTTCATATTTTTTTGCCATTGTCCTTTTCTTACCTAAATGAATAGATTGTAGTCTTGTGCCTTTTATTGATAGTTTTAATCTATTTCCTACAGTTGGAAATTTTTTACTATTGCCTTTCCATTTTTTTTTATTTTCTAAAAAGTAATAGATTAATGAACAATATGCTTTAAAAGAATCTATATTATTAATATTATATATTTCCATTATTATAGAGTTAGATATTATATATATATATATATATTATATATTTTAAGATAGTCAGTTCAAGGTTGAGGTATATTAGGTATATTAGATTTAACAAGTCTGTATAGGAGAGAAAAACTCATATATAAGAAAGATGTAAAATCACATATACCTAATATACCTAAACCATTTTCTAATTCTAATACAATAAATATATCTACACTATAATAATGAAACTAAGTGATTATAATATAATATATTTAAATCTTGATAAACGAACAGATAGAAGAAAATTAATGGAAGAACAATTAAATAAATATAAAATAGAAGCAAATAGAATATCTGCTATAAATGGGAAAAAGTTAAAAAATAAAGAATATAGATTAAAAATATCAAAACAATTAAAAATACCAGAAGAAAAGTTAAGAGTTAGTTATTGGATGAATCGCAGTAATTTCAAAACTATGATATGTCAAACTGACCTTGTATTAGGCAGAGTAGGCTGTTTTTTAAGTCATTTAAAAATAATGAAATATGCAATAGATAATAATTTAACTAATATATTAGTCTTAGAAGATGATGTAAATTTTCTTAAAGATAATATAAATAATAATATTGAACCACCAGAAGACGCAGATATATGCTATTTAGGTGGAATGTTTTGGCATTTGAAAGCAGAGCAAGAAAAAATATTAAACCAATGGATAAAGATTAATCCTAATTTATTAAAAATATTATGTACATATTCATATCTAATACATAATAAAAAAACAATATTAGATATTTATAATCTATGTATGAGTTGTTTTATTGATGGTAAAGGACATGATAAAAGCCCTTTATGGCGTAAAGGTATAATGAAAATGCGTGCTCAATCGATTGATTTTACTTATATAAATTACTTTCAAAAATTAGGAACTTGCTATATAATTAATCCAGTAATGTTTTATCATAATGAAGATATGGGTTCAGACATATCTCCACAGTATGGTAAAAGTGCTAAAAAAAAATGGAAACATTCTTATTTTTATGATGATATATGAATTTACTATAATGATATATAAAACTTATATCTATCATTAAGAAGATTTCTCATATATGTTTTTCTAAAACATTTTTGTTTAGTTTTATGAACAGATAAATATCTCCTAACAACTATACTATTACACTTATCACAATTAACTTTATCATTCTTAGTTTGTTTTTGTAATATTAATAGTCTTTCACGTTCATTATTATCTTCGATCATCATAATAGATTTTATTGCTAAACATCTTTTTGATCTCTTATGCTTGGCAATATAACTTTTCGAAACTACACGATTACAACAATTACATTTTACTTTAGAATTTGTCATTTGTAATATATTAATTAAATAGTAATATTAAATAATCAAATTTTATTATATTATTTTAATTTTTTTGTGCGGAAAATCGGTAAACATATTTTCACCAGTTTCACCTAAGAATGTTTGATGAATTATTTTTTGAATCATTTATAAT